>Ga0326513_10000176_pt1 | contig 51055 bp, 91 predicted proteins | sample 2_2465_0518_D_FD_203654 | JGI IMG/M metagenome (GOLD analysis project Ga0326513, IMG submission 203654) | Bovine rumen microbial communities from UC Davis, California, United States - 2_2465_0518 | ecosystem: Host-associated > Mammals > Digestive system > Stomach > Rumen | place: USA... | reverse complement strand
GAGAGGCTACGCAGACGCGCACAAGATCCCGGACAGCGCCCTTCTGTTCCCGCTCTCCGTTCGCCAAGTCCAGCACCATCTCAAGCTGGTGTGCGATCACCTTGGCTATGAGAACATCAGCACCCACAGCTTCCGCAAGTGGTACGCCACAAGCATCTACAACGACAACGGACATGACATCGTGCTTGTCCAGCGGCTTCTGCAACACTCTTCCCCGATGGTTACCCGACGCTACATCGGCGTGAGCGATGAGCAGATGGAACAGGCGATTGCCCGTCATGTGAACATCATCAGCGCATGAATCACACAAAAGAATAGAGCCAGAGGCGTGATTGCTTCTGGCTCTTTTTTGGCGTTCTATGGTTTTTCACCGTGTTCAAACCGTGCTTGCCGCGCCGCTTGATAGCAAGATGAAAGATTAATTATTGATTCATCGTCCAGCAAGTCTTCCCAATAGCTGTTCTTCTTCTTGCACAAAGCCGTGAGGTCTTTATCCGTGATAGGTTCAAGCGTTCTGTTGATATGCTCTAACGCGCAAAACAGACTTGTATAACCTAAGTGGTCTATTGCTTGCCAACTCGCTATGCAAAAGTGGTAAAAAGGCTCTTGGTCTGCCGCTCCTGTTGGCTGGAAGCAAACGCGCTCGACTATTACTTCATTACGCAACTGATTGAAATACAAGGCATTGTAATGATATATAGGACTTTCTGATGCGTCTGGTATATTTCCCAAAAGAATCAGCACTTTAATCGGATTTCCAACGAATCGGCTTGCTCGTTCAATATCTTCTTTAGCTCCATCTCTTGGCGCTTTCACTTCTGCGTACCAGTCATACTCTGGAAAGTAGAAGTCTGGAAGATATCTTGTCCCGTCTCCAAGTTCAAAACCTTCTGGCTCATATTCGTATTCTATACCTGCATGGTCGAAAAAAACGGCCCATCGCGCTTCTAACCGTGAGCGGAATCTGTACCCGTTGTATACAGTTTCGATAGCTTTCATCAATTTACTTTTTTCTGCTCTCTTGTCCACTCCATGAAGCCTTGCATATAGGCAGTCAGTTCGCTCACCTTGTCAGTGAGTTCTGCAAGGTTGATTGCGATGGACTCAAGGCAAGTCACTTTAAGCCCTTCCTCAAGCGGCATATCGCCGTCTTTGAAGTCATCGCTCTCCATGAGATTTTCAAGCACGGTTGCGGTTGTCCATCTGCGAGGGCTACTAAGCATTGCGCGGATTTCATCATTCATCTTCATTATCTTTCCTCCTAAACGGATTTCTTTCACGAACAGCATACCCGGCTTCTGTGAGTAGCTTGTTCTTTAGCTTCTTCGGCACTGTTGGCAAAGGTTGCCAGTATAAGACTTCTTGCGAGTACGCTCTGAATCCACTCCACCGCCCGTGCTCTTGAAGCGATGATATAACTATCTTGCCCCAGTTCGTGCAACAAAGCACATGAACATTGGGCGCTGGGAGTTCCTTTTCCACGCTAATCCAATCTTACATCACCCTTTCTCTCGCCCCCATTAGAGCGTAACTGCTCTTCTGGGGGCTTTTTTGTTGCTCACTGTATCGTCAGCGTTCCCACGTTATTGATGTGCATATTGTTGTTGCCGTTCTGGACGCACACGGTAGACGGGTGGAACATCGTTTGCAAAGCTATGATGCAGTATCCAGCTTGCAATCCATACTGCGGAACATTACGGAGAACATACGAAACATAGCGGTCAATGACTCTGCCAGTGTACTCGCCATCGCTCCACTCACGGAGTCTGAGAATGTCACCCGGTTGCACATCATTCTCATCTAATCGCAGTTCAAAGGTCTTTCTGCCAGCCTTGACTTCTTCGAAATACTCAGGCAGTATCTTCTTCTCTATCGTTTTGCCCATAGCCGTCATCTCTCCCTTCCACATACTTATCTCTAAACTTAAACTTTCTATTTCCCTCGCACCACGGACAGCCGCCATGATTGCGACAGCTTGGGTCAATGGCCTTGCTACCACGATATGGCTTGCGATGCTCTTTGCCGTGGGCTATGGATTTGTCGAGGCTCATAACTTTTTCAGCCAAGTCTCAAATTCCATAGCGCAGTTGTGGCACAGTTCCTTGTCAATGAAGTCAGGTACGGAATCTCGCAGAGTTCTTACTTCCGGGTTGTCCTTGTACAGACGCACACGATTGTAGAACACATCCGACAGTGGGAAACAAGCGCCACATCTTTCACAGTATCTTGCCATTGCCATTTACATCATCCCTTCTTTCATCTTTATCATTCTTAGCTATTTTGAGCAAATTGATTCTACGCCCTCAAATTTGCGCTCTAAGCGCATTTGCCATCTACCCATGCAGAGATGCTGCCAACGCCCTTAAAACGCTTCTGAGTGGCTTCTGATGCGTCACAGGAGCAAATAAAGCAAAAACTTATATTGTACTCCTGCGGCGCGTGTGTTGTCAATCAGCTTTCAACCCGTCCAGATACGCCAGCCCTTTGCCCGTGATGGAGAACTTGGCATCAGGGCCGATGTAGTTCATCTCGGCATCCTTGAAAGCATCGCGCACTTCTGCAAGCCCCATCTTGTGCGTCACCTTCTGCGTGGCTCCGTCCTTCCAGATCGTGGCGTTGATTTCCACTTCCACAGTGTCCTTCGGAATCGAAAGCACGATGTAGTCAGACTCAAGTTCGATTGTTTCCATCATGTGTCCTCCGGTAGAATGTCAGCGTACTGCTTCTGAATCTCAGCAGAAGAACGCTTTTCGCCCAAAGGATTTGCATCCTCAACGGCAAGCCCTTCACGCTCATAGAGGCCAAAGTGCGCTTTCTCAAACCAGATTGTTAATACTTTGTCAAGAGAACCAGCCGCACCAGCCGCTTCGATACCAGCCGCCACAACTGCGTCCATGACTTGCACAAACTCTTTGTAGCGCGGATCATCTGCGCGATACTTGCCGTTCCTCCATGCGTTCACAGTATTGCTGTTAAGCCCCAGAGCCAGATGGCATGTCTTGACGAGCATTGGCATCCCGCTCTGGGTGCAGAGGTCAACATACTTCATCAGTGCGTTCTGCATGGACTCAATGCTATTGTGGTCAACGGTCTGTCCAAGCGCCCAGCACTGTCCAACGAACCAGCCAGCCGCCCGGTTGAGATCAGCTTTATCCTCGCGCATCATGGGAGACAGTGGGCTGTTCTGCCAATTGGCAAGCATCTTCTCTTCTGCCATCTTCTGCTTGTTTCGGCTCCCCTTCGGTCTGCCTCGCGGTTTCTTCGGCGCTTCGGCTTCTTCCCGCTTCTTTTTGTTGTCACGGGAAATCATGTTGCTGATGACTTGTTTGGTAGTGCCAAACTTCTGTGCAATCCGCTCATGCGTCCAGCCCATCCCGGCAAGCTGCTTGATCTTCCTCAAGTCAAGCGGTTCCTTCGGCAGTTCTTTCTCCTCGCCTGTGGCTTTGTCAATGAATGTTTCAGCTATTGGTTTTCACCTCCTGTTTCAGCCAATCGAGCCATGTTTGATAATCAGAACCGTTCCCGTTCATGATGAGCCAATCAGCCAGTTCCTCGTCCGTCATTGCCCTGATCTTGTCGGCGTTGGTCTTGGGTTTCGGATGAAACCGTCTGTATGTTCTGCGCTCATCCGAGCACTTTTCTCTTGTACACATGCAGTACTCACCGCTTCTCTCATCTGAAAATTCAGCCATCACTTCACCTCTTTCTGCGGCAGTACACGGTTGTAATACGCTCTTGACTCCATGTACTGCTCAATCTTTCTCGTCTTCCCCAGAGCTTCGCGCATCAGGTTGAGCATCTGCTTTCCCTTCTCAGAATCTACAAACTGTGCCAAAGGCTCAAGGGAAATCACCATATCCTTATGCTCACGGCGTTCCTTACGGCACAAAGCCAACTGCGTGGCTACCTTCGCTCTGCCCTCATAGTCAAGGCCGTCAAGCTCAAGACTGTGGAGGAAGTCTTGCGTAAGCTGATCGCACCGCTTGACTTCCTGGCTGTTCCACAAATAGTCCTTCTGAGCGTCTGTAAGCATACTTATCATGTCGGAAATGCTCTGTGAAAAGTGAGGATTGTCAGCTTTCCTTTTCGGCATCTTCCTCTTCCTCCGGTTCTCCTATCACCACAATCCCAGCGCTGTAGTACAACAGCATGGGAAGTATGGCGAACAGGAGAATCCACCATCGGTCAAAATGGTTAGCTCCCCACGCGCACCACGCGATTGAGAATGTGCTGATGAGAGCATCAAAAACGGATTTGACGATATTAATAATGAACATTCGCTTGTCTATGGTTTATTCCTCCTCTTTCTTCTGCCAGCATCTCTGTTTACCATACATGCCGACAACTCTCATGCTCTTGCACCGTTCCCAATCTTTCATGCGGTTCATTATCTTCCCGATGTCCTTAGACTCCACAAGACTCGGCTCTTTCGGGAAGTCAGGGTTCGATGACAAAGCCCTGTGGCACAGTTCCCTCACGCACGTTAGCTCCCCGGGGTTCTTGCGCTCAAGAAACGTCTGAATAGCACCTACGCGCCAGTCATCTTGCATGGCGTTCTCCTGTGCTTCTCGGAACTTGTCCAGCAGTTTCCGGTCGGCGAATGGCTGCATAAACTGGTCATCAATCTTTGCCTTGGCTTCTGCCCAGCATTGCATGATATACTCGCGGATTTCTTGCTCATGGTCATAGATATCGTAGCCATTGCAGTGGCACTCCACAGGATACCAGCGCCTATTGCCTGTCTTGTCCACAAGCGGGTTGCTGTCATTGCTGGTAGCGATAAAAATACACCGCCGCAGAAGTTCTGTCGTGTTCCGGTCATACGGCTTTCTGTAGCTGTCACGCTGGCGGGAAACGAAAGCCTTGATAGCTTCCTGATCCTTCGCCTTCGTGAAAGCGGACATCTCAGGAATCTCAAGAATCCACTTGCCAGCGAGGTTCTCGATAGCCGCTTGCCCTTCCATAATTTTGAGTTCCCCGAAGTAGTCATCGTTGATGGCAAGGTATCTGCACAGCGTTGACTTGCCACAGCCCTGATCGCCTATCAGGATCGGAATGTCTTCAAACTTGCACCCAGGCTGATAAAGCCTGTGGATGCCGCCAGCGAAGATCAGGCGCGACACCTCGCGTGTGTAGTCGGTGTCCTCCACCTTCCCCCACTTTGTCAGGAACTCTGTGCATCGTGGCTTTCCATCCCACTCTATGCCATCCACAATATCCGTTATGGGATTGTATCGGCGGTCTTCAAACAGGATGCGCAGAGCAGAAGAATGCTTCTCTTTGCTATACATTCCATATTGCCTTTCGATGTAATTCATACTCGCGGCTTCGTCAGCGTCAGACCACGGCGTGATAGTCAGTCCCCCCTCCTCATCCATACGGTGGATCTCGGCGCGGTTGCTCACATCGTTGAACTTGATGCCTGCGTATCTATCGTCATGCCGCATGATGCTGACGAAGTTGTCTATGGTCAGCTTCGGCTTGTCTCGCTCATTGTAGACGAGAGACACCATAGGCGATTCTGCAAGCTGTTCCTCGCGGAATATCTCAGGGTTCGCTTCTTCAAAGGTAGTTCTCGCAAATTCCTCCGAAGTCACGCCCATGTCCATCAGCGTTTCAACGGTTCTGAGGATGTCAGCCGGGGCGTAGCCGTGAGCTTCGCACTTCTTAAGGTCATCAAGTGTAAATCCAAGATCGCTCAAGCGTCTGATGCTCTCGCCTTGGCTCAGTTTCTTATTCCTTATACCCGCACTTGACACCTCCAAACCATTTCATATCTTCGTGATACTTGCACTTGCGGCATGTGTAGACAGATACCATGCACTGCCCTCCGATGCCGAAGCGTTTAATCACATGCGGCTCTGGGCAAGAGCGCACACAGCCGGGAGAGAATAGCTTGCCAATTACGTCATCGTAGACAGGCGCATATTTAGGGTCAAACGGTTGCTTCTTATCCACCGTCCCCATGCTTTGCTTCCTTTGGAAACCACGGGATATCGCACATCTCAGGCATTGTGAGTTCCATCTGCAATGCCCACAGGAAATTCCAACACGCAGCCACTAAGTGCGGCTCGTCCATATGCCCAATGATGTGCTTTGCCGCATGACGCATACCACTGTCCATCAGGCTATGCACAGGGCATCCGAGGTCTACGTTGTGTTCCCCGTACTTTTTTGCCCCAGCTTCGCAATGCTTTGAAACCTCAATGATTGCGTTCCAAGGAAGCAAATCCATACGGCCTTTCCCATCGTGCATGTCCCTCTGAAAACCGTTTGGAAAGACTGTGCGCTCTCCGCTGTCTTTGATTTCAGCCATCTTTTACCTCATGTTTGCATTTCTCATAGATGTGAATAAGACTCGTCAGATAGTCAATGCTGTCATAGTCGATATCGTCTTTAACCTCTTGAATGATGTAGAATTCCAGATGGTTTTTGAGCGTTTCAGCTTCATCTTTTGTCAGTTCGACCATGCTCATTCCTCCTTCGGCGGCTGTGACTCGTTTAGCCCGTCCTCTCCAAAAAAATCAGAGTAGTCAAAGTAATGCCCAGTCGAGTCAATATCGAGGATTTTTGCAATCATTTTTGCGTTTTCCTCGTTATTGCAATGCACGATAGTCTCTTCCGCATCGGCATCAATCAACTTGATTTCGCCGGGATAGAAACCATAGTTCTGACGCTCCATGATACCGCGAACATAGTCGCACGCCGTCACAGCGTCTTTAGCGCCCGCGTCCTCAATATTGTCGCAGAAATCATATGCACTCATTTCTCCAACAAATCGGCTATACACGGCGGTCGTGTCTCCGCGCACAGTCCCTTTGAGCGTTTCGCTCGCGCTCTCCCCAACCAGATACTTGTTACCGACTTTAATTTTGTACTTCATTTTTCTTTCTCCTTTATCGTTTTGTTGCCGTCAGCAAAACCTTTTTGCCGACATTGGCAATATGGTTTTAGAAGAGGGAGCGTAACTGTGCCGCCCATCCGCGCAGAGAATCAATTGCCTCTTGTCTGTCGATATATTCAGCCATCCTCATCCTCCCTGTTCTCTTCCCTGTACTGGCATACATCGCAATCCTTCGGGCAGAAGTGACCATCGCACCAGCGCGGGTCATATTCACTCAGATTGTTCATTGAGTCTTTCCCTCATTTCGTAATACAGGATGTCATGGATTATCTTCCCAGAAGTCTCTGCTTTGCAGAAGATGATCTGGCAATCATACCTTGCCAGCCACGCGAGGATGGATGCCACAAGCGCATTGGGTGTCATGCGTGAGCGGTATTTCCCGTTGTAGATGGACTCAAAAGTGGCATTCTCTACCAACAGATAGAGTTTAATGCCACCTTTTGCCGCCCTTTGGAACTCCCGCTCAAATCTACCACGCTCACTTGTAAAGCACATGCACAGTTCGTCTATGCTGTTCTTGCGCTCTACAACAACCGCGTCCTTAAGCGAAATGATCTCCCCCGTTGGCGCGGTAAACTCTGCGCTGTAATCCCCGACATCCAGCTTCTCTCGGCGATAAGGCCGACCGAATTGTGCGTATCGTTTCTCTGAATACTCAGTCGGCCTCTCTCGCGTATCGACCAGAATGGTCATGGAATCAAGCGTTTGCTCGATTTCTACCGGATGCATCAGAACGGGAGTTCACCATCGCTGTCATCCAGATCGGTGAAAGCGGGAGCGACTGCGGCCTTGCGAGACTCAGGGAGCGGCTTGTCCTTCAGCATACGGAACTTGCCAGCACGGATGTTCTCCACGCTGTCAGATGCAGCGGCCTCGGTACTCCATCCGGTTCTGCCATTCATCTCCCATTCCTTGTTGCGGTAGATGAGGCCAACGCCCTTGCCCTTGAGCGTCTTTTCGTCCCACGCCCAAGTGAAGCCGGGATTGGACTCCTCAACAGACCAGATGAACGTGTTGAACTTTTTCTTCTTCCACGCATCCTGTTCCGTGCCGTCATCATTCGGGAGGTTGATGCGGAAGGTTCCTCTCCACTTCTTGTCCTCGCGCTCGTTGTTGTCGTAGTCGCGCTTGAAGATGCCAGCGTAATCACCCTCGCTGACATCGTGGGCAATCATCAGAGTCTCGCCCCAGTCGTTTTTCTCGACTTTGGCGCTGATGATCTTGCACACATAGCCGCCAGCGGGGAGGGTTTCGCGTCCAGAGGAAGGCTTTTCGGGTTTGAAATCGGAAAACTGTCTCATAAATATCTCCTTAAAATTAGATTGTTTGATAGTAAGCGCCTTCTACAGCGCCAGTGTCAGGATCGATTAGTGGACACCATCCACCAACCGTTCTGTCATCTAAGATGTATTCGCCAGATTTGCGGCATTGTTTCCTCGCATATGTCTCCAGCAAGGGGCAACGAGCGCAGCAGACTGTATCGCCGCTGAATGAGATCTCCACTGTGCGTTTGACATACGACAGGCTGTTAGCTTTATCTGCCATATAATCGCCTTTTCTTATAGCCCCCAGTATTCTCTGATGCGGTCAGCCACGGCCTTTAAGTCGTTGTCGATCTGGAGCGGGAACATCTCTTCCGGGCTTTTGCTTATGTCCTGACCGTCCGACTGAGTGCGGAAGAAGTATTTGTTCGTGCCTTCCTTCATGGCTCTCAGGCAGACGGTAACAAGCCCTTCAACGCAAACCTTCTGGTCAAGTAGTTTGCCAATGGTCTTGAGTTTTGTGTCACCGTAGTCGTTTGTCTCTTCGTGCATGATGAGGAACACAATCACATCATCGGGTAGCTTGTTCTTGATGAACATAATCAAGCCGTAGGCATCATCCGCGATGCTGTTGTACAAGTCGAACTGGGAGCCGCCAGCTTTCTTCGTATGCTCTGCCATGAACTTTGCAGTCTGCTGGTAGCCGAAGTCATCAACTACGGCGGTCTTGCAAGGCATCTTCTCAAGTGCGGTCTTAACGCTCTCCACGTTCGCAGACTTGTACTCATACTTAAACTTCTTCGGGAATGGAAGACGCTTGTTGACAGTATTGACAAACAAGATCTCGTCTTCCCCGAAGTTCTTGAGTGAGCGGCTTTTGCCAGTGCCGGACTTGCCGTACACAATTACGCATTCACCCATCAGGATTTCTCCGCTTCTTTCTTATCGCGCATCCGGTGGACGAAGCCGACCACGCCCTTGACGCGATTGACGATTTCATAGTCCTCATCGGGCGCGTTCACCGCCGCTTCGATCTCGTCAAACGCAATGTTCATCAGTTCTTCGCTGTTCAAAAACATCATATCAACCTTCCTTTCAGATCTTATATTTTCTTGCCAGCCGTCTGATCTCTTGCTCATACTCATACGGCTTGAGGTTCATCGGGATATTACGCTTCGCTATTTCAAACCGCTTGTAGCGGTCGGGGTACTGCGGCTGTCTAAAACTCTTCCGAAGAATTTCCATAATAGACATCCCCATCGTCCCACCATTCGTCCCCGTCTTCATCATCCTCAATCCAAGGGGGATAACCCCTCGCCAGCAAGGAAGACACGATGGGGTCATCAGGTATCAACACCATCTGAAATTTCCTCCACAATCTGCCATAATTTCATGAGGTCAAGGAAGTTGCGTGGGTCAAGCCCGGTTCTACGCTTCAGCTTCTCAATGTTGTACCTGATGTACATGTGCGAAGCCGGGATTGCTTTCGCCGCTGGTTTGACCTTCATGTTGCACTGCACAAGGGCCTTTATGATCTTGGCCTCTTGCTCAGTCAACTCAACCGCATTCAGCTTCTTCCACCTCCTTGTGGTGGCTGGCCTCAAGGATAGCGCCGTAGTGCTTGATGATGCGGTCAGCCATCGCCAGCTTCTCCGTCAGCAGACTGTTCTTCTGCTTCATGTTTTCGGCATCTACGACAGCCGCACGAAGCTCACCTTGCAGAGCCGTGATGAAGTCCTCATACTCGGCTTTCTGCCTTGCGCTCATCGCCAGCGCGTCTTTGTACTTGGCATGAAGCTCGTCATACTTCTTTCTGCTTACGAACATAATTCCCTCCTGTAATCCACTGGCTGTTGGGCAGTTCCTCCAGCCACTTGCAGAATACCCGCCACTCAGGTAGACGGTGGTCACGCCTCTGATTGTAGATGGTCTTCAACTGCCTGTAGTTTGTTGTCATCCTCGCGGTCAACTCAAGGCCAGCGGGGAGACTGTAGACCAGCCGGAGGAATGCCTCCGGTGAAGGATCGGCGTTGTAGGCATTCTGTAGGCAGATGCAAGCGTCCTTGATAGCGGGATGTACCCACTCATTGAACGCTTCATCCAGATTCATCCGCGCCGCCCTGTGCATTGTGGACTGACTGCTCACGAAGTCGATGAAGTGGTAGCGCTGAAGCTCCATCCACATCTTGTTGGAGCAAGTCAAGTCAAACTGCACGATGATGCCGTTAAGGAAGTTATCATGGCCTGTCCCGATACCAGCCCGTCCAAGGCTGTCGATAGTCGGGGTCAGTTCCATGTTCAGCATGAACGGCTCCACCGTCATCGGGAACTTAGCGCCCCTGATGCTCTGGCCCATGCCGAAGATGTCTACATTATTGATAGCAATCAAAGTCTGCTTTCGCCTCCTCATAGGTTTCCTGTGGGATTCTTAACGCCCGTCTGATCTGCGTTGGCGTGTAGTTGGTAGCCACATGGACGAGGCACTTGAAGTCATCGGAGAAGAAGAAATCAAGCATTTCATCCCTGTCAACGGCATTCTCTTTGATGATTGCCCCGTAGCGGAGCTTGCCATAGTCAAGGCTTTTCCAGTCCTCCACAGCGGTCAACAAGATTGCCGCTGAGAGATTCTTGAGACTGTCAGGTGTAAGCGGATGGTGTCTCAATAGCCATGCTCACCCGCTTTCTGAAAAAGCACGGCGATGGCATAGAACACCCAGCCGCACAGGACACATAGGCTAATTACTTCGCTGTTCATGCAGAAAAGCACAGCGCTCAGGAACACAGCAAGTTTCATAGTGGATCTCCTTCCTTCCAGTAACGTCTTCCGCCGCTTGTCGCATCACGTTTGAACAGTGGACAATACGTCACGAAGTAACTCTCTTTGTGCTTCGCCACAAGATTGCTTTTGAGGAATGTCGGCGTAGCCACCCACCCGGGGACGGGAGAGCCAGAGCCGCACCAAGGGCAAATCTCTGGCTCAACTGCGTTCTCGCAGTCCCAGCAAATGGTCTTGTGAACCTCAGTTCTTCTTCTCCTCCCCATTACGCGAACTCCTTTGCCAGCTTCATAGCCAGTGCTTCCACCGCTATCCCGTCCCCGCCTACCTTGAGCCGATTGATTACCCAGCCCCTCGACTTATTAAGAAACCGGGCTACATCCGTCTGGCTCAGAATCCTCTTGCCTTCGGAGGCGGTCAACAGGCTCTCAAGGATGAGCCGATATGTTTCTTGCTCTCTTGCCATGTCGTTCGCCTCCCTCGCTTGCCGAATCAGTTGCATCTGATGTTCTTTGTGCAGACTCACAGCGCCTACGCATTGTCTTGAGCCTGTGTATGAGCGTGAGGATTTCATGAGCCGATAAGAGCAGAGCGAAGCGGGTTCTCGCGTTTCTTCGCAAGCATCTTGAGTTCGACTTTCGCCCCGTGGACAGACGCTTGCATGATGCGCATCCTGTCTGCGTACACGTTGTACTTCTGGACGCCGTCTGAGGTCATGTCCTTGACGGGAGCGTAGTCGAGGATGCGAACGCCCTTGTCAATCTGCCGAGCGCCACGCACGACTTTCTTTGCTGACTGGTCAACGTACTCGTCAGGATCAGCAACGCGATAGCCGACCTTCCAAACGCTTACAATCATCTTGCCGCTGTCGAGCAGTTCCTTCTTTGCGCGGGAGATAATCTCTCCGTAGCTCTGCGTACCGTAAGGAACGCCGATGATGCTGGAAATCTTGTAGTGTTCAAAGAGCGTACCGTAAGGCTGGTCAACGATAGCTTCTACAAGAGCCTTGACTTTTTCTGACTTGTTCAATGTCATCCTTCCTTTCATATAGCCTTAAAATCCATAACGTACCATGCCATGCCTAACCGGACACCACCACATATTCCTCACCTAATCTGAGCAAAACGGAACTTACCTAAACTTGCCTCATAACCCTTACCATGCCGTATCCTACCCATGCTGACACAACCGCGCCGAATCGTATAATCCCGACCGCATCTCAACATAACAAACACTACCTAAACGCGACTTACCAATACTCAGAATCCGTACCGAGCCGAACCAAGACGCGCCACTTCTCGCCATGACTTGCACTATCTTGCCAAGCCAAAGACTCCTTACTTATGCTGCGAACTCTACCTCATTCACAGCCGCCGCGAATCTGCCGTAGCCCATCGTCCGCATCTCGCACAGGCCGACATAGTTGCCAGCGTTCTCAATCGCCATGATGATGGCATCAATGTCAATCTTCGTTTCATCGAACAGAAGGTCGAACTCGCAAGACCAAGTGTTGAAGCGGGGGCGGGTGCGGATTACACGCGCTCTCATAACGCAGACGGAGCGAACATCGCGGAAGCGGACATCGGTTTTCAGCTTGTCATAGTTCTGAACTTCACCGATGTTCAGCGGGGCGAGGGAGTCAACGATGTGAACGTACTTCTGGAAAGCAGAGCCGTTCTTGTTCATCTTCGCTCCCGCGAGGAACGTAGCCGCAAGGCACTCATTCGGAATGACGAGGCCGATGCTGTCATCCCAGTACACGCCGCTCTCCCACTCAAGGTCGGAAATCTTCTGGAGGTCTTCCTCCGTCTTCTTGCGCTTGCTGGTGTAGAGTTTCATTTCCTTTGCAATGGGGTGAAGCGGGTTGACGCATTTTGGGGAATGCTCGATCAGAGGGGATGTGCCGTTCAGAGTGATGTGCAGTTTCTTCATTGTTTTGTTCTTCCTTTCAAAACATAATTTTGTTTTCAGAGGAAAGAATTCACAGCCGACTTGAAATTTAGTGTTGACAATTTGTAACCAACTGTGATATTATGAAAGTGCCAACAATCCAATATCTTTTGTGTCCACCGGAATCCAAGTGGGCTGTGATTTTCATTGCCTCCTTCAAACTACGCTTTGAAATATATCACAGTGCATTTGGATTGTCAAGCCCTTTTTCACAATTTATTTGGATTATTTTCAAAATATATTATGAATTAAGGTTGTGATACTAATGACAGGCCAAGAGTTCATCGAAATCGTAAACCCAATTCGCGAACAAAAAGGATGGTCAAAGAGCGAGTTTTGCAAGAGAATCGGCGTTTCTAATAACATGTGGTCGAACTATGCGAAAGGCTCTGAACCGAAGTATTCCGTCATCGAAGCCACGGAAAAATGCCTTGGTATCCGATTTTCTGATTACAAGGCAACAGAGGAAGCCGCACCCGCAGAAGAAGACGAGATGACTGCGCTTCTCTCCGACCTCAGAAATCGTGAGGATATGCGGATGCTATTCAAGCTTGCGCACGGCGCTACGAAAGAGGACGTAGAGCAAGCTGTGAAGATCATCGAGGCTCTGCGAAAATGAAGAAAAGCAAATACACTGTCCGTGCAGATGGGCGTATCATGATGACGCGCACCATAGACGGGAAGCGTGTGTCCTTCTACGGCGCTTCTGATCGTGAGGTTGAGCAGAAGTACGCCGACTATCTCCAGACACCGCCCGAAATCTGCAAGCCGAAAGTTCGCACTTTTGCTCAGTGCGCGGAGGACTGGTGGGAAGAAAAAGAGCCAGAGCTATCCCCTAACTCCGTCCGAAACTACAAAGCGCTCTACGGCTTCGCCCGTGATTATTTCAACGCCACGCCCGTGAATGAAATAACACCCGCAGAAATTGTCACTTATCTCAGGCGGCTGTCTGCTCAGGGCTTCTCCCAGAAGGCCATCACAAACAGAAAAAGCGTCATCAAGTCGATACTTGACAACGCTCTCATTCACGGGGAGATCATCTTCAACCCCTGTATTAACTTGCCAGTTGTAAAGGGAAAGTCCAAAGTTCCACGCCAAAGTGCCACGGATGCCGATGTAAATGCAATAGAGGCACATAGGAACGATTCTGACATCGCCCGTATGTTCTACTTCATTCTCTGGACAGGATGCCGTAAAGGAGAAGCAGCCGCCCTACAGGAGAAGCACATCGACCGCAAGGCCAAGACTGCGCACATCTGCCAGACTCTCGTCTACTCCTCGCCTACCCCGAAGATTAAGGATTGCCCGAAGACCGAAGCCGGAGTGCGCGATGTGATACTGCCGCAGAATGTTATAGATAATCTCCCAGAGTATAGCAAAGCGGGTACTTTTGTATTCTTCCCTCACGGCCTCCCGAAAGAGAAAGCCTTGCAGAAGATGATAGACGGCTACAGGGAGTCCATTGGCCTGACTTGCACTCTGCACCAGCTTCGCCACTCTTATGCCACCATGCTCCACACAGCCGGGGTGGATGCCAAAGACGCGCAGAATCTATTAGGCCACTCCTCCATCCTCGTCACGCAAGACATCTACACGGAAGTGGATAAATATGCAAAAGAAAATGCAAGAATGAAAATAGAAGAATTTGCCAAAAAACGCGAAGTGTTGTCAAAAGTGTTGTCAAAATCCGAAGAGCCGCATGAATCCTCAACTTGATTCGTGTTCAACTCCCCTCACCTCCACCAATTGAAGAACCCAGTGAAATCAGCGGGAAGCGTTGAAATCACTGGGTTTTTCGTTATCTTACTTGTTCAAATCTGTTCACGTTTGTACACGAAAAGTGTTGTCAAACTGTTGTCAAAACTGAGCGCTATTTACAACGATTTTTATGCATCGCCTTGCACGTTGGCGGCATCAGCCAGACCCTCTCCGATGATGTATGCCACCACAGCCGCTCCTTGCATGATGAGGCCAGACACGACCTCGGCAGTCTCTTTATCGCCCGTGAATGCGACAATGCAGCCGCTGACGAACAGGGCAATCGCCGCCCAGAATTTGCGGGAAGTCAGCTTGCGTTTCCAATCAATCTTCATCTTAGTCATCCCTCTTGTACAAAGTCTTGATGTCATTCTTGATGACGGCAATGTCCTCACGGATGCCGCCTATCTTGTCTGAAAACTTGTTGTGTTCATCCAGCTTCTTCTCAACGGATTTCAGTCTGTCCTCAAGCCGCGCATCTCTCACAGCGTCCTCGATCTTGCGCTTCTCGTTCTGATTGCGCGAGATGAGCCATTGCCCGATAACGGAGCAAATTCCTGTGATGAGCGCTACGATTACTACATCACTCACATACTGCCCTCCTTTGCCGCAATAAACGCCAGAAAGCCATCTTGGAACTGTCTCGTCTGAATGTATTCAGCCAGCGCCTTAAAAGCGCCTGAGACACCGTTATCGCCCTCACATGGGGCATCTATGGGGCAAGCGTCAGGAGCAAGCCCGACCTCGTTATCAAGCTGATGCGCGTATGCCCGTCTTGCCTCAAGGTTGTTCACGGCGGGGCGCTCATACTCGATGCACACCATGTCGGAACAAGCGTCAATGCTGTCGGAAGTGCAGAGCATCTGCCATGTTTTCGGGTACTCCGCTTGCATCTCCAGGCAGGCGAAGCGCGTCTGCATATCGCCATCGCCAACGGACTTGCCGTTAGCCTTTGCGAATTGCAAGAGTTTCCGCTTGCGACTGATCGAAGTCCACTGGCAGAGGCCATAGCCGACAGAATCGCCGAAGTCGAGCAATCCATTGTCCACAGCCGCAGTGTATTGCGCGTCAGTAAGCTTTGTCATGCCCCTCTGGGCAATATTGGGGATGAGATTGCTCTCAGCCATCATATTGCCCATTAAGCCCAAAGCGCCAGCGTGGGTCATCCCAGATTCGCGTAGGATCGTATAAAGCTCATTCGGATTCATCGGGCTTCTCCTCGTCTTTCACAGGCTGGTTTGCGATGTTCTGCACGGTCAGGTACAGCCCAACCCAGATATCAGCGGCATCAAAGCTGTCTGCTTTTACGGGCAATGCCTTGATAGCCGAGAGGATTTGCTTAAGTTGAGTTTCAGTGACGTAATACATTTAGTCTCCTTTCGCAAGCGCAATGACTACTCCGTTATTGTCTGCGTTCACTCCGCGAAGGGATGAATAGCCAGTGAAAGCCTTAAACTCTCCATCCCCGCTGTCGTTAATATAGTATTTGATTTCTTCGGTTTCGGCTTGGTCACCGAAAACATTAAATGCAGATGCAAGATCTAACCCGGTCGCGCAGAACCTGAGTTGACCATCAATGCTGCTTTCGCCACACCACAAAACAGGGAACTTTTTCCCGGTTGCCGTTTCTATTTTCTTCATACTCTACCTCTATTATCCACGATATGACCCACGCACGATACCATCACTGCCTACATATAGATAATAATCTCCAAACGCAATTTCTGAAGTCGATATGCTGTTGAAATAGCCCGCTTGAATGTTTGCTATTCGCGTAGAAAGCGTGTATATGTTTGAAGTATTTGTCTCCACTTGGTCAAGCGTACCTCTAAACCCAGTGTTTCCGTAAGCAACAGTAGAGTATCCGAGAGCGCCAGTAGGATTGTTCCAATAGTCAACGCCTCCGGTCACTGTTCCCGTTGCAAGGCCGCCGCCGTTAAAATAGCCATAGTTTGTACCATCGAAAAAGTCTGTGCCATACGAAATATTTTTGGCATACACGTTCCCAGCGAAAGTACCTGTGTTTGCCGTTAAATTTCCAGCGGCATCAACATAAAACCTACCACCGTTAATGCTGATAGAGCCTCCGGTAATGTCTACGTTGCCGGATATGTCTGCATTCTCTGCATGGAGATTTCCATTTGCATCGACTTGGAATTTGGAATAATTTTCTCCGAATTTTTTAGAGCCAAGCGCAATGCCATCGACTCCGATATAAACGCCAGCATTGTCATATATCCCGCCGAAAGAACTTTTGCCATTGTAAATAGACGTTGCCGTAATGGTAAATCCAGTTGAGCCGCCTATGTAGCCACTTGTTGCTGTGATTTTCCCAGAAACTTCAGCATTTCCTTGAATCTTGATGCCATTCTTATTGGCGTAGAATATATTCTGGCTGTTGTTTGAGTTAATGCTAAAACTATTGGACGTAAGCGTCCAGCCAAATTCTGAATTTGTATGCGTATGGTCAAGCTTGCCATCCACCTTACCGCTGACTTCCGTTACTGTCGCGGTAATAGATTCAGCGCTCTCAGTTATTTGTGCTGACAAACTCTCTTCTGCTGCTGTCGCTCTGGTAACTTCTGCGGTAATCTCAGTGCTGGTAAGCGATATTGCGGAACGTGTTGACGCGACAAATCTTGAAAACGCTCTATCGCTTGCGGATATGTCGGAAGCATACTCATGCGCTAATTCTTGATCAGTCGGAGCGGCTATGTCAGAGGCCATGAGTCTCCCGAAGCTTGTGGCTCTGAGATAAAGCCCAGTATACACGCCGTTCACCGACACACCGTCACCCATCTCTGCGGCTGGGTCAAGTAGCGCGTTGCTTGCAGTTAGAGGCTGATATTGATATCCGAGGATACTGTCAAGAATGTCTTGGGCCATCTGCTGAGTGCCAAAATCATTCTTGACTTCAAGCGTTCTGCCAGTAGTATCTCCAGCCTCATAAACGATGGCATCGCCTTTTTCATCTGTTCCTACATAGATACGAACAGCAGAATAGCCGTCAAACTGCGGAGATATGTCCACGTCATAGGCGCGTTGAGCTACGTTTACGCCAGTTGTTTGTCCCACTTTCGCGCCTCCTTACACTAATATTCTATCGCCACCGAACGTGATTGCATCGCCAACGGCATCAATGAGATAGTTGGTTTCTGCTGGCAAGTCTCCAAGCTTGATGAGCAGAAGCTGATTCTCATCGCTGATGATAAAGTTCCCGCCATAGCTTGCGGCGATGATTCCAAGCACTTCACGGCTACTGTAGCCAACGGGCAATGGGAAAGTGTAGCCGTGGTTCATCCTCTCAAAAGTGCGAGGGTCAACATTTATTCCGATGGAATCAGCTATGTGTTGCACCATTGCCGTGTCAAGCATAGGATAATTATTCTCGTCATCGCTCGGATAATCCGATTCAAACTTGAGCATCGAATCGTATCCGTGAATTGTAAGAATGTCAAGCCCGTTGCTGTTATGGCTTGTGTAGCGCGTGTCGATAAAGTACACGCCCCTTGGAATCCACTCAGATACACGCTCACCGTCCGTAACTCGGATATACGGCTCAAGACGAGCCATCTTTGGGAAGGTCACATCGGGGGCAAGCATCGTAATGTCAATCTCGCCGCTGACAGCGCTGCCAACTACGGGGACGTTTTCATTGAATACTGCATGGTTTGTGCTGACAGACATGAGAACTGCTTCGCCAAATCTGGTATTCCCAATGACGAGAGAAACTTCAAACCAATGGTTCTGAGAGGCGATGATCTCTTTATAGAGGGCTGATGTCTGTTGCATTCTCAGCCCTCCTCTCAGTTCTCAATCAGTGGGAACGACAGGCTTTGCAAATCCTCGCCATTCTCTCGGTGGATTACATATGTGGTCTTGACATTGTTCGTGTACATGCTCATCGTGTAAGGCCCATTCGTGCGCGGGTAAGGCGTGACGCGCACAAGAATCGTTTCCGGGTAAAGGATGCTTTGCAGATAAGATGACTGCGCTCTCGTCAGTTGTATTGTCTGGACATTCATCTTCTCTTTGACAGCTACGCGCCCTCTGTGCATGTAACCGGACAAATCGCGTCCAGCATTGGGAGCATCGACATCATTTCGACTGAACGTCAGCCCTTGCCACGCAATCCAAGGGGTAATGTCGAACCACGTTGCATTGTTGTAATCATATATCTCAACTGTCAATTCAACTTACCCCCATTGCGCGGTTCAGCCTTTGCTGCCCCGTCTTAATCTCGCGGCTGTCGAGAAATACCTTGACGCTTACATCGCCGCTGCCACCGTTTGCCATAGCCGCAGAAACGGCATCGTAAACGCCTTGGCGAATGCCTTCAATGATCTGGTCATTGTTGGCAACAGCGTTTCGGTTGCCCATAGTGCCGACAAGCTCTGGGCCATTTTCACTCGCAAAATAAAGCGAACCAGTGTCCGGGAAGCCGCCCTGTGCGTACCATGAAATCTGCAAGTGCGGAATCGTTGGCGGGATGCCGACAAACTCCATTGCCTTTGCAATCAGGCCAGTTGCTTCAGAGTACGTCCAGTCAAAGTGCGGGTGCGGAATGTTGAACGGAGACAGGGACAAACTACTCCACCAAGAAGCCAGCTTGTTCCACAGCCCTTGGAAGAACCCGATAAATTCGCTCCAACGTGCCGAAACGCCGTCCCACAAGCCTTGCACGACACTGCCGCCAATGTTGCTAAACTCTGTGGAAGTTCCACCGCCGCCACCGATGCCAAGCATGTCTTTAATGCTGTCAATCATGTCTTCAAACGGTGCGACAAAGATTAAATAAAGCTCATGCCCGAAGTCCTTAAAGCCATCGCCAATCCACTGTATTACGTTCTTTCCCCACTGCTTCCACTCTTCATCGCTCGGAAGTCCGAGTACTCCAACAATGAACCAGTCTAAGCCGCTCCTATACTTAGCACGTTCTGGATTTTCCGCAACATTAAATTTAAGCTCCTCAATTGTTGCCGCTATGCCAACGCCTATTGTAGCACCTATCACAGCGCCAGCCGGGCCGCCGACCATGAAACCAATTGCCGCTCCAGCAAAGATTGTTAATGCTGTCGCAAGTTGGCTTATGATTGTGCTGAATTTCCCGTCAGCAAAGAAGTCAACACCTTTGAGCGCGGCAAAAACGCCTACGCCTATTGTAGCTCCGAGAAGCGCACCGCCGGGGCCGCCAACGGCAAATCCTATGAGTCCACCAGCCAACGCAGTGATAGCGAGTGACAGCATATTTCCAAGTTCTGACTTGCCCAAAACTCTATCTTTGTTAAAAATAAGAGAGTCTATAAGGAGGCCAACTGTAACGCCAAGTATTGTGCCAACAACGGCTCCGGGAACGCCGCCAATCATAAATCCAACTGCCCCGCCAAGAATACCAGAAAGCCCAGCTATTGCTTTCTTCGCAATGTTCTCAGGGTCGAGATTGCTCCAATTGAACAGAACATCTCGGATATTAAACTTCATGCGTGAAGCAAGTTCAGTAAACTTTTCAACCAGCCTCAGATACTTTTCGTTGATTGGAACATCAGTAAATACATACCCGCTACCTCCACCGCCGCCTCCAGAACCGGAGTTGCTATCGGACGGTGCTTCCAGACGGTTGATCTCGTCAAAACCGAGAAGCTGATTACGCCACTCTTTCGCGGCCTTCGCTCCATCCCCCATCGAGTCTGCCATACCTGCCGCCGCTTGACCAGCTTTCAGATAGGTCTTGCCAGTGAATGCAGACAGCAGTTGCGAGATAGCATCAGCCGCTCTTGTGATTAGATTGATGATTGCAATCAGAATCGGCTCAACAGCCGCAAGCAGAGCCGCAAATGCCGCGCCCAACTGCCCCTTCATCTGGTTCGATGCCGAGGTCATACGGTCGAGCGATTGTGAGAACCGAACGCCCTCAGTAGATAGCGTAGACGAAAACAGATAGGCTTGCTCCAGACCTTCTTGAAATGCTTGCGTGATTGCCTTGATGACAGCGCGAATCATGCGATAGAACGCAATTCGCTTCAAAGAGCTAATGAGGTTTTCAAGAGGCCCTTTGCTCCTCGATGCTTGCTGAGAAAGATCTTTCACGCCTTTGGCGGCTTGCTTAGTGGCCTTCCCAGCCGCGCTTGCCGCCTGTTTCGTATTATTGATTGTATCTGCAATTTGGGCGGTGCGATTATCATTATAGGTTACAGGCGTTTGGCCCATCATATCGCGGTAGAGCTTGAAATTTGGCAGAGTCTTTTCAAGCGCCCTGTTTAGCTTACGAACGGCAGATGCAACTTTTGTGATCTCATCAGCCGCGCCAGATGCGCTGTGCTTTACTTCTATTTCAAGGCTCTCAAGCGTATCTGCCATTTAATCACCCTTTAGATTTCTTCTCACGCTGTTGCTTGCGCATCATCGCTTCCATAGCCTTTTGCATCTTCGCGTATTCCTCCGCTTCCCTACGCTTCTTTTCGCGTTCCGTCAGCGGGAAGATGTCAATTGGCTTTTCAATGTACGTTTGCTTCTTAGCGCCGCGCTTCGCAAAAACATTCGCCAGAACCACAGCCAGAGCGTCAAAGTTGTAAAGCCCTTGAAGCCATGCCTGTTCATTCTCTGCTTGCTTTCTCAGCTTCCATGCCTTGCGGTAAGCAACAGCTAAATAAGGAGACTGTTCCCAATACTGTTCGTATGACATTCCCATTACTAAGTATTGCGGAAAAGCCTCCTCAAATAATTCTTCGTATGTCTGTGGCGCGTCTTCGGAAGGTTCTTCCTCCGTCAGAACTTGACCGCCACTTTGGGAGGGTTTGCTTCTCCCTCATCGGGGACGAGCGTGTTGAACGGAGCCGCATAGAGTTTTCCAAGATGCTCCATCAGGCTCTCGCCCTTATCGTTCTTCACAGCCGACAGTCCCTCAATGCCGCCGAACTGCTCATCGAGGATTTTATCCGTTTGCTCCTGAGTCATGTGCGGGTGATGTGCTTGGAAAGCGCCCCAGAACATGAGGTAAATCATGGTCATGGGCTGACTATCCATAGCCTGTACATTCAGACCCGCTCTCTCAGCTTTGACCACAGTCTTGCGCGTGTAGTCAAGCGTGAACTCTCTTCCCTCAAAATCACCCGTGCCTTTGAACACAATTGGGCTGATCTTTTCTTTGCTCATCTCTTATCTCCTTATATGACTCAGGGCGAGGATTGTACCCCGCCCTATTTTCGTGTTATCAGGTGGAAGCCGCAGCGAACTCAAAGTCACCGGAGGGCAGAAAGTTGGCGATGTTCTCAAGAACGCTGTCAACCTCAGCGCCGCCGAAGCCGAGTGCGTGAGGCATAGCCGGGAAGTAGAAACTGTCCAGACCGCTGCCTTCGGGGTAGGCGTACTCAATCCACATCTGCTTGCCATCAGTCAGAGCCTCGGCAGCAGTGACGAAAGCTTCCCACGCATCACGGAAGGCGGGATAATCATTGACAGTAATCTGAATAGCGCCGCCGGGATCGGCGAGGCCAGCGATGTAGGTGTGGTTCTTGGTAGCACTCAGCGGCGTGGACTGAATGGTATTGACCTCATCGCCGAGGGCGGGGAGCGCCTTGCAGCCGGGAATCTCAGTATAGCCAGAAGTCGGACGAGTACCCGCAGTAGCTTCCGCGCAATACTTGACGAGCATTCCCGCAGTAGAAACAGCATTTGCCATTTGCGTTATCTCCTTATTTAAGTATTTGGCATCTCATCGCCGCCGCCGATTACTCTGCGGAAACGAGCGATGATTGTGAACGTGTCTCCTCTATCGACATTCGTTTCCGAAAATCTTCGGAAGTACAGTCCACTCATAGCCGCCTTCGCAAGCTCCATGATGTCGTAAGCTTCCGAGGCGGCAGTATTTGCTTTATTGCTGACAACTTGAATCTCAAATACGCTTTCATATTGGACATCTTGGAAGTCCAACTGCGTATTCTGAATCGGGCGCGTGTTGTCTATCTCATGGATGTAACAGGCGGGAAACGTGGAAGGCTTCGCCACATAGCGCGAGGTGCAGTAGGCTTTCGGATATTCCGCTTCGATTGCATTCACAACCCGTGTGTAAATTGCGTTTCGGCTATATTTCATCCGAATACCTCCTTAACGATGCGTGGCATTTCTTCGCGCATCTTCTTCTCAGCGTAGTACATCGGCATGTATGCTGGTGTACCAGTGTACTTAACGTGGTGGTAGTACCAGAAGCCTTTGTTCCACAGCATTTGCTTATGCTCCGCAGACCATGTACCCCATGCGACAGGCACGGAAGTGTCAAAGTGCGGCTCAACTCCATCGCCAGTACCGAACTCAATGAAGTAGACATCCTCGCCACTCATGACGATTTTGTAGCCGTTGTCTATTTGCTCGACTCCAACATAATCCACAAAGTTATCATCTTGGAATCTGACTTGGCTTACAATCTGCGATGCCTCTTGCGCTCCGATCTCAGCAAGCCGCTTGCATACCTCATCAAGTTTCGGCTTAATCTTCCGCTTGTATTCTTTGAGTTCATCCAAAGTCTTCTTGCAGGACTCTGGAGAAAGCTCAAGGATTATCCGCTTCGGCATTGTCTGTCTCCACTTCGGCGAGAGCAAGCACCACTTGATTAATCGTGCGAGACACAGCCACAACACGATAGTCGAACGGCTCATCATTGTCTGGGTCGGTTTCAATCCACATGACTGTCTCCGTGTTGAACGGCGTAATCAGATCTTCCGTGGTAGCCGTGCGTCCAAACGTCTGCGTGAGGCCAAACAGGGCGATGTCAGCTTGCCCTCTGCCGCCAGACACGTTCATCAGCGTCTTGACCGGATCTGTGTAATGCACGGAATACTCGCCAGTCAGATTGCCGTCATCATCCAGCAGTTCCGTCACGCCCTCATAGAAAGCGAAAGCCACGGGGCGCTTATTGCGCTTGACAGTTCTCAAGTCACAGCACCCACTCTCGCATAAGGCAGTACCATGTTGTGAATGTAATCAAGCATGTCGGAATACTTGAAGTCACGGTGTACGCCATTCTCAATAGACAGCCCTTGCCCTTCCGCTCCCGCATGAGTCCATCCGACCACAACAGCATAAATCTGGATGCCCTCATACTTAGCCGGGACTTCCATCACACCATCGGGAACGCCGCCAATAAGATGATACATCCACGCAAGGATCTCGTTGCCAGCCATCTCAATGTAGGTGTTCAGCGTGTTGTCAGTAGGCATGTAACCGCTGCCGTCCTCAATGAGTGTCTTTACAGTTGTCAGCTTCTGCTCATCGGTCATATTGTCAGCACCTTTGCGTGTGGGGAGAGTTGTTTAAGCTCTCCCCTTTTGTATTTTACTTCTTGCCCTTGACGGGCTTCTCAACCTTTTCCACAGGCTCGGCAGTCTTGGGCTTGGGCGGCATCTCAACGGTGAGGATGCCGACCGTCACACTGCCGTCAGGATTCTTGCGCATCCCCATATCAGGTTCCAGCGGGAGCATTGACATAGATGCCATTGGTCTTCTGGTGCTTGACCCAAGCGCCGTGGTACTGGCGGAAGTCGTACATCCAAGCCTGTGCCTCCTGTACAACTTCGGGAGAGAAGATGCGCGGGTCAGCAAGCTGGACGGCTTGCATAACAGCAGACGGATGGATAATCATGAAGTTGATGGTCTGACCAGTGGTGGTGTAGCCGCCAGCGCCATCGTGAGCGGTGGGATTCGCCAGAGTCACGGCAGTGTTGAAACGACCGGACGGGACAGTGATAACGCGCATGTCGTTGTAGAACTCGACATTGTAGTTGATGTCGTTCTCGCCGTTCATTACCATACGGGTAATGCCGCCCTTGATGTTGCGATACATAGTCGGGTTCACGAACAGGATACGACCCTCATAAGGAACTTCCGCATCGTCCAGCTTCTCAGTGCCGAGGTCGATAGCGGCAACAGCCGCCGCGCCAGTGGCGATAGTCTCGGTGGTCTTCATGCCAGCCGCCGCGCCGCCAGCATAGGTAGCGAAACGCACAGCGTCAGTCTCAGGAACAACCTTGGTACGCATGAACTCGCCAGCCAGAGTGCCGAAGGCCATGTTCATGCTCTCTGCGTTGTCGATACGGTCAACGAGGAACTGTCTGCCGCGATCCCACTGAGGCTCATAAGCCCTCCACTGGGCGGTCACATCGCCGCGAACGAAGCCATCGTTGCGGGAGTAGTTGCCGAGGCCGACCATATCAGTCTCAAACAGATAGAAGGTGTGGTACTCAGGACTCCAACGCACACGATCCTGCGCGGTGTCGAGAATAGCGGTCTTAGATGCTTCCTTGTAAACCTCGTCCAGAAGAGGGAGGTATTCGGAAGCCAGACCGATGCTGTTAGTAATAACGGGGGTAACAGTAGTAGCCATTATTATTTCTCCTTATTATTTGATAGGCGGCAGGCCCATGTATTGGCGCATCTTATTCTTCGCCTCTACTTCGGCCTGTTTCGCCGTGGGAGGAGCGCCCGGAGTCAAGGTGGGTTGCTTATTCAGCGCAGCCGCCTCAAACTCCTTCTGCTTTGCCTCCAGAAAATCTTGCTGACACGCCATGATTGCGGCGGCATCGTTGTCAGCCATAGCCTCTGCCGCCCTGAGTGCGAGATCTTTGTCATACCCAAGAGCAAGACATTGTGCGACATAGCCGCTCACGGTCTTATCTCTGCGCAGACTCCGCAGTTCGTTTTCAACTTCTTGTTCATGTTCCTTGCGCTCGGCCTCGGCTCTCTCAGCTTCGGTCTGCTTCTCGCGGAACTGCCGCTTCCATTCTGCGGCATCAGAATTTGCCTTGGACAAAGCCGCCTTGAGCTTCGTCACATCCTCCGGTTCTTTGGGCGCGGGAGCTTCAAACTCATACGCTTCCAGAGCTGCAAGCTTCTCCTCTGCGGTCATCTCCGCATAGTTCTCAATCTTCGCGGTGTCGATTTTCATGTCTTTCTCCTTGCGTTTTATAGTCTTCCCTGACTTTGTGTTCCGTTTTAAGGTCTTTTCATGACCGTTTGCGCGATTAAAGTCTTCCCTGACTTATGCAAAAAGGACTGAGCCTGTCGGAAATCCCGACAAGTTAAGCCCCAATTGACTCTTCTCATCGCCCAGTTGCGATAAGGCGCTCTATTAACTTGTTGCGTCCCTTATCTCACTATATCGCTGTTCCACAAAACGAGTTGGTTCAGCACTTCGCCGATAACACGCGCTATCCTTTGATGGGCAAGGTGGTTTACATGTACAATGTCAAGCGCTTCAGTATCGTCACGCATGTAAAACAGATTGTAGTTTGACGTATTATCTGGATTTAGCCCACTGTAAGTCATCGTATCTACATACGGGACAGCATACTTTTTGCACATATCGATGATTGCATCGCGGTAATCGCTCATAGTTTTAGGACGTTCTTCGGCTATTACATCCCCGCCCTTTCTTTTTATTGGGGTCATTACAAGCAAAGGGATAGTCCAGTAGTTTGACTGATAGTAGGAAAAAGTATTTTCCAACGCTGTCAGGAAATCAGCATACGGGTATGTGTCCTGATGCCGCCAATCATTAGTTCCTGCGAATATAACAACAGCGTCAAAAGTAGGATTCTGAATGGACTGCAAGCGTGCAAGCACTGTATTGTCCACTAACTTTGTAGTGGTGGTAATTGATACTCCGATTCCGGGCTGCCCCTGCCCCATCAGGCCGCCTGTTCCTGTGAAATTGCGAATATATCCACTGCTTCCATATCCGTAGTTAAGGCATGTAAAACCATATAAGTCGTGGATATACTGGTGAAAGATTTGGCTGTCCGGTTCTCCGGTAACACCACTTCCAGCCACAATGGAATCGCCGAAAAAGGCAATAGTTTTTTCTGTTTTGGGATGCAGTTTATTTACCTTGTCAGCAAGTAAAGCAATATTCCCCGTTAAAGAACCGGAAATATCAAGAATATCAATTCCGTTTATTTTCAGTTCTGCTGGAAGTCTTAAAGTTGTCGCTGTTCCGTAATAAACAAACAAGTAGTTTGCATCATCCGGCAACACGCCATCTACGCTTTCCCCCGGAGATAAACTTCTTGTACCTACCCACCCTGTTGTTTGTGAAAAATCTGCATTGGTTCCGGCTACGGGCGGGATAGTCAAAGAACGTAAAGCCCCATATGCAACAGTTCTATCGCCAGCGGTTATTTTAAGTGTTGACCGCGGGGATACCGGAATATACACATTATAGTATGAATCAGAAAAAACACCGTTTGAAATAGAGCCCTTATAAACGGGCAAGTCGTTACCGATTTTGTTTAACTGGTGTGTCGGTTCGCTATAGCCGAAAACTTCAAAAGTACCGTATGTGCTGGTGTTCTTTAGCATGCTGAATCTGGCATATACGGCATCAGGAGGAACCGGAACCTCCGACAAATCTGCCACATATCCAAACTGTGGCTGAGATAGCGCAACCTGTTGACCGCTCACATAGCTCTTCTCGGCATTGTAAAAAGCCATACCGGACGTGCCGGTCGCGCTGGTGGTGCCGGCTCGCTTATATCTCAGGCTCTTATACTTTGAAATATCCAGATAATCGGTATAGGTATAATCCGCGCCAGCAACAGCTAATCCGTTATCGTGACGGATACGGCCTTCTCCGCCAGTTTGATACGATAGACTGTTGTAGCCGTTATCCTCCAATGCGTTTAGAGCGCTCTGCAAATTATCGACTTCGCCGTCCAGCTCATCAAATTCAGCTTGCGTTACTTCGCCCGGATCACCCTTATCGCCCTTGTCTCCGTACACGCCAATCACGATTTGTTGCGTTGATATTGTCGTATTGTCACTGAGATGTATTTCTTGGTAGCTCCATAGATATCGATTAGTAGCCGTCATATTTTGCCGTGATTCGCTCCAACTCGTTGGTGGAGTAGTACCATCGGCAGAAACAGCATAATAAGTATTAATGCTTGAAATGCCAACGCCATCGTAGGCATTAAATGACTGCGTAGTGCCGTTCGTCATCGTAAACGTATAAATCGTATATTCCCCGGCTACGCGACCAGTTTGCGCAAGAGAAGATATGCCGTTTCCTGTGTCACCAGTGTTTCCTTTATCGCCCTTATCCCCGTAAACGCCGATAACAGTTTTCACTGTGTCAACGCTTGTATTGTCGTTAAACGCGATATGCTGATAACTCCACAGATATTTGTTCGTAGCCGTCATGGTCTGCCTTGCCGTAGACCAGCTTGACGGTACAGTAGAGCCACTGGTAGAAACCGCATAATATGTGGTAACTGACGAGATACCCTTGCCATTACGCACGGTAAACGTGACTGTCGTATTGTCCGACAGCGTGATTGTGTATGTGTCAGTCAGGCCAGATGTGCTGGTCTTTGCAATCGACTGAATGCCGCCATGACCATCTGCAAAAGTAAGAAGCCAGTTTTCAAGAGTCTGACCAGTCAGCTTTTTAGCAACGCCACTTTGTTCCAGAACGAACAAGTCAGCCGGTGTTACCTGAGATGCCGCTTTAAGCTGGCCTATTGTTTTATCAGCCAAAGGTTAATCACCCTTTCGTATATGTCAGCCAACAAAGGCAGTTTACATCTTCCTCTGCAATACCCCACTGCCCCGGATACATAGTCGAGCCACCTTTGAATGAATAGAATTCTCCATCAATGGGAGCGCTCACACCGTCAAGATAAATGTGCGTGTCGCGGGAAGTCGGAAGCATCATGCAGTGCCATGTCTTCTCCGTTGCCCCCGCCGCTTTTGCGGTTTCGTATGCGGCTTGGTTCGCAATACGGTGAGTCTCCGTATCTGCGATCCTTGTGATATCTTCCCCTGTGCCTCCGTTTGAGAAGTAGTCCTCGACTCGTTCTCTCCAAGTCTTGCCAGCCACCTTTGCGTCCACGACTTTCATTACTTCGTCAACAGACGGGTCATAGCTGGATGCGAGGTCTTCATTGACCGTGGAATTTCCCATTGCGTAGGCGAGGAGGAAGAGATCGAGAAGCTCGTCTATGATGTCCTCTTCCTCACGCTTATCACGCTTTTGGAGATCTTCTTTGCCGAATCTCTCACGGATTTCGGAATCTAAGCGATTCAGTTCATCAAACGGCAAGATGTTTGCCACCATTAATCAACCGCTTTCTACTCGGCGTAATACGTCAGTTCCGTATCGCCATTAGCATCGTGCCAGATGTTGTTCGTGCCGAGGAGTGTGGTGACTTCGGTAGGACTAATTGTAATATCAATAGGCGATTCAAGTTCGTATAGTATCTGCACATTTCCATAAGTGCTAATAAAATCTTCAACTGTGCTGACAGTATCAGTTTTTATAAACACAGTCGCGCTTGTTCCAGCGCCGTAAATAGAATTATTCGGCACACTCGCCAATGAGCGCCCATCGTCAATCGGCTGAAAAGCGGAACACATAAAAGGCACAGTCCGTACGCCATATTTACCGCTAACCATGCCAGCAAAACCAGCATTAAAACGTGTATAGTTAGATTCATAACGCCATGTTTTTGCACTTACAGTCGTAATTGCATGCGTAACTTTAAGCACGCCGTTCACCACATCCAGCGTCCCGCCGTAGACTGTGCCAGCAGAGTCAGGGAAGGTGATGGGGTAAACTGTGCCGCCAGACATAGTGCGCGAAACGTGGATATTGCACCCCGTCCAACCTGAGATGGGGCGAATGTTTGTCGGGGACGGATCACCAGTGCCAGCCTGTAATGGATTAATCTCGCACTTGAGGCCGATGGCTGGCATAGCCAGAGCATCCGTTACATGCGCAATCGCGCCTTTAACAGTCTTAATAAGAGGTGTCGGCTCTGCACCATTGCCGTTCGCAGTGGTATACCCACCGGGGTAGACAAGCGGAGTCCAACGGCTGGACGGGTAGTAGCCGCCGCCTCTGACAAGCGGTTTCATCGGTCTTGCCATCAGACAGCACCTCCCGTCTCGTTTTCGCCGTTATCAGCATCTTTCTCGATGATTTCAGCTTCGCCCTTGCCGCCGTTGGTCTGTTCAGCCTTGTCGACCTTGTCAGGATTGCCCCAGATCATCTCAAGCCACTTCTCGGACATCTTCATGTCCTTCACAGGATCGTTGGAGATGCCAGACTTTGCCGCCGCAAGCTCCGGGTGCAGACCAGCCGCCATGAGCGTCTGGAACGCTTGAGCCTTGGATTGGACATTCGCCGTCTCGTTGCGGACAAAGTTGATTTCAAAGTCGTTGAGGTCGATGTCGAGAAGCCCCTTGCGTCTCAGGATCTCAACGATGATTCGGTCAAACTGGCGGTTGGACTTCTTAAACAAGTCCTCAGTGTTCCTCGCGGCGGCATCAGCCTGATACCAACCGAAGTTAGCGAGGACAGCCGCGCCAGTGGTGTCGTATGTAGAAGACCCGCTGGTATTCCGACTCGGCATAGCGCAGATACGGAGGATCTCATCGTAGAGATTGTCCGTCAGAGTCTTCGTCTGCGTCTGGTCAAGCTGTTCAGACAGCACCTTGAAGTCTGCCTTGTTCTCACCAATAGACCGAAGAGCAATCATGCCAGCCTTGCGAATATCAGTAATCGTGGTGTTCTCCGGGAACTCACAGTTCACAGCAATTGCAAGGCTCTGAATGAACTGTTCCACGCCGTCACAGGCGTTGGAGGTAAGATTGCTGATCTCGTCAATCAGCGGAATCGCCAGTTCAAACGCAGAAGTGTTAATGCTGTTGTATCGGTACTCGATGATGGGGATGTACCCAAGCACATTCGGCTCAGAATAGTCCAGCGAGGTAGCCGTCACAACGTAGTCGTGGTTCTTCTCAGTGGTAATCATCTTGCCCACGACCGTGCCAGTCAGGTGGTACACCATGTTCTCCGTGAAAACATCAAGCTTTGCAACGCCGTCAACAGTGACGAGGTTCACAGCCATAACAGGCTTGTTACCGGGGCGAAGAGAGTACACCACGAACGCAGAGCGCGGGTCGAGCGCATATGCGCGGAATGGCACTTCGTTGTCCTCTCCCGGTTCAACAAACAGCGGAGCTTTGCCCACCCTGTGAAACCAGTCTGAAACTTCGTTGTCTACATCCTGTTTGCCAGAGCGGTACAGATACTCGTTCAGCTTCTTGACCTTCGTCTGCACACCCTTGCGGCGGGAGACATAACTGCAAGGCTGAGTCAGGAAGTACCCGTTCTTGAAGTCCACGATCTCAGCCGCAGTGTTCACTTGAACAATGTTCAGAATATCCTCGCGGACTTCCTTCTTGCGGTTGAGGATGGGCTGAACGCCTCGCGTGTACCAGTAAAGGAACTCTTCCTCAAGCATATTTCTAACGTGGTAAACCAGCGCCTCGTTCACCTCGGCGATCAGGTTCTCCTCGTTGATGTCATCGTAGGAGGCGTAGATATCCAGCCGCCCAAACATATCGTTACGAACGACCGGGGATTTATTTGTCGATTCGTCCAAACTCTTCACCTCAAAAACAGAAAATGGGGCCAACGCATCCCTCGATTCTGGAATACGTTAGCCCCGTTTGGCTCTACCTATTGCCAAAGTGCAACAGGCGCTATATCCAAAGTGCAACTTTGCTTTTACGGTTCTTTGTATACAAGCCTCTTGCCATTCTCAAGCACGACCCACTTGCCGCGCTCCTTCTTGACAATCGCTTCTTTGCCAGTAGCCATGATAGCCTCAACAGCTTCAACTACTTCTTTCGGCATCATACTACTGCCCTCATTTCCTTCTTCTCGCCATTAAGCAGAATCATCGGCGTGTCAGTGCATGGGGGCTTGAAGCCACCCGTGTCACCATAGCCGCCATAGTTCAGCTTCGCCGCGCTGTTCACATAGAGCTTCGTGCAATATGTGATACTGCTGTTCGCCGCAGACGGACGCGCAAACCCCGTCTTAAACGAAGCCGGGAGATGCGTGTGACCGCAGATGTAAATATCGGCATCTACGATATTACCGTAGTCAGCCAGCCGTTGAATCTTGCCGCCTTCTTTGCGACCTCCGCCGGAGCCGTGTGTCAGATAAATCGTGTATAAGATCTGACGGTTGTGATTTCGGTTGCTCCCATCTCTGCCAAACCGCAGAAACAGCAGAGCCGTGTCAGGCGAGTATTTATCTTCAATGCCCAACTGCCGCGCAAGCAGCCGGGTCATATCAACGCCATTCGTGCGATAATGCCGCGCTTCGTGGTTGCCGCCAACGATTGCAAGAACCTTGTGCGCGATGGGCTGGATGAGTTCCATCATAGCCGTAAGTTCTTCCATCGGCGAAAGGTTTACATAAGCGTCACCCAAGCTGGACTTCAATGCGCAGTCGAGAAGGTCTCCGGCAAGCACGCAGTACGCATTGTCATGCGTGTTTACATAATCAATGTCCTTGCGGATAGCATCATGGTCTGAGTTTGGGTCAGCGTAATGGTAGTCGGCAAGGACAAGCAGTTCTATTGACTTATGTTCAGCGGATAAATCCGCACGAATAGCTCTCATTCATTAACCATCGCCAACTGCCCCACCCCTGCATGTGTCAGCGTGTCATCCCACAGGCGCTATGCCTGTCTGTTTTGGCAGACAATGATGGTTCCGATCCACCGCCTCAAGGTTCAAAGCCTTGTGTGCTTCCATTACACCAATCGTCTATAAAGTTCGGCTCCCTATCCACTCACCACGTTCCGCAATTGTGGAGAGCCTTTCGGCGAGTTGCAGAAACAAAGTCCGGCTTTTGCGGGAACCAGACTTTGCAAAGACCACATCCTCCCGGCCTACTGCGGTCTTTTATTCGCCGCTCGTATTCCTCCCGGCCTACTGCGGTCTTTTCGTGGTTGCGGAGGTAGGAGTCGCACCTACGGAGTCCGGGGTATGAACCCAGATTGAATACTCATTCTCCCCGCCATATATGCCCGTGGTCAGGGTTTACTGACATTCGCAGATTATGGTCTGCGGTGCTTATTACACCACACGGGCTTATGCGCGGTTTAGGAAGCCACTCCGTGCCGCGACTTGCGTTGACGAATTCCACGCCAGCACTCTACTCTTTAGGCGCTCCGTGTGGAAAGGAAGGAAAACACACGGGCAGTTTCTTTAGGGCAACGCCCACGGTCGGGGAACAGCTTTCCCGTTCACTCCCCCGAATCAATGAAGAGGAAAACAAACCAGTCACTCACACATCATAGCCATGATACTATAATTATTACAAATGGCAACAGCAATAACACGCCAAAATTAGAACGGGCGTTTCATAATAACGGCAATATTGTGCGTATCTGACATCTGCCAGTCCACAAACATGGCTAAATCGTCAGGAACGTCATCATGCTTGTTCTTGCCCATCATGGAGTAGGTGGTCAACTGCGTCATGGCATCGCGGTACTCACGATCTTGCGCGTACAGGCTCTCGTCTTTGAACAGGACATGCTCTTTGACGAGCGCACTATTTGTCTGGATGCGTGTCTCTTTGTTCGTCTGAGTCCACTTTGTCGTAATGGAAGTCATGCCGCCAAGTTCTTTGACTCGCTTCTCCACATTCTGGGCGAAGATAGTGCCGCCACGGTTTGACTCAATGCGACACTGCTTCACTTTGCGGTCAACGAGTAGCTTTGCTACGCGCTCAATTACGGTTTCCACCTTGCCGTTGTCGCAGATGATAGCGTCCATGTAGAAATCGGTGCCGTACTGATAGAACACAGGGCATACGCAATAGTCGGAGCCTTGCTCTTTGGTATCGCAAATAGCCAGTATCGAGTCAGGCTCTTTTTCTGGAAGTTCAAAATAACGTCGAAGCTCTTGCGGGTCGTACAATCTGCCCTCACGTTCTATCGGCTGTTGCTGAAAAACGGCGGCGAAACTCGCCTCATCCATCATGTCCCGTTGCTGATGCAGTTGCTTGGTCGTGTAGCCAAGGCCGTATGGATAGTCGAAGCGGCTTTCATCATTCTCGTCAAGCACAGGCTCTTTGATAAACCTCGCCATCGGGTCATCTGCGTAGTAATCCTCAAGTCTTCCAATTGGGTCAGCCAAAGACCAACGTGTCCCAATGACAAGCCTTTTCACTCTATTGCCAATGCCTCGCTGGAAGAAGTCATCCGTCACGGATTGCCACAGTTTATCAAGCTGTTCCCTATTCATCGCGACCTCTATGCCCGGTACTGGATCGTCCAAATAGAGCCAGTTGTGAGCGCGAACACGACCAGCAAGCTGGCTTCCAAGCGAGCCATTACATTGGAGCGTCTTGAACCTCATGTCATCGGATTTCTCATAGCCGAGGCCAATCATAAGGTCTTTCGCGTTCGTGGCTATGACTTGAAGGCCGGGGAATACATCGCCCCATCGATACTCGCCGATTGGGTCGAAGATACGAAGCATCTCGCCATACACCCCAGCTAAGAACGAGTTGTTATGCGAACCGATCAGATTGCCAAGAAACGGATTGCGACCGGAAGTCCAAGCAAGGCCGAACTCTGCTATCGTGGTCTTGCCTACGCCCGGAGCAAGAGACACGCCAAGCGTGTGCAGTTTGCCATCCTCAAGGTCTTGAATACCTTGCTCGACTCTCATCAACTGCTTGCGTCTGGGAAGGTAAAACTGCTTCTCAGGCGCTCTGTCCTTCTCTATATAAATACAAAAGCTGTCAAAGAAGTGTGGAGCGTCAAACAAATGGCTCTTGTAGTACAGATCAATCATGTTGTCTGCATCCACGCCGTCACGCACCATCTTATTCGCAACTACCCGCAGCCGCTTGTTGAAGTCGTGCGCGTGTGCGAAGTTATCGTCATCGTAGACGGTTGTCCCGTAGTCGCGCTTCCCGTGGCCTTCGACCTTCACCGCGCCTTCCATCTCTAGCTCTCGGCAAAGGTCGAACGCATCCTTCAGCGCATACGGGTCATCGCGCTCAATCAGCTTCGGGATTAGTTCCGCATAGTTCACATCTTCACCGTCCCAAATTCAACCTTGAAAGTTTCCTCGCAATTCGGGCAGACCTGATAGAACACAATGTACTTGTCCTCATCAGGATAGCTAAAGTGATGCCCACAGTGAGGGCAGACAGCCGGAAAACGATCCTCCGGTTCTTCACCGCCGTGTGCGATCTTATATGCCATATCTTGCATCAAGCTCATTCTTCGCCGCCTCCCCAGTAACAGCCGAGGACGAAGAAGATGAACGCAATCGCCACCGTCATCATCAAATCAACTGTCTCCTTCACAATCATCATCTTCTTCCTCGTCTTCGTCCATTATCTCCCTGATCTCTTCCTTATTATTCCTTATATACTCCCTGTAGCCGTCCTCCCTCAGAGCGTCCATCATAATCGCCCTGTCATTGGGGGTCACATTCCAATAACATGTGTACGCAGTCCCCTCCGCATCCAGCATCTGCATGGAAATAGCCACAGGTTCAATGTCAAATAGCTCCTTAATCGATGCCTCCAGCCACTGCGCGTAGGGTTTAGTTGTCAAATCATCCATTGCTTGCGTCCTCTATTGCTTTCATATATTCATCGCACTCTTCTGATAGCTTCATGATAGACTTCTCTATATCGCCGCTATACTCCCAAATGACACTGGTTTCCGATTCACGGTACTTCTCAAGCAACTCCAGAGCGATTTCTTTAAGCGCCTTCTTTTTCATCCTTTACCTCCCACGGTTCCAGCCCCGTGTCCTCATACTGTGCGAGTTTCCTCACAGCCTCAAGGAAGATAGCCACGAAAGCTCCTTCTCTCCGAACAAGGACTGCTCTGTCGTCTTTCCCATCAGGCATCTTGCCTTCCCAACGCGTCAATCTATCCGTCTCTCTCACCTCATTTCCCCCATTCTCTCATTTACATAATCCGATGGCAACAGCACAACCGCGCCAAAAAGCGCCGCAAAAGGGGATGCGCGTGTCTAAAAACAGAACTTTTGGGCAAACCGGAAGCCCGTGCCTTCGGTCGAACGCTCCCGCAAGTCCAACCGCCTTTTGTGCAAAATGACGGACTGCTACACTGCTACACTACTGCTACAAAACTGCTACACCTTAAAAGTTCTATATATATACTATTTATTCTCTTTTTCCTATGTTTTATGTGTTTAAAAGTGAGTATGTAGCAGTGTAGCAGTAAAATGGCCTAAAAAACTTTTCCAAAAAATTTCGTAATAGCATTTTAGAAAAGGTTAGGAAAATACTGCTACACTGTAACACCGTAACAGCTTTTCACCTCTCTACGCTCTCACTTTTGCCGCTATTTTCAAGCGGCTTTTTTGTTTTTCCGAGATTTTTCAGAACCTTTCGCCCAATTCCATCTTATTCACCTACTGTTACAGTAGGCTGGTAGAGCAGCCAAATTTTTTCTCTGCACACATCGCGGCTCCACTATTAGCCTTTTTGTTTGGGCGGCTGCTGATGAGACTAACCCCGCCCCGAAAAGTGACCGCTCGTTCACCCCTCCGGTATGCTGACACGCTGTCAGTATGCACCATTCGTGCATATCCCCCGCCACTTCATGCATAAATGCGCTTTTGGATATCGCCTTTGTAGCAATAACGCGAAATTATGGCGGATAATATTCATTTTAGCACTCTCCCCTTGCGAGTGCTAACCAGACCGAATTGCATTTGATTGATAGACGCTCGGTGTCCGTGTTACTAATACACTTGTCCGCGAAATACGGACAGACTACACTTGTAGACTGACACTGTGTCAGAATATAAAAAGTGATCGATCGTTCACTGATGTTATGCTGACAGCGTGTCAGAATAGATGAGCGGTACATCTTGCCTATTAGATTAGTTGCTGTGCTAGTGGTGCAAGGTGTGCTAGGCATAGCGAATTACAATCGATTGATATTCGCGCGGCTTCCCATGCCCCGCAGAGCCGCCGCAAATCAGCCTCGCCACAGGCCACAGGAGCCGCCACAGGGGGCGCGGGGTGCGGGGGCGGTGTCCATGCATGGGGCGGGGGTATAAAACGCCACAGAGGCCTCTAAAAAGGCCAAAATCGCCACCACAGCATTTTAGCGCATGGGGTAATATAAAAACACGTCTCAAGTTAGAATGCTTCCTAGGCCCATTATTTTGCGTCTAGCGAGGTGCGGCGATTTGCGTGTTATTTGCCTACCATTGTGGAGTGTTCAACATGTACTAAAACAGAGGCGCTCAGTAGTGCAGAATGACGGAGCGGATACCCTAGGGGGGTATATTGCGGGGCATGTTGCACAAATGGGTATACCCATATAAGCCCCATTCTCATGAAAAGTAACGGATTCGCCTTGAAAAGTTCCTAGATTCGTGAATTTTATCAAAAATCGGCATAGTTTGCCCAATTTGGATAAAATAGGAAATTAGTCCAAACCCTCAAAATAGTTATCGAATTTACGGGTATACCCTTAAAAACAGTGTATTTAGTCTATGGGAATACCCATTTTGACATATAGGTATACCCATGGTAGTATGGGCGCAGTCAAGGGGGCGGAGCCATGGCCCACCCGGGACAGGCTCCCACCCCGAACCCCTAGCACCTTGAAAACTGGACAGGAAACCACGCGAGCGAAAGCCGCCTAGAGGCGGGTAGGCGCGAGCGGGGGCGGACGCTGAGTAAAGAGCGGGGATATCATCCCCCCGATTTAATCGGGTAGGAAAGCTGGGTAACCCTTTGCGGAGACTAGATACGGGTAGGAACGCAGAGGCCTAGAGGGCGAGTACAAAGCAACGACAGAAAGGATAGGCTCCCGGGAGCGCTTGCCATGCTGACAGGCGCGGGGGACACCTTGAGAGGGTGTGTACATCTTGAGCTTACGCGCTGTCCCAGAACCTTGATAAATTCATAGCACCACGCGCACGACATCGGCGGCGCGGACGGCGGCTCCCCTAGGCGGTACACGGTGAACCTAGAGAAGCCAAAACAGGCAAGGCCTCTCATCCTTGCCCCGTCTGCAAAGATCGACAGTACGGCGCGGCTCTGCTCCATATGGCGGTCTTAGGTGCTACGACATATTGCATATGGTTTGATTCCCTTTCCCTTTCAAGAGAGGCGCGGCGGGGCTTCCCGCCCGTCTTTCAAAGCTTCCGGGGGCTTTCTTCCGGGGGTTTTGAAAGGCGAAAGCCAAAAATTGAAAGGGGATAAATGAATCATGAAAAAAGCAAAGAAAGTTAATGGATACAGCCTTGAGAGCCTCAAAAAGGTGGTTTCTGCCTTGAAAAATGCAAAAGATAAGTACATGGCAACGCCTATTGAGGCAATCAAGCTTTGCATTTCCAATGGTAACCGGAAGATTGGAAAGGCCATGAATGTATCATTGCCGCCTATCCTTTCTTGCGGTAACTGCAAAGAGTGCAAGCACTTCTGCTATGATATCCGCGCATGCTTACAGTACAAGAACGTAATTGACGCAAGAGTCCGGAACTATGTGATTCTTCTTAGAGATCGTGACTTGTACTTTTCCACTATAGACAAGGCATGCACCCGCCGCAAGGCTAACAAGATGTTTCGCTGGCATGTTTCCGGGGACATTATTGATCTTGATTACTTCTGCCGCATGGTAGAAATTGCAAGAAATCATCCGGATTTCATTTTCTGGACGTATACGAAAATGTACCACATTGTCAATGAATACTGCGATAAATACGGGAAAGAAAGCATTCCCGCTAATCTTTCGGTTATGTTTTCCGAGTGGCGCGGTATGGAAATGGTAAATCCTTATGGTTTCGGCGAATTCCGCGCACTTTATGAGAACGAGGAAATCCCCGAAAGCACCTACTACTGCCCCGGCAATTGCGATATCTGCAAAGCCGCAAGGCGCGGGTGCATTGCAAATGAAAACACTTGCATTTATATCCATTAATTGGGGGCGCTTGCCCCCCGTCTTAATGTGGCCTTTAGGGCGTGACAAGCCGCCAAAAACACAGAGTCAAGACAAAATGAAAGGAAAGGGAAAAGAAAATGACAAGACAGGAGTATAACGATTTTAGGTATATCAGGAGCTACAAAACAAAGGGTTTTCCACTCAACTATGGGACTACTCTGCGTATTCCTGTGGCGCGTTCTGTTGATTACAAATTGCGTTTGCACAAGTTGTTTTCCGAGTGGAATTTTCACCCGGCAAGTGTATGTATTGACAAGCCTTTCTGTGATGAGCTTTGCATTGTGTACATCTATGGCAGAACATGGGAAGACTCTGACGGGATTTCTCAGCCTTGGACGCGCCTCTATACCACTGCGGAGCGGGAGCGGTTCGACTCCGCGCTCCATTCTTAATGCCGCGCTTTTCTGCGCGGTACTCCCGCAATTCTGCAAGCCTTGACGATGGCGCGGGAGCTTTCCACTAATTGCAGAACTATTGAAAGGGGAATCATTATGAAAACAGTTAGAGAACTGAAAAAGGGGGATTTCTTCACCAGAAAGCCCATTTCTGAGCCTAGGGATTGTCAGGTCTGGATAAGGGGCGAGTATATCCGCTCCATGAAAGCGTATGAATGCACCCGGTTTTCCGATTGCAATTCGTTTGTCTATCTTAAGGGTAACCAGAAAATCTTTCTGGACTTCACTTTTTAAGGGGGTTTCTGCGATGAATTACACCTTTCTGCGGTATCTAGTCTATGAATGCCCGAGCTGCCCCGGCGCGAGTGGGCGGTATATCGGGCAGACACCCATAGAAGAGCAAGCTGTTTCTGCGGTCAAAAATCACAATGAGCGCAGAGCGGAAGATGGGTACACTTACCCGGCGTGGTTTATCTATGGGCTGACTCCGAGCGGGGAAAAAGTAATCTTTCTGTGACTAAAAGGGGAGGAAAAACAATGGTAGCCATCAAAAGTTTCCCAAAGCACCACTATTTTGTGGTGTGTTCTGGGGTAATGGAAGAATACGCACGTTGGAATAGTGATGGCACGTTCTCCGGCTCTGCCGGGATTAGCTGTCACGCCATCTCGCGCCGTTTCAACACGTTGGAAGAGGCGAAAGAGGCGAAAGCGGCGTTTGAAGAGTACGCAAAGAAGTATTGCTAAACACAGATGGGCGGGAGCTTTCTGCTCCCGTTAATGTGGCCTATGCCCGTCCAAAGCCGGGAAAGCTACTAAATGAAAGGGGATTTGAAATCATGAAGTATGAAGTCATCGCGGATAATGAGTGGATTTACGAGGGTAGCTACGAGGTCTGCGAAAAAATCGCGCTCAACTACTGGAGCGACCCGGATTTCTACGGCTTCTGCACGATTATGACAGAGGCAGAATTCTATGGGGAGGAAGCGTAATGTGTAAAGTTACTATCACGCCGAAAGTCCCTATGGGGAGCGGCACGTTCTTTCTGGATACTGACAGAGAGAAAACGTACAAGACCTACGCCGTGACCATGTCAAACGGGTTTCTGCTGTTCTGGGACAGAGAGCGGGAAACCGCCGTACGGCACAAGCTTTCTTTTGACGAGTATTTCTACGACATTACAGACTATCGGGAGGAGTAAAACATGAAAAGAATCGACATCTACGATGAAGACATGGAAACCATCAACGAGTGGTGCGAGGCAAACGGAGATCTGAGCCCGGCAGAGTTCATCATGGAACTTCTGGATGTCTTCCGTGAAGAAAACGAGGAAGCCAAACACAGATGACAGGCCGCTTCTGCGGCTTGTAATGTGGCATGGGGCGTTCAAAGCCGCCCATTGGCACTAAATTATGAAAGGGGAAAATCAAAAATGTTGTGCTGGAGTTATAACGAACCTATTGGAGAGGCCACGCTTATGCAAGGCGATAAAGAGTTCCTTCTGCATCTCTATCAGGGGAACGCTTTCCTGATTCTTACCCATGAATGGGAAGAGGAAGGAAAGGAAAAAGCAGAGGTCATCGGGTTCTTTCTGGATGAGTACCACGCGAAAAACTGCCTTGGCCTCAACAAGAAGGAAGGCCACACGGATAACATCTATGACAATGGATGGCAGAGGCTGGCAAAGGTCAGGCTCAACAAGAAGAAGTACAGATACACCGAGAAGCTGGTTAACCTTCTGGCGAAAGCGTTCGACAACATCGCAATCGAAATCTACGCAGAGTGACACAAGCTGACCGGGGAGGCACCCCCTCCCCTTCTGCGGCTAGTGGTAATGCGGCGGCACGGTCACAAGCCCGTGCAGTTGTAAAATTGAAAGGGGATTTAATCATGGAAGAAAGAATGCCAGCGGGGTACTACAATGGAACGCCTTACTATTCAAGAGATGAGGGCGTATACATGATGAGGCACTTCGGCGCTATCGAGTCAGACGAGGAACTTCTTGCATATGCTGAGAAAGTTACTTCTGGCTGGAGTTACAGCGGATGGAAACAGCCATTTACGCACTTCTATCTTAGCGACTACTGCTACGCTAGGCCGTACGAATATCTCACTAGAAAAGAGTTTGAACGGCTGAAAGAGTTGCAGAAGATTGCCATAGAAGAGTACAAAGCGGCTGAGAAAGCGAGAGAGTGGAAGCTGGTAGAAACCGTCTTCTGGGCTGACAACAGCGAGGAAGAAATCTGGGAAGACAAAGATGGTAACCGTAAGACCGTGATGACAGTTGCTCCTCACGGTGACGCTTGCTACTAAGAAAAGGAGGTGAGAATATGACTTTTGAGATTCGCTCTGATACTGAGTACAAGTACTTTGAGGTTGTCTGCCGGAACAAAAAAGTTCTGGACTCCCCGTTTGGGTTCAATCCAAATCCGTGTGGAACTGGGTACTGGATTCCTCTCAAGGGAAACTGGTACAAGGCTCTTGAGGGCATCGCGTCTTGGGTGAACAACGAACTCAAGGATGAGTGCATCTTCACAATCGGTTAATGAGCATAATCTAAGCGCACAGGGCTTCTGCTCTGCGCGTTTAGGCAGTTGCTCAACAACTGAACAAAAATTGAAAGGGGTATCAACAATGCATAAAATCGAACGCTTGAAAATGGTCAAGGCGATGGAATATATCGCCAGACAGATTAACGATGAAGAAGTCTTCTACGACCTCTGGCTTATTTCTGGAGTGGCTGACGGTGACATCGAATATGGAGACTTGAGCGTTTCGGCGAAAGATGCCGAAGAACTTGAGTACTACATCGAGGATGAAGAGTTCGCCGACCTCATGCGGCTGTTCCTCAAGACGATGCGGATTGCATCCAAGAGCGGTGGCCTGTACTGTGACAAGGTGGAAAGCAAATAAACGCAGACTGACTTTCCCCTTAATTGGGGAAAGGTAATGCGGGAAGCCCTTCTGGGCTTGCGGTCAGCACCCCGTATGGAAAGAAAATCATTGACAAGGGTATACCCTCAGTGGTAACATATGGGTATACCAAGAAAGGAGGAGCTAATGGCTATGCCTGACGCACCGAGCAAAAGAAGATGGGACGCTGAGAATGTGAGGGTTATCACGTTTAAGCTGTTCCGCAAGAACGATGAAGACATCATCGAATTTCTGGAAGGGAAAGTTAGGGGCGAAGTCATCAAGACGGCGCTCCGTGAGTACATGGCAAATCATAAGGAGGAAGAATGAAACTATTACTTATCATCCTCGCCTTCTGGCTCATGTCATGCATTCTGCGTGGTATGCGTGAGTACAGACAGCAGAAGGCAGAGAAAAAGCGCAGTGCAGAGCTTGCGCGGCTTTCTGCGGAGTGGAGAGCGCAAAAGGCACAGGCAGAGCTTGAGACTAAGCGCCTGATTGCTCTGGAGCGTGAGCAGATCAGGCTTGCCAAAGAGCAAGAGAGACAGGCGGCACAGCTTGAGAAGCATGAGAAGCGACTGGCTGATCTGGAGGAACGCATGGCAATAGCCGAAGGCGAGATTGAGTTCCAGACCCAGCAGATTGAAAGACTCCGCGCACACATTGAACACGCAGAGACAGAGCGCGATGCTTGCGTGTATGGTTCTTCCCGGTATTACCAGTGGGACAAGAAGTGCCTTGCCCTTGAGAAGCAGATTCACACGGCAGAGAGCAAGATGGCGAAAGCCCAGTACATCAAGACTTCTGCGGCTAAAGAGCTTGCCGCCTGAGAGGAGGAACAACACATGGTAGCACTCACTGACAACCAGTACCGCAACATCATCCAGACCCTTCTGCGCGGCTTTGGGGACAGCCGCCCTAATCCCAGAGTGGCGGCGATCCTCACAGCCGAGGCAAACCTTGGGATGCGCGTGGGAGACATTCTGCGCTTGCATATGTCCGACATCGTGAAGGACGGCGGCAGATACCGCTTGAACATGGTGGAGGAGAAGACGGGCAAGCAGAGGAAGTTCACCGTTCCCGATGAGGTCTACGGCTTCCTGAGACAGTATGCAGACGCGCACAAGATCCCAGACAGTGCCATTCTGTTCCCTATCAGCGCAAGGCAAGTCCAGCACCACCTCAAGCTGGTGTGCGATTACATTGGCTATGAGAACATCAGCACACACAGTTTCCGCAAGTGGTACGCAACAAGCATCTACAACGATAACGGACACGACATCGTGCTGGTTCAGCGGCTTCTGCAACACTCCAGCCCCACCGTCACCCGGCGGTACATCGGCGTGAGTGATGAGCAGATGGAACAGGCGATTGCCCGTCATGTGAATATCATTAGTGCATGAAAGGAGAACGCATGGGCAAGTGGAAATATGAGTGGGAAGTCACGTTCTACACAAGCGGCAACTTCTTGAAAACGCTTCACTTTCAAGCGAAGAGCAGAGAAGACGCACTGCGACAGCTTCACGCAAGCGGCGTGACTGTTCTGGAAGTATTGCGGTGCAGACGCACTGATACATGGTGAAAGGAGAATAACAATGAAAGTAAACGTATACAGAGACTCAGACAGCAGATGCGACAAGTTCACCATCTGGGTGGATAAGGACGGCGTTGAGCGCCAAGGCTTTATCCATGACACAGGAAGAGACGTTCTCTATCAGGGGCGCTGGCTTCCTGTATATGAGACACCGGACGGTGATGAAGTTTGGGGATGAATGAATCACAAAACAAATTAGCCCTCAGAGGAGCTTAACTGCTCTTCTGGGGGCTTTTTTGTTGTCTACAGTTCTATCCTGTTGTTCCAGAACTGCTCCAGTACTTCACGCGCGCCTTCTTTTGCGATCAGCCGAAGCGCTTTCTCTTCTGTGCCAATGCCAGCGAGTTTCACAGCAACTATATCCTTAGTCAAGAAGCACCGCTTGCATTCTATCTTCACACGTTGCCTCACTTGGATAACTGGCTGGGTCTGGTCTTCAAAGTATTTCCAGCTTTTTGTGTCCACCTTTGGCATATCGCCGCAGAAGGGGCAAGGTTTGAGATGTTGCTTCATTCATTCCTCGCGATGGCGGCGTTCGCCCACATGACACACTCTTCCAGCTTCGTCATGGCGAGACTGCGTTCACGGCTTTCTGGGCATTCATGCTCGATGACTTCTGCAAAAATCATGGCTCTCGCTCTGATTTCTGCGTACCGCTCGATCTGATCTTCCTTCGGCGGGTGGTAGGTAAAATTATTCTTGATGTTGCTCATAGTAATCATCTCCTTCTGTATACTTATCTCTAAACTTATGCTTCCTATTCTCCTCACACCACGGACAGCCGCCGTGGTTTCTGCACGTTGGGTCTATTGCTTTGCTACCTCTGTACGGCTTTCTGCGCTCTTTGCCGTGTTCTATGGCTTTGTCAAGGCTCATATCACCACGGGCGAAGTGCGGAGAACACTTGCTTTCCATCGCAGATGCGGAGCGCGATCTCACAGCATTCGTCATGCGTAAGAGCGCCAGAGTCGGCAATGATCTTCTTCACACGCAGATACTCTTTCACCATGCCATCGTACAGTTCACGTTCTGCCTGTTTGCTCAGTTCCTGTTTCAGTTCTTCGCTGGTCAATTGCATCATCCCTTCTTCCATCTTTATCATTCTTAGCTATTTTGAGCAAATTGCTTCTGCTTACTTCAAAGGTATCGGGTCAACCTTGAACACATAATCGCCTTGGAACCAGCTTGTCCACGGGTTGTCATGCGTATACCGACATGAGATAATCTTCTTGTTGAAGTCTCCAAGCGCATCGCCGAGGTAGAGCTTGTTGTTCATTTGATAGACGAGCGCGTCACGTTCTGCTTGCAGTGCGTCTATTTTCTGGTTAATAAACGTATGCTCAGAGAGAATGATGAGCAACATAATTATCAGAATCAACACGAAAATGAAGCCAATCATGCAAGCAACGAAGTGCAGTAAATCATGTTCGTATTCGTCAATGAATTTACAGACTGCGAAGCAAGCAATCGCAATGAAAGCTACCAGTAATGTCCAAATCATGTATTGTCCTCCTTATTTTTTATGTGTCATCCGGCAGTATATCTGCATACTGCTTCTGTATCTCCTGAGACGAGCGTTTCTCGCCAAGCGGGTCTGCGTTCTCCACAACAAGCCCTTGCTGTTCGTACAGGCCAAAGTGCGCTTTCTCAAACCAGATTGTTAATACCCGATCAAGAGAACCAGCCGCGCCAGCCGCTTCGATGCCAGCCGCCACAACTGCGTCCATGACTTGCACGAACTCTTTGTAGCGCGGGTCATCTGCGCGATACTTGCCGTTTCTCCATGCGGTAACGGTGGACTGATTCAGCCCCAGAGCCAGATGGCATGTCTTGACGAGCATCGGCATCCCGCTCTGAGTGCAGAGGTCAACGTACTTCATCAGCGCGTTCTGCATGGACTCAATGCTGTTGTGGTCTACGGTCTGCCCAAGCGCCCAGCATTGCCCCACGAACCATCCAGCCGCCCGGTTGAGATCAGCTTTATCCTCGCGCATCATGGGAGACAGTGGGCTGTTCTGCCAGTTAGCAAGCATCTTTTCTTCTGCCATCTTCTGCTTGTTTCGGCTCCCCTTCGGTCTACCTCTGGGCTTCTTCGGCGCTTCGGCTTCCTCTTTCTTCTTTACCCTGTCCTCATACATCATCTTCTTGATGTAGTTCTCTGTAGTGCCACAGCGTTCTGCGATCTCTTTGTAAGTCTTGCCCATGCCGTGGAGTTGCTTTACATAAGACAGCTTGATAGGCTCTTTGGGCAGTTCCTTCTCTTCGCCTGTGGCTTTGTCAATGAACACGTCAGCTATCGATTTTCACCTCGTCTTCCTCTTTATCCTCCCCTATCACCACGATGCCAGCGCTGTAGTACAACAGGAGCGGCAAGATGGCGAACAGGAGAATCCACCAGTGTTCAAAGTGGCTTGCTCCCCATGCGCACCACACGATAGCAAGTGCGCTGATAAGAGCGTCAAATACTGCCTTGATTACGTTGATAATAAACATTCGCTTGTCTATGAGTTATTCCTCCTTCTTCTGCCAGCAACGCTGGACACCATACATTCCGATGCGCTTATTGCCTACGCGCTCCCAGCCCTTGAGTCGGTTCATGATCTTCCCGATGTCCTTGCTCTCCACAAGGCTCGGCTCTTTTGGGAAGTCGGGGTTAGGACTCAGCGCCCTGTGGCACAGTTCGCGCACACAAGTCAACTCGCCGGGGTTCTTGCGCTCAAGGAAGTCAGTGATAGCACCCACGCGCCAGTCATCTTGCATGGCGTTCTCCTGTGCTTCTCTGAAACTGTCCAACAGTTTCCGGTCGGCGAATGGCTGCATAAAAGCATCGTCTATCTTCGCCTTCGCTTCTGCCCAGCATTGCATGATGTAGTCTCTGATCTCCCGCTCATGGTCGTAGATGTCGTAGCCATTGCAGTGGCACTCGACCGGATACCAGCGGCGATTGCCAGTCTTGTCCACAAGCGGGTTGCTGTCATTGCTTGTGGCGAGGAAGATGCACCGCCGAAGAAGTTCTGTCGTGTTTCTGTCATACGGCTTTCTGTAGCTGTCCCGTTGCCGAGATACAAATGCCTTGATAGCTTCCTGATCCTTCGCCTTCGTAAAGGCCGACATCTCAGGGATCTCCAGAATCCACTTACCGGACAAGTTCTCGATAGCCGCTTGGCCTTCCATGATTTTCAGTTCCCCGAAGTAGTCATCGTTGATAGCGAGGTATCGGCACAGCGTTGACTTGCCGCACCCTTGGTCACCTATCAGGATCGGGATGTCCTCAAACTTGCACCCCGGCTGATACAGTCGATGGATTCCACCAGCGAAGATGAGTCGGCTGACTTCTCTTGTGTATGCGCTGTCCTCCACTTTGCCCCACTTCGTCAGGAACTCAGTGCATCTGGGCTTGCCATCCCACTTGATACCATCCACAATGTCCGTGATTGGATTGTAGCGCCTGTCTTCAAACAGGATGCGCAGAGCCGAAGAGTGCTTCTCTTTGCTATACATTCCGTACTGCCTTTCAATGTAGTTCATACTCGCGGCTTCATCTGCATCCGTCCACGGAGAGATGGTAAGATTGCCACCCTCCATACGATGTATCTCAGCACGGTTGCCCACATCGTTGAACTTGATGCCAGCGTATTTCTCATCATGCCGCATGATGTTCACGAAGTTGTCAATGGTCAGCTTCGGCTTATTGCTTTGCTCATTGTAAACCAGAGACACCATCGGCGCTTCGGCAAGCTGTTCATCGCGGAATATCTCTGGGTTCGCTTCTTCAAAGGTAGTCCTTGCGAACTCCTCAGTGGTAACGCCAATGTCCAGAAGCGTTTCCACAGTTCTGAGGATGTCAGACGGGGCAAAGCCGTGAGCCTCGCATTTCTTGAGGTCTTCAAGCGTGAACCCAAGGTCGCTTAAGCGCCTGATGCTCTCTCCTTGGCTCAGTTGTTTACGATTCCTTATACCCGCACTTGACACCTCCAAACCATTTCATTTCTTCGTGATACCGACACTTTCTGCAAACGTAAACAGACACATTTGCTTTGCTACCCGTGCCATAACGCTTGATAACGTGCGGTTCTGGGCAAGACCTCATACAACATGGATCAAAATATTTGCCAAGAACATCGTCATAAATTGGCTCATACTTGCTCATCTTCACGCCGCCTACGTTCCCATAAATCTGCATATGATTTTGGGACAGGCCGCAACGCTTCTTCTGGCGTGTACCCTCTGGACAATCGTTGCATAACAGTCCCACGTTTCAACCCCAAGCGCCTGATCCAGTTAGCCATCGTATCCGTTTTTCCATTAATAGTGGCGTATCTGTTGTTCGTTTTATTGTTCATTTGCGTTTGCGCATCAACAAATCTGCAATTAGTAGGTGAATAGTCCCCGTCAACATCAATTCTATCTAATGTGCAGCCCCCGATTTTGGCATTTTCATTATAGCCATGTGTCAGCGCCCATTCGCAAAACGGAGTAAATGACATCCATTCATCGCAAACACGGATTCCGCGCCCGCCGTAGTCTTTATAACTTGCGCTTTTTGCGTTATTGCATCTTGCTTTCATAGCACTCCAAACTCCGTATAAGCGTGGATGATCTCTCGCTGGATAATATCCGTCTTTGTGCTTCACAAGCGTTATGTTTGCATGTCCGCAAGTAGTCGTGTGTCCGCTTCTTAAATGGGATGCATCAACGACCGTCCCGCAACCGCATGAGCATAAGCACAGCCACTTTGCGCAATGCCGATAATCCATGTGTGAGAATGAAATGACAGTAAGTTCGCCAAACTGCTTGCCAGTCAAGTCTTCGACACTCGGCGGTTTCTCAAACGGCTTCTTCTCTCCCATGTTACGGAATCTCCCACGGCTTCCATGTGATTCCATCTGGGTCAAACGTGCTTCGGACAGCCGGGATGTCCATCATGTCCGGCTTCTTTTCTTCTGTCCATGCAAGACCACATAGATTCCAGATAGCCGCGATCAGATGGTCTTCGTCAACCCAGCCGTCAAGATATTTGAACAGATGCCGTAGTGCGGAATCAGCAAAGCTGTGGGCTGGTATTCCCTTTTCCCAATTCCTGTCACCGTATTTCTTGCACCCGTTCTCATAGTGCCTTGCAAGTCTCAGGAGAACGCACATAGGGAGCAAATCGCATCGTCCTTTCCCCTCATGCATATCGCGCACAGCGCCAGTATCAAACTGTGTGCGCTCTCCGCTGTCTTTGATCTCAGACATCAGTGACCTCCTCCAGCAGCCAGTCAAGCCATGCTCCCCTTTGCTCTGGAACTGGATATTCTTGCTTTTGCGTTACACCGCCGCAGTAGTTGGCAACATCCCATTGCACTTCACCAAGAAACTTGTCAAGTTCCTCATCCGTCATGGCGCGGATTTTCATGGCGTTCGTGATGGGCTTCGGCTTTGTATCAATCACGACAGGCACATATTTTACGCTTCCGTTTCCTTGGAAGGTCGTATCGTTCATCACTCGTCCTCCTCTGTTTTCTTTGCGTCAAAGAACAAATTCATGATGAGGATAAAAGTATTACGTTCATCTGCCATTTTGCGATTGCCGTTTCGCTCTTTCCATGTTTTTGAACACTCAGGGCAGTACAACGCTGATCCGCAGCTCCCCCAGCCGCTATGAATTAAATTTACAGTGTCTTCAATCTTTTTGTTTGATAGCTTTTGATGATTTCCGCAGCAAGAACACATTACATCAATATACATGTCTCGCCATTCCTTTCTTTCTCTTGTTCAAGCATCCAAGCTTCCCACGATTCCGCTTCTTGCAATAAATGTTCTTGATATTTCTCGTCAGTTTTCTCGATGTAATGCCGGTCAATGTAGCAACCGACTATTGTTCCGCCCTTGTCCTCATACTGGAAAGGGCTATCCCATCCGTCACCGAAAAGGCCACAAGCTTCGCCTTTGTCTGATTCATTGTTCCAGCTTGTGAACAACGGGCAACCTGCGCACCTCATGTCTCGCCCTCCTCTGCCTCAAGAACGGTGGGAGCGTTCTCAAGCATATCCTCAACGCAGTACCACTCTGTTGACAATTCTTGACTGCTCGACATAAACGAACACGAATATTCTCGCCCGTGCTGTTGCATTGTGCGCTGTGCCTTTTCAAATTCATTCATAAGCGCATCCGCATCAATCAGCCGCCCATGCGGCGGAAAGGGGACGAGAGGGCAATCATCTGGCGGCGGCGCTCCCCAATTTCTCAAACGCCAGTTATCGCATCGTGTATCGAAAAAACAATTGCCACAACTTTTTGGCATCTCCATGCCCTTGATTATAATGCTCACTTTTCTCGCCTCCAATCACTATAAAGACACCCCAAAAGGAAGCAAACCAAGTTCCCGCAAAATATCACCAACATTCCCATGCTCATTCCTCCTTCGGCGGCTCCGGGAGCGACAACAGTCTTGTTACATCTGCTTCTGTATGCCCGTCCCAATGCTTTGCTACGGGCAGTTCCTCGCAATCGAACAAGTCAAAGTCCTTTGCTTCATAGTGGTAGGTATAACTGCCTTGCGGTGTGTCAATGCCAACGATGAACCACCCGCCACCAAAGCACAGTTCCCCGTCTTCATGCCGATGAGACTTCCACGCCTTGTCCTTGTACGCCTTTACCAGCGCAGCGAACAGAATCATTCGCTGATAGTACAGACCGTTGAAAGTGTGGTAGCCGTCGCTCATTTCCCCAATACCGCATTCCGGCACAGGCCGCACATCGGCGGCGGGGAGAATCTCTAATGCCCCTTTCAGCGGCATGATGGCGTATTCGCACTCGCAAAATTCGTTTGCATACCAGTCACATTCTTCAAGTGCCTTCTCGCGCTCGATATACTCAGACATTCAATCTTTCCCTCATTTCGTAGTAAAGAATGTCGTGAATTATCTTCCCAGAAGTCTCTGCTTTGCAGAAGATTGGAGCGCAGTCATATCTCGCCAGCCACGCGAGGATAGAAGCTACAAGCGAAGTCGGGGTCATGCGTGAGCGGTATTTACCGTTGTAGATGGACTCAAACGTGGCATTCTCTACCAACAGATAGACTTTAATGCCTCCGTCTTTGGCACGTTCAAACTCACGTTCAAACCGCCCACGTTCACTGGTGTAGCACATGCACAGTTCATCTATGCTGTTCTTGCGCTCCACCACCACCCTGTCTTTGAGTGTAATCTTCTCCCCCGCTGGCGTGGTGAACTCTGCACTGTAATCCCCGACATTCAGCTTTTCTCGGCGATAAGGCCGACCGAATTGCGCATAGCGCTTCTCGGAGTAATCAGTCGGCCTCTCGCGTGTATCGACCAGAATGGTCATGGAATCAAGCGTCTGCTCGATTTCTACCGGATGCATCAGAACGGGAGTTCACCATCGCTGTCATCCAGATCGGTGAAAGCGGGAGCGACTGCGGCCTTGCGAGACTCAGGAAGGGGCTTGTCCTTCAGCATACGGAACTTGCCAGCACGGATGTTCTCCACGCTGTCAGACGCAGCGGCTTCGGTACTCCATCCGGTTCTGCCATTCATCTCCCATTCCTTGTTGCGGTAGATGAGTCCAACGCCCTTGCCCTTGAGCGTCTTTTCGTCCCACGCCCAAGTGAAGCCGGGATTGGACTCCTCAACAGACCAGATGAACGTGTTGAACTTTTTCTTCTTCCACGCATCCTGTTCCGTGCCGTCAT
>Ga0326513_10000175_pt1 | contig 51128 bp, 62 predicted proteins | sample 2_2465_0518_D_FD_203654 | JGI IMG/M metagenome (GOLD analysis project Ga0326513, IMG submission 203654) | Bovine rumen microbial communities from UC Davis, California, United States - 2_2465_0518 | ecosystem: Host-associated > Mammals > Digestive system > Stomach > Rumen | place: USA... | reverse complement strand
GTTAGTTCGCGAGGGGGTCCGTTTGGAGAGCATAGCCCCCATTTAACATTTGTTAACGAGGGGCGGGGGCGACACAAACACAAAATGTGTCAAGATTCAAGAATTTTTCACCCGTCCCTTACGCGCGCGCGTTGGGATTGAAAAAAAATTCTGAAATCTTGACAAAAACCGATTAAAAAAGTAAAAACATTATACAAAAATCACGAAAACGACACAAAATTTTGTAGCATTGACACAAAAGTTTTTGTTTTTTGTCCGCTCGTAATGTGTTGTCGCTCAATCAGTTATTAAGCAAAAACACAAAAACACAAAAAATTTCTCTATTTGTAATATAATAATAATATAAATATATATATAAATAAAAGGTATATTATAAATGGTAAAAGAAGGCGCGTGTGCGCGCGCGAAGGGTGTCAGCCCAGCTTCCTCTCATACTCCTTCATGGCATCAGCGACAGTCGAGTCAAGCATCCTGGCATAGGTGTTCCTGGTCTGACGGGTCGATGCGTGTCCGAGGATCTTCGCTATCACCTCCATGTCCACTCCCTTGTTGAGCAGCATGGTTGCTCCGGTATGCCGTGCCCAGTGGGAAGTGATGGGCTTGTCGACCTTTGCGGTCTGAGCCACGACCTTGAGGTATTCGTTGTACTTCTCGTTGCTGATGGCAGGCAGCCGGCCTCCGTACTTCCTGAGTATGTTGCGTGCCTTGGCGCACAGGTAGAACGTGAACTCCTGCTTCGTCTTCCCTCGCGTCGAGGTGTACACCTTGTCCTCCGCACCGACGGCATCAGCGTCGAAGGCCATCAGGTCGGTGTACGACAGGCAGGTGTATGTCTGGAACACGAACAGGTCACGCACCCGCTCAAGGCTTGCGGTAGGCATGACGCTCGTCTCGATAAGCCTCAGCTCTTCCTCTGTCAGGTGCTTCATGATTCCGGTATCCTTGTCCTTGACGATGCGTACCCACTTGTACGGGTTCCTCTGGACGTACCCTTCGTCAATGGCGTCGAGGATGAAGGAGTTGAGGATCCTGTGGTAGTTCTGCCACTTGGAGTAGTTCTTCATCCCCTTGTCCTTGAGTGCCTCGTCAAGCTGTATGACGGCAGCGTCCGTGATGTCCGAGAAGTAGATGATCTTGCCGTAGTCTTCCATGAACTTCAGGAACCGTTCGTACCTCTTGCCGGTATCCTTCGACATGCCGTAGGCACGTACCTTGGCCCTCTCCCTGCAGAAGTCGAGGAAGCTCCTGCGGTTCGCCAGTGCCCGTTCCATCCGGTGCGGTATCTCCTCGATGGAGAGCAGTCCCTCATCCATCATGTCGCTAATGATGCGCCGGGTGTTGCTCATCACCGACGCCAGCACGTCGTTGAGTTCCCTGGCATCGGGACGGTTCGTCACCTGTCCGTTGTGCCAGTGGCGTGGCAGCAGCCTGACGCCTGTTGACATGTACTTGCACTTCCGCCTGTAGGTGATGCGGAGTTCCACTGTTGACTCTCTCTTGCTGGTGGCCTTGTGCTTGCGGTCATAGACGAAGGCCAGGATTGGTGTGATGTTCATTGTCGCTTGTATTTAGTTAAAAATTTCCTTTGGTAAAACATTTCCGGGGCCGAGGGTAAAACGTCAGTAAAACTTTCCGTTCTTATATGTTCCTAAGACTTTGCAAGCGTTTGCAAGTTTTCGGAGGCAACCTCTTCCCCTTATAAGGGTCTTTCCTTCAGGTGTTTACCGGTTAACGGCCTGTGCTGCAGCGACAAAAAAAGGGAGAAACCTGCAGCGGCTTCTCCCTGTATCAGCGGAAGGTGAGGGATTCAGACCCGCTCTCCTTCCAGCCAGTGGGTGCGCTGCTTCTGCCGCATTTCCGTGTGGCCGGGTAAAACACTGGTAACGTGTTATTGCAGTTCCGGAGGTAGTCCGATATCCTCCAGTTTGTTTGTTTTCTCCTTCGGCTTGGAAAATTCGACTGTAATGACGTTGTAGTAGTCTTTATCCAGGGTAAAGAACTTCCGGTTCTCGAAGAGGCTTCGCATAAAGAGGTTGATGCGCTTCTTCTCTGCTGTCGGATAGTCATCTGAGAACTCCCTGTAACTGATGTTTGCTCTGTAGCCTGGTACCATGTCTCGCAGGCTGTCGAGGACTTCCGTGAAGTCGTCCGTCTCCACATAGAGGGTGTCCGTCCCCTTGACGAGCGTTCCCTTCATGTGCCACTCGTAGAACTTCTCGTTCTTCTTGGCCAGTCCTCCCATGTCTGCCTCCTCCATGGTGATGGTCGTGTCGGCTACAGTCCATCCCGGCAACTCTTCGAGAAGGGCCTTAAAATTCTCCCTGGCGTCGTTTTTCTTCTCCTCACCGTGCTTGTATTCGTTTGGGATGTTACAACCCGCGAGAAGAAAAATAACGGCTGAAATCGCAAATTTTCTCATCTTTGTCTGCTTCTTTGTGACGACACGACGGAGAACACCTGCCTGACGTCGGCAAGGTTGATGTCTTCGTCGTTGTACATCGGGTTAAGTGAATGGATGGTAATGGTGTGTCTTTCCACGTCATGCGCGACGATCCTCTTGACCAGGATGCCGTCCTTGTGCACGATGACGAAGTCACGCTTGTTGATGTGCAGCCTGTCGTTCTTGTAGTAGTCTGGCTCCACCTCGCGGCAGATGAGTACCTCGCCGTCCTTGTAGGAGTCTGCCGTACCGTCGTCCATGGAGTCACCCTTGACTTCGAACGCCACGTAGTTGCCGGTCATCCTCCTGTCGGGAAGGAACGGGACCGTAGGCAGCGTGTCCAGGTATTCCGGGTCTCCGAACCCTGCAAGGTATCCTGCGTGTGCGTATGCAGGAACCAGCGGTACGCACACGAACCCGCTGCGTGCCAGCTTCTCCATGCCTCCGAGTCCGCTGAAGGCCTGGAGCAGTGATGCATCCGTACTGTCGCTTACGATCATCTCCTCACGGTGCGGCAGCGTGACGGAGCCCTTGTCCTTCCTCCTGACGAAGTAGTCCTCGCTGAGGCCGAACCTCTCGATGATTCTCTCCTGGATGTCTTCAGACACCTTCGGGTACTTCCCGCTCCGCTTGTCAAGGAAGAAGAGCCTGCTGATGCGCTGTTCGCTCACCGTCTTGTCGGAACCTTCCGAGAGCAGCCTTGCGAACCCGCTTTTGTTCTCGCTCCCCATTTTCTCTCGCATCAGGTTGTAAACCAGCCTGTTGGCGTGTGGAAGCTCTTCTACTGCAATCCTGTTTCTTTCCATTTTACAAACAATGTTTGGTTAAACAAAGTTAATTTTGGACACAAATCGCTTGTAGTTCCAAACAATGTTTGTATATTTGCAGCGGTTTTAAACAACAAACAAACAAACGTGCGGAACACGGCGGGGATATTCCCCAACTTGCGTTGTATCGGACTGCAAATATAAGGTATTCCCGCCAAAGTTCCAAACAAAAAGTTTTAAAAATTCCAAACAAACAAAAGATTTTTGAGAAAATGGACAAGATTACAATCGAAGACATCAAGAGCGTGAGACCTGACAAGGAACTTGTAAGGCAGCTTCCAGACCGCCTGGCATGCAACTCAGCCAGGAACCTGGTCAGCCACGTGAACGTGACCTATCCGGTGGATGGGTACCGGTACACCGCCTCCGTCCGGGAGGGAAACATCATCATCATCAAGTTAGTACCTAACGAAAAATAATACAGCTATGATCATCTTCATTCTCACAGTCATCGTCGTCATGGTCGCAGACGTCATCACATACTGCGACGAGAACAATATTAAGGTGGAGGAATAGACCATGCAGATAGAACTGACTCAACGTGACATTGACCGCATTGCGCAGCGCACGGCACTCATCGTGATGAACAAGCTGCAGGGTCAGTCCATCGGCAGTGAGGAGTGGGTAGGCACCCGTGAGGCAGCCAGGATCCTCGGAGTGAGCGAGACATGGCTCCGCAAGACGAAGGACAACTACCCGCACGTCAAGGGAGGCGATTCCAGGCAGTCGACGCTCCGGTTCCTCCGCTCCGGTCTCATCAAGGGCTTCGGTAGCAAATCCTGATTTTTCTAATATATATACGTTTCATGGGTTAATAGACTATTTTTTTTGGACTTGCCACGTCTGCCGTGAGGCCCGCGTGGATCTGGAGCAGAAAGTCCGTAAATGGGCAACGGACACTTGGAAATAAGACGGTGTGGAGCCTCGCTCCTGTAAGATTTGGTCACACCGTTGAAGAGCTAGGATGAGCGGCGGTTCGAATCCGCCCTGCTCCGCAAAACAATCCTCTTGGTATGGAGCCTGTCGGCTATCACACCGTAATCCGAAGGAGGAGAGCGTTATTTGACTTCGTGGACAAGGACACCGCAATAAGCAAGCGGAATGAGGGAAGAAAAAGACCCAGTCTATATCACAGCAGGCGGATGTGTGGCCATGCTGGTACTTCGGAGATAAGGCGACCGATGCACCCCTCAGCTCCCGTCAGATTGCGGAACACACATTTACTACATAGGCCCAGGTAACTCAGATGGTCAGAGAGTGTTGCTGGACATCAGCGCACGTATGCGGCGGTTCGAGTCCGTCCCTGGGTCCGACAGATAGAGACACTTATGCTATTTCTTGTAAAAGTTTTCACGCGGCTCTGCCGTGAGGTACAGCCGCTTTTCCTGATAGGCTAAATTCCATATCTTATTTACATATAATATGTGTCATACTGTTTGAAAGAATACTTTTACCGGTGGTGCGTGAGTATAGCCGGTTTTTACTTAAAGGAGAAAGACAATGAACAATCCGTTGACTGAACGTCAGGAGAAGGAGCTCCGTAGGATTCAGACCCTTCTCGTAGACAATATAACCGACTACATGCGCAGGAACCGCTTGAGGAACCATCAGTTTGCCAAGCAGACAGGTACGAGCGCAACCGTCCTCTTCGATGTCATGTGCAAGGGCAACTTCACGATGAAGACCCTTGTCCGCTTGACGGATGCCATCGGAGTCCGGGTCGTTTTTGAACCAAAGGAAGAAAAAACCAAATAATCAAGACAATGACAAGAAACGAATTTATTCAGCAGGCGACGCTGGCCCTCATGGGCAATCCGGCATTCCTGGAGAACAGCTGTCGCGTAGACGTCGGAGGCATTGACTACAGTGCCGCAGAGTTTGCAGCAAAAATGGCGAGGACGCTGGAACGCAACGGCGTGGCATTCGACATTGACACCACCCACCTCAGGGAGACAACAGGTAAGTACACTGAACGGACAGCAGATGCCACTCATTACTTTTGAGTAAGAAATATCCGAATACGCGGTGGCTGCACACCGTCAAGGGGAGGAATTCTCACTCCCTAAATACCTTTTAAAATACTGCGTATCAACCTGGTGCGACTGACAGGGTGTTGCTCACCTTGGAAATGAAGGTATATGCAGCGAGAACATACCCCGGTTTTCTTGGTGTGCCGGTGTTGCCCACCTTGAAAATGAAGGTATATACAGCTTGATATTCGTGAGTTGAAAATAAAGGTATATGCAGCCTGATACTCGTGAGTAGGTGTTTTCACCTTGAAAATAAAGGTACATACAGCAATGCCCCATTTGACCAGTGTTTAAAATTAAGGTATATACAGCGGACGTGTGGCGTTACTTGCTTTGAAAAAATGAAGGTATAACAGCAATTATAAACTATATGAAAGCTATTGATTTAAACTTACACGTGGAGATCGGCTTGACGCCGCAGCTCCATGAGATTTTGAGCAGCCTTGTAAAAGGCAGCCTCGTGTTCAATATTGATGCCGATCAGCAGGCTCCCGAGAAGAAGGAGTCGCCGGTTGACTTCCCGTTGAAGGACATCCCCACCGTGGAGAACCAGGTGCAGCAGCTTGCCGATGCCGTTGACCGCAATCCGGCAATCGCCACGCTGCTGAAGGACATGAAGTGTGAGCTGCTTCCCGGCAACTCCGCTGAGGTGGTCCGTCAGGCCATGGCCAACTGCCGTGAGCGTATATGCGGAAAAGGCTATGACAAGACTTCTCCCTTCTTCAAGGAACTGACCGGAGAGTTCAAGCGGCTCTCAGCCCTTCTGGGCAGCAACAAGCCGTCGGAACTCGACGTGGAGAAGGTTCCCGCATTCGTTCTCGCCATCTCCCAGTTGGAGGTCAAGGATGGCAAGCTGGTCACAAACGAAGCACCGTTCTGATATGCCGAGCCAACATGCTTTCCTGAGTCCCAGCGCGTCGCACCGGTGGCTCAACTGTACACCTGCCCCGCACCTCGAATACGGCGTCGAGGACAAGGGCAGCGACTTTGCCCTTGAGGGAACGCTGGCACATGCCTATTGTGCCAGACGCCTCAAGGAGATGCTTGAACTTTCCCACGAGGAAGAGGATGCGGAGATAGCGGAGCTCCATGACAGGTTCTACGCCAAGGAGATGGACGAATACGTTGACTACTACGTGACAACCGTCTGGCAGAAGTACCTGGAAGCCTCCGACAAGACCCGCGACGCGAAGCTGCTTGTCGAGGTGAGGCTTGACTTCTCTAAGTACATACCGGAGTCTTTCGGCACATCCGACGCCGTGATCATTGCCGACGGCATGATGGAAGTCATCGACTTCAAGTACGGCAAGGGTGTCAAGGTGGACGCAAAGGACAATCCCCAGATGCAGATCTACGCCCTGGGAGCTTATGAAGCCTTCTCCGATGAATACCGAATCGAAAGTGTGCGTATGACTATCGTGCAGCCGCGTATTGACAACGTCTCCGTCGCGGACATCAGCATCAAAAACCTCGTTGCATGGGGCATCAGGATACTCAGGCCGCGTGCTTATATGGCATACCGTGGTGAGGGTGAGCAGGTGCCAGGGGAGTGGTGCCAGTTCTGCAAGGTGAAGCCACGCTGCAAGGCAATAGCCACGAAGTCCATGGAGATCGTCCGCCGTTTTGATGACAAGGACCTGCTTACCAAGGAGGACATGGAGAAGGAGATTCTCCCGGCACTCCCGGTAGTAAGGACATGGCTCGACGGGATAGAGAAGTATGCCCTTGACCAGGCTCTCTCCGGAGTGGACTATGAAGGCTACAAGGTGGTAGCCGGAAGGTCCATCCGCCGCATTACCGATGCAGAGGCAGTCTCCGACGTGTTGTCGAGAAACGGCTACAGCACCGAACTGTTCCTGAAGCCACGGGAACTGAGAACTATCACCGACCTTGAGAAGCTAATAGGACGCAGCAAGTTCTCCGAGCTGTGCGGCGACTACATTGAAAAGCCCCAGGGAAAGCCCACGCTGGTTCCTGTCACGGACAAGCGGCCTCCCTTCAACCCTGCAGACGACTTCGCAGGGATATAAAAATATTAAAAATTATAATAATTATGGATTATACAAAAATTATAAAACGACCAAAGCATAATATGTGCCTGGCGACATATAGAGTTAATAATGAAGATCGCGCTTTTCTCGTACCTTCTTATGACTGTGATTTTTTATTGATGAAAGTATCTACATCAGAAACAAACAAGGAATTAGAAATAATCGACGAAACCTACCTCCCTACAAAGTCAGAATATAGTTTATTGTTTAAGTTAGGTTTTCTAACATTTAGACTTGTCGAGAAAGAAATTATCATTCGGGATTTGCCGTTGATTTTAATGGGTGAAGCTGATCCGAAAATGGAAGTTTTTGGAATAGGAAAAATAATAGAATATTCTTCTTCCTCTGAAACATTAAGAGAGTCTCTTATTTCCATATACGAAAAATGTGTTGATTATGGTATGGAAATAAGTCCTATTGAGAGAAGGATATTTTTACATGGTCATAAAGAATATTCAAATTTTGACGATTTCACTCTTCGTTCCTTAGATTCTTGGTATAGTAAGGTAAATGAGCCTATACCTCGAATTTCTTCTCTCTATAGATAAATTATGATTTTCATTAATTTTATAATTCCTTTCATTTATGATTACACCAAAGATTGACGATTCACGAATCGTCTTCGGCCCATGCCGACTGAGTTATGTACATGTCTTCGAGAAATACGTTCCCGAAGGCGAGAAGGACGGTAAGTATTCAGTGACCATCCTCATCCCGAAGTCTGAGAAAGAGACCGTCAAGGCCATCAACGATGCCATTGAGAACGCCAAGCAGAAGGCTGTCTCCGGCAAGTGGGACGGCAAGATGCCCAAGAAGCTCGACATTGCCATGAAGGACGGTGACGAGAAGGAGGATGAGAACTTCGAGGGACACTGGTACATCAACGCCAAGTCCAACAGCTGTCCAGGTCTCATCGACAAGGACAAGTCACCCATCACCGACGAGGAGGACATCTACAGCGGCGTGTGGTGCTACTGTTCCATCAATTTCTTCGGGTATAAGGTTTCCGGCAACGCAGGAGTCGCTGCAGGCCTCAACAACCTGATGAAGTACAAGGATGATGAGCACTTCGGCGGAAAGGCCAGTGCTGAGTCTGACTTCTCCGACATCGACTCGGAGGATGACGATGATCTCTAAACTCTCTATGACAGGTGGCGGATGAAACACTCCGCTACCTTTTTCCTTTAAGAAGATTATTATTGTAATAATAAACAATGAAAGATATCATAGCCTCAATCTCAGGCCCGATGGATGACATGTCCTTCCCTGTGTGCACAGGTGCCTCCAGGCTCTCTAAAAAATGGAAGAACACCAACATCAGGTGGTCGCAGCTCATCACGAAGACTGCATCCACGAAACGCAGTGAGGAGACCGTCGAGCAGTACCATGCCATGAGCAGGGACGGCCAGACGGAAATCAAGGATATCGGAGGAATAGTATGCGGCCACCTTAAGCACGACAAGACATCCGACGACAAGGCTTTGTCAGGACGAAAGACTAAGGACAACATCCTTAACCGCTCCATCATCACACTGGATATGGATGAATGCCCGGAAGGTCTGAATCCCATCGAGATCATCAGCGAGAAGCTGCCGGATGTTGAGGCTATCGCCTATACGACCCACAAGCATACGCCCCAGGCTCCCCGGTGGCGTGTCTTCATACCGTTGTCCGAATGGGTTACACCATTTTACTACGAGGGAATTGCGCGCTGGATCGGCAACGAGATAGGCATGCAGTTCCTGGACAAGACAACCTTTCAGTATAACCGGCTCATGTACTGGCCTTCGACGTCCATTGACGGTGAGTTCAAGTTTGACCGCGTCAAGGGATTCCCTATCTCTCCGAGAAAGTTCTATGAGGCATATCCAGCTATGAAGCGTGAGTCGGCATGGCCACGGCACCCTGATGAGGATCCGGTGGAGAAACGCTCACCGCTGCAGGAGAGGGAAGGGGAGTACACGGCAGCGGGCAAGCCCGTCACGGCCTCAACGAAGGCAGGAATCATCGGAGCCTTCTGCAGGGCATATCCCATTGAGGAGGCTATTAACACATTCCTCAGCGAGGTCTACACCCCGCAGGGCCTTGGCCGCTATACCTACATTAACGGCAGCAGCAGCGGCGGGCTTGTCATCTATGAGGGACAGTTTGCCTACAGCAACCACGCTACCGATCCTGCCAACACCGGTCATGACGTCAACGCCTTCGACCTGGTACGCATCCACAAGTTCGGGTACCTGGACAAGAAGTCAGGCAAGAACACCCTGCCTCAGAACCTTCCCAGCTACAAGGCTATGTGTGACCTGACCATGAACGACCCACGGGCAAGTCAGACATACAGGATGGAGAAGCAGGCAGAAGCAGCCTCCGAGTTTGACGGCATCGACGAAAAGCTGAAGGGCAAACTCAGTGAAGAGCCTGACTTCTCCTTCGTGGAAGAGCTGAAGATGGACGGCAAGGGAAAGTACACGAAGTGCCTGCAGAACCAGGAGACCATACTGCTCAACGATCCTATCACGTCACGCATCCGCTATGACGAGTTCCACAAGATAGACATCATCGACGATCCTTCGCTTCTTGACTGTCATACGAAGGAGATTAACGATACCCTCTGCTGGAACATCGTCAAGCATATCCAGAACACCTACGGCATAGACTTCTCGACGAAGGAGATAGCAGACGCCATCGTCGGTGTCCGTGGCAAGCACTGGTTCAACCCGGTGCAGGACTATATCCGGCATGAAGAATGGGACGGTACTCCGCGCATTGAGACTATCCTGATACGATGCCTGGGTGCACCGAGCACCGAACTTGTACGCATGCAAACACGAAAGTGGTTTATCGGTGCCGTACGAAGGGCCTTCGTTCCCGGTTGCAAGCTCGACTACATGATGGTGCTCACTGGGCCTCAGGGAGTCGGTAAGTCGCAGTTCCTCTCCATTATATCGAATGAAGGTGAGTTCTTCGACGATTCGGCAGCCTTCGACATGAAGGACAAGGAACTTGTCGAGCACCTCAACTCCGCGTGGATTCTTGAGTTTGCAGAGCTCAACGGTCTTAAGTCGCAGAAGGAGACGGAGAAGGTGAAATCATTCCTGTCACAGTGCAAGGACTTCATGCGTTCTGCCTATGCCCGGTTCGGAGAGAACCACTACCGCCATTGTGCGCTTGCGGCCACTACTAACGAGAACTCGTTTCTCTCCGATGTCAGCAGCCGTAAGTTCTGGGTGATTCCCGTCAATCCGGTGATGCCCTTCCGCGAGTGGAACAAGATTCTCCGTAGCGAAGTCCATCAGCTGTGGGCTGAGGCTTATGTCTATTATACGCAAGGCGAGCCTAACTATCTTCCTGATGAACTGGAGACAGACGCACGCGAGGAACAGGCCAAGCGCAACACCGCTTCCGAGGATCCGATGCTGGGTGTCATCATCGCCTACCTCGAATACAGGCTTCCAGGCGACTGGCGCAAGAGCAGCCGCGAGTCACGCTGCAACTATATCAGGACCTACTCGGAGAAGGATATCGACCTTACTGCCTGCCTCAGGCGCAACTCAATTTGTGCAGCTGAGATCAAGAACGAGCTTGACCACTGGTTCCGTCCGTATGAGAAGAAGATGTCTTCCCAGTATGTCAACCGTCTGCTGAACCTTACAGGATGGAAGCTCTACGACGACGGCAACCCGAAGCTCGTTGACGGCATCTACGGAAGGCAGCGTAACGTGTTCATCCGTCCTGGAACCGACGGTCAGGACTCACAGGTTAATACACCTCCGCGCAAGGAGAGCACCGGCAGCAATGCTCCGCTCTACCGTGGCTTTGACGATGAAGACGATGACGACCTCTAAGGATTCCGAGAAATTCATAGAACGCTACCTCTGCAGAGAGGTAGAGAGTAGGGGAGGCCTTGCCCTCAAGTACTCCAATCAGGGTGCAATGGGGTATCCCGACAGGCTTTGCGTGATACCTGGAGGCCGCGTCTTCTGGGTAGAAGTGAAGTCGAAGGGCCGCAAGCCTGACATTCTTCAGCGTATCCGCATCTCAGCACTCAGGGACCTTGGCCAGCACGTCTATGTGGCCGACTCCGTTGAAACAATAGATAAAATACTCAACAATGAACTTTAATCCTCATCCGTACCAGACGGATGCTATCCGCTGGATCTTCCGGCATAAGCGTTGTGCGCTCTTCCTGGACATGGGATTGGGCAAGACCATCATTACGATGACAGCCTTCCGCTACCTGCAGGACTCGCTCGACGTGGAGAAGGCCCTGGTCGTCGCGCCTAAGAAGGTGGCAGAGACCACATGGACGTCAGAGGCATCGAAGTGGGACCACATGAAAGGTATCAGGGTGTCGAAGGTCATGGGTACGCAGAAGCAGCGTATCGCAGCCCTTGACGCTGAGGCTGACATCTACGTCATAGGACGTGACTCCTTCACGTGGCTCTGTGAGCACTACGAATACCGCCTTCCCTTCGACATGCTTGTCATCGACGAGCTGACGTCCTTCAAGACGTCCAGGTCGAAACGCTTCAAGGCCATGAAGAAGGTGACGGTATCCTTCTCAAGGGTCATAGGGCTGACGGGAACGCCCGCACCGAACTCGCTGCTTGACCTGTGGGCGCAGATGTACTGCATCGACATGGGAGAGCGTCTCGGCAGATCCATGACGCGCTACCGGGACACCTGGTTCGACCAGCACCGGTGGAACAATATCGTCATCAAGTGTACCCCGAAGGCCGGTGCCGACGATGCCATCCGTAAAAAAATTGCGGACATCTGCCTCTCCATGCAGGCGAAGGACTACATACAGCTGCCAAGGCTGATCATCCATGATGAGGTTGTGCAGCTTCCCCCTCCTGTCATGCGCAAATACATCCAGTTCGAGCGTGAGAACGTGCTTGAGGTCTCCGATGACGACAACGTCATTGCCGACAACGCCGCCGCCCTCATGAACAAACTGGCGCAGTTCTCCAACGGTGCCGTATATGATGCCGACCACAACGTTATTGACGTGCACGCTGAGAAGCTCGAACGGCTCAGGGAACTCGTCGAGGCAGCAGCCTCCCCCGTCCTCGTTTTCTACCAGTACAAGCACGACGTGCCGCGGATCACCAACTTCCTGCAGGACTACAAGGCACGCACCTACAACGATGAGGCTGACCTGAAGGACTGGAATGCCGGGAAGATAGACGTTCTTCTGGCTCATCCCGCATCGACGGCCTACGGCCTCAACATGCAGGACGGAGGACATTATATAATATGGTTCTCTACAGGATGGAACCTGGAACTCTACCAACAGGCCAACGCACGCCTCCACAGGCAGGGCCAGCAGCATCCCGTCATCATCTACAACCTCATCTGCGAAGGTACCGTTGACGAGCGTGCGGTACAGGCGTTGAGCCGCAAGGAGTCCGTACAGCAGAAACTTCTGCAGGCATTGAAACAGTTAAAGGACAAATACAGACAATGAACGAAGAAAAAATAATCCTCCCGGCAGGCCTCCACAACTACCTGCACCAGAAAGGAGTCTACACCCTCCAGGGAATTCGCGGTGCCTCTCTTGCTTTTCAGTGGATGGTCACCAAGCTGTCGCGCTCAAGGTGGGACCGCGTGATGGAACTCGTCCAGAAATGGAATGAAATGCTTAAGTCAAACAATACCAACTAACGATCATGAAAAAGTTGAAAGTCTATCTCTCAGGTCGCATCACAGGCGTGCACCGCGAGACCTACCTCAGACAGTTTGCTGAGGCTGAGAAAATGTTGAAGGAAGACGGCTTCCAGGTAGTCAACCCGACGAAGTTCCTTATCTGCAAGTGGCCGTGGCTCTACAGGCTCATCGGCTACCGCCTCACTCTTTCCTACGACATCTGGCGACTCTCCCGGTGTGATGCTTTTTGCATGCTTCCCGGATGGCAGCTGTCACGCGGTGCCCGTATAGAGCGGAAGAACGCCATCAATAAGGGGCTGAATGTCGTGAAACTAAAAGCACCCAAGAAATGAAACAGAGATACAAGGTTATGATGCACCGTGGCTGGTACTATGTCTACCGGCTTACGGAGCAGGATACGTGGAAGCGGCTTGACAATACGGCGAGCCGTACCTATGACGAAGCACTTGAAAAGACTCCGGGCAAATGAAGAACGTCAGCACACTCAGCCTTGAAGAGAAGATGCTTCTCCCCGTTACGGACCTGGCACATGTACTTCGTGAGATCAGGAAGCACAAACGGTCCGAGGCGATGATGGATAAGGTAAGGCTAAAAAGGTACGAAGCGCACCGACGGAACATGGCCAAACGGCTATCACTTTAACTGTTACTACTATGTATAGAAACTACAGGGAACTGACCGAAGCGGAGCTCTCCGAGCTGGAGAAGCTGTACCCGGTGACACCTAACCGCGAACTGGTACGCAGGTTCGGCATCAGCCTCGACGCCCTTGCCAGGATTCTGGCTAAGTCGCGAGGATGGAAGAAAGACCGCAAGGCCGTCCTTGTCGGGAACAGGGGAGGCCGCACGCTCACCGAGAAGGAAATCAAATGGTTCATCAAGCATTTCAAGCATACGAGGAATGCGGACATCATGGCGAAGTTCGGCATCGGTGAGAGCCAACTGCACCGCACGGCACGTAAGTACGGCCTGAAGAAGTCGCCACAGTTCATCAGGAAGATGATGACAGAAGTAACCATGTACGCCTATGACGTCTGCAGGAAGCACGGCATCTACGAAGAGACGCGAGAACGGATGCGCAGGAAGATGCGGGAACTGTATGAGCGTGGAGAACGCATCCCAGGTTCCTTCCGTCCCGGACAGTCGAACAAGGACAGGCTGTCACCGGAGCGTTACAGGGAATGCAAGGAGAAGATGACTGCCACCATGAACGAGATAAGACGCAAGGAGCGCATGAGGATCCACTGGGGACTCCCCCAGAAGACCAAGCTGCGTCTCAGCTATAACGGCTACACGCCGGAGGCCCGCAAGCGCAGCGTCCATCGTCACCTGTTCAGGAAATACAACTACATCGTCGAGCACGGTGCCAACACCGTCTACTATGACGAGTTCACGGAACGTCGTCTGCAGATGGAGAAGAACGCATCCAAGTACGGCCTGACGGTGGAACCATTGGAGGAAGAGGATAATGGGCAAGAAGACTACGAGCATATACAGTCCGGTGTCACCATCTGACACCTACGTCATCTATGACCAGTTCCACTTCTACGATGCAGATCATCTGGAAAGGCCAGTGAAGGGTCGCAAGTTTGCCATGGAGACTTACAAGTTCCTGAAGCAGGCTTACCCTGACAAGATCCTGGGACTCTCGACTATCGAATACTACAAGAACCTAAAGGAAAGCATTTTCGTGAGGTCACGAAAAAGGTAAAAGTTCCGTGGGGACATGTTTTCAAAGAAACCCCGCAATGAGTGATGCGGGGATGCAGGTCTTTCCCTGCTGCCTGTGTACCGCCGTACGCCGAATGGTACGGTAAAAACATCGTGGATAATAACAGCACTAAGCAATTCGGTGACTGAAACTCTCTGAAACTTCAATAGCCTCTGATAGTCCTTTTGTCCTAACTCCCAGTGGGATTCGCACCCACGCGACTGCCTTTTCAGCCGCTTTTAGAAATTAGTTGTTCAAATTGTTTAACTCACTCATGGGGATTTCTCCCCGCTGTTTCTACGCCGCTGCGTATAGTGGATGCAGGCAGAATCGAACTGCGCTCAGTGGAATGTTATAGCCTGTTGCTCCTGCGGACGGTGGTCGGTTACCCCTTGTTAATTCAAGCATCCGCTTACAGGCTTTCTGCATCCTTATGCCCTCCGAAGAGGGCAAACTACATATAGAAAAGACGTTACCGCTGAAGATGATTTCTGTCCTACGTTTTCTTTTTAGTAGCCACTATGAATCATACCAGTCCTTGTTGGACTTACGAACAAATACGAGTCATTTCACTCCTTGAATCGACTGTACCCCCTGCGCCCCGAAAGGAGCGCAAAGACTCTTCGGTGCCCCCTGAACTAAGCCTAACGGCCCCCGTCCATTTTGTTAGACACTTGAGAATTAATATTCTTCATAATACACACTAATGCCGACTTTCACGGCGCCCCGTCCTTGTCGGGGCTGATAACGTTTAACATTGTTCATTATTTCAATCGGTAAAACACACCGCTGTGCATCGTGCCCGTGCAGGTTCCAATGTCATTCGAGCCACTGCGAATATGGTCTCACTGCTGATCGACGCTCCGGCAATTAGCGACACGGGCTTTATAGAAAGTTCCCACGGGACGACTTTTAATACAAATAACTATGGATAAATCAAGAGCAAAAAAACAGTTTGAATTGTATCAGCTGATTACGGATACAATTCCCGAAGGTTACAGCGTACTTGACGTAGTCAGGGCTGCTGAGATTGTCATCGCAGACTGTCTGGCCCAAGGTGATTACGACAAACCCGAAAGATTGAAAGAAATCTGTACGCAAATCGGTGAAGAAATCAACGGCCTTGCCGAAGTGTACATTTCTAAAGTATACGAATCATGAGTCAAGATTTCAAATTCAACATCGGGGATATCGTAAAGGTAAAAGACGTGTGTTCTGAAAAACTGCGCATATCTTTCCGTTTTTATAATGGGATTGAAAATATATATGTCGTAGAAGTTGAAGAAGACGTGAACCATTGTTTTGTAGAACATGATTTGGAACTTGTGACACCTTCAAAATCCCCCTATGTGCCACAGGATATTCCTGAGAATAAACGCTTGCTTGACGTAGAGACATATAACGCCCTGATGCGCTTGGGTATTCTCGATACATCAGTACGCGCATACAATCGGGGTAAGAGCGACTATTCAAAGCACATCATCCAGCCGTGGTCTATATGGATTGACTATAACCTGAATGCCTTTGACGCTGACATCGTGAAGCGTGTATTGAGGGAGAAGGAGGATGATCCGAGACGATTGGACTATGAGAAGATTATCCATATCTGTAAGGAGAGAATCAGACAGATTGATTGTGAAGAAAATGTTTAATCAACAATATCAAAATGAAAGAGATTTATTGGCTTCAGGTTATTGGCAATGCAGGTGAGATAACGACTGGTGTCTTTATTTTTGCGATTTTTGCTTCAGTATTGCTTACGTTGGCTTTTCTCATCTACGATGTATATGATGAAGAGCAAGAAAGACAGTATAAATTGATCAAGCGGTCTATGAAATACGCCTTCATTACGCTTTTCATAGCAGCTATTGGCACTGTATTCATACCAAGTAATAAGCAGATACTGGCAATCTATGGAATTGGTGGAACCATCGATTATATCAAGAGTAACGACAAGGCAAAGGAGCTTCCAGACAAGGTTGTCGATGCGCTTACCAAGTATCTTGAAACGGTTGGCGAAAATCGAGATAAAAAGTGATTCAGCTATGACAACATTCATCTACACACTGACCGATGAGCGGATAGTGACCAAGAACAATACAAATAACGTTCAAGAGGGCCACTATATCCGCGTTTCCTCTGATGATGCCAGACATACCATAGAGGGCGTTGTAAGTTCCGTTACCCATGTCATCAGCAAACGGCATAACGGCAACGGTCTGGAGAGAAGCACGCATGATATTGAAATCAAAATAAAGCCGAAACTATGACTAAGGAACAGATACTGCACTGTTTGGCCGTGCTGAAGGAGGTTGAGAAGGAGTTCCGATATAACACCAATATCGACACCATCATTAAGACTTATGAATCTCAGCTAAAGGAGATGGAGAAATGAAGAAAAGCGACATCAATAAACTTGAGAAGGTCGTGGAACTGTACTGCAGGATAGAGACGCTGCTTGACAGGGTCCGCGAGAATGCCTATTGGTCTGACGAGCGCTTCAACAAGGACAAGACCGTCAGCGAGCTTATTGCTGAGATGCATCAGACCGCCGTATCAGAGAGAAAGCACATCGAGGGTAAGATAAACGTTTTCAAGGAAATGCTATGACGTACGTACAGGACACATTCACGCACGGCGACAACGATGCCTTCCGCCAGCACATGACGGAGGTCTACGACGATGTCTGCAAGAGGGCATACGCCACGATCATCCCGTTCAACATGCTCGCACTGATGATTCTCGATGAGGCTGTAGACCAAATTATGGATAAAGGGCTGTACCGGCACATGGTCAAGAAGCACCTGAGCATGGCACTGGCTGAGGCTGAGAAGTTCAAGGCTTCCACGCATACGGCCCTCACCCGCCGCAAGGACGGGCTGGGAGAAAACCGCTACCTGCTGGTGCAGAACATGGCGAACGAGCTGATGAAGCGGCTGGATCCGGATATATTCAAGATGAGGATGTCCGTCAAGTCCTTCCTCGACAAGAACCGGCAGCCGGATACCCAGTTCCGGTCCTACGTCGTCCTGGCAGACATCATGCTCGATTTCTCCGTGCAGCTCTTCGACGAGTTCTTCAACGCCTACCATGAGCGCACGCATGCCAGGTTCCACTATGACTTCCTCCCTGCAAGGCTGGAGGCCGTGAAGAACTCATACCACAAGGCCCTCAACCTGCTGTTCAGGAACAGCCCGTCGCTTGACCTCAACGATGATCCGAACATCGTACTCGCATACCGTGTCATCAACACACGGCTGTCAAACGGCGAGATGCTGAACGAGTCGGGGCTGACCGCCATGGGCTATGACAGCGAGTTCGCAAAGATGCTCGAAGGAGAGGATTTCCTCGATAACCAGGAACAAAACAAGAAAGTATGAACCAGGAACAATTTACACGACTCGGAGAACGCGGGAGACTCCGGTTCTTTCCCCGGTCCGCACGCTACTTCCTGAAGATGTACGCAAAGGAACGAGCGGAAGACTGGCAGCCGCTCTATAAAGAGCTGCTACGTGAATATCAGATAAAGACAGAATGAACCCTTAAAAAGACAGAATATGAAAGAGAACAAGAAGCAGTGGAAGAGACCGGAGGACGTAGTGACCTACCGGACAAGTGACCCGAAGGAAATGCTTGGCAAGTACCTGCCGAAGCCGGTATATAAGGTATGGACTGAGGACTTCCTTGACGAGGACACGAACGAAGTGGTGCCCATCGAGCGGCGTGAGCTCATAATGAAAACCGACGGAGTCATCACGCAGGACAAACTTCAAGAACTGATGTTCGCGATCCAGGCAGGAGACATCAAGGACGTCGAGGTGTCCGACATGGACGTGCAGCAGATAAACGTTCAGACGGCTCCATATCTGATACCGTACAGCCTGGAACTTGAACGATGGGGAGTGGAAATAATCAAGGACCACTACGTCTGCTATGCGCAGGACGTCAACCAAGCTATCCGCATCGCCACAGAATTCGGCCAGATGTATCGCGGATTCAGCGGGGATATCAAGGTGAACCGTGTTATAAAGATGGACGCAGATCTTGTGCCGGATGATCACCAGTGCATTCCGGAGGCAGACCGCATGCCAGCCTATGAACGCAAGAACTACTTCAAGGTGCAGGTACGCAAGGAATGGAACGACGATGGGAGGCTGAGGAAATACGATACCTATTATATCGTTGCATCGAACGACGTTGGTGAGGCAAAGGAACGTATTGCGCTTTTGCTCGACATCTTAAAAGCCCAGGCTGAGGAAAGAAACGGAAAGTCTATTATAAGTGACGAGCGCACCACCATCCGCAAGGCCGTACCGTTCGAGGTTGACTGCGTCGTGCCAAGAGATTTCAGCCTACTGTATTTTGTAGTAGAGAAGCGAGGATAGGTTATGGAAACAAACGAAGGAAAGAATTGCTTAGGCTGCTCACTGATAGTGTGTTTGTTACTAATATTGTTAGTGTATTTGATAGTCCATGTAAGAATAACGATAGTATGAAAGCAAGTAAATGCAAATACTGCAAGTGCGGCAATTTATTTGAGATAGATATCGTTCTCTCTCTTGTTTGGCCTTTACTATTGGTTTTCTTGCTCATCGGGGCGCCGTTCTATTATGTTGACGAAATAATAAGGAAATACAAGCCATGATAAACCTACTTTACATCGACCTCTTCTGCGGAGCCGGAGGCACATCCTCCGGTGTGGAATACGCCCGTGTGAACGGCGAGAAATGCGCCAAGGTGGTAGCCTGTGTCAACCACGACCGTAATGCCATCCTCTCCCATCAGGCCAACCACCCCGATGCCCTCCACTTCACCGAGGACATCCGCACACTGGAACTATCCCCGATGGTAGAGCACCTTCACCGCATGAAGACCGAATACCCCGATGCCTATGTGGTGTTGTGGGCCTCTCTGGAATGCACCAATTTCAGTCGCGCCAAGGGTGGCCAGCCCCGCGATGCCGACAGTCGCACGCTCGCCGAACACCTCTTCCGCTACATCGAGGCCCTGCAGCCCGACTATCTGCAGATAGAGAACGTAGAGGAATTTATGTGCTGGGGCGAGCTCGACGAGCACGGCAAGCCCATCTCCCGCCATAAAGGCTCCTCCTACCTTCGTTGGGTACGCCACGTCTGCAAGTATGGCTACACCTACGACTGGCACCTGCTAAATGCCGCCGACTTCGGCGCCTACACTTCCCGCAAGCGTTTCTTCGGACAGTTCGCACGTAAGGGCCTCCCCATCGCCTTCCCCGCACAGACCCACGCCAAGGCCACCGTGCCGTCTGGTTCTCCAGACGGAAGAACCCTCTTCCCCGACCAGTACCGCCCATGGAAGCCCGTCCGTGAAGTCCTCGACCTGCAGGATGAAGGCAGCAGCATCTTCACCCGCAGCAAACCCCTTTGCGAGAAAACGCTGGAGCGTATCTATGCCGGCCTGGTAAAGTTCGTGGCAGGAGGCAAGGAAAAGGCCGATGCCTGGATCCTGAAATACAACTCCACCAATCAGGACGGCCACCACAACCCGCCCGGCATTGACGAGCCCTGCCCCGTCGTCGCCGTTCAGAACCGCCTCGGTCTGGTGAAGTGCCGCTTCCTTTCCAAACAGTTCAGTGGCTCCCCTATGTCCAAGAACCAGAGCATCGACCGTCCGGCGGGCACCGTGACCACGGTGGATCATCACGCCTTCGTCACCGCCTATTACGGCAACGGCTATAATTCCAGCATCGAAGACCCTGCTCCCACAGTCACCACCAAAGACCGCCTGAGCATCGTCAACTGCCAGTTCATCGACAATCAATATGGCCACGGTACTCCAGCCAGCATCGACACTCCCGCGCCAACTGTAGTTAACAACCCCAAGCAGAGCCTGGTCAGTGTCAAGACTTGGATAATGAATACCAATTTTGGCAATATAGGCAGTTCCGTTGATGACCCTTCTCCGGTTATTACGGCAAACAGAAAGTGGCACTATCTGATGAACCCTCAGTTTGCAAGCAAAGGAGGCTCTGTTGACAACCCCTGTTTCACCCTCATTGCCCGTATGGATAAGATGCCACCCTGTCTGGTATCCACCGTGCCCGAAGGATCTCCTTCGGGAGAGCACCAGCTCGCCATCGTCATCTACGATACCGATAGCCCTATGAGCCGCAAAATCAAACAGTTCATGGCCGCCTACGGCATCATCGACATAAAAATGCGCATGCTGAAAATCATCGAGCTCAAACGCATCATGGGCTTTCCTGATTCCTACATCCTCGTCGGCACCCAGGCCGAGCAGAAGAAATACATCGGTAACGCCGTGGAAGTGAACATGTCCCGCGTCCTCTGTGAAGCCCTCTCCCGGCGCTTGCTACGCGAAAAGAAAGTTGCAGTATAACGAAAAAGAATAAATTATGAAAGCAAGTGAATGTAAATGCTACAAGTGCGGCAAACAAGCTGTAGCTTTCCCATGTAGATACATTTTTGAAAAAATAATGTAGATTTTTGTTGATATGGCATTCACGACACAAGGATTCATCAACAAGAAAAAACGACTGGAAGCAGCCGACGCGAAGATAACCCAGCCAGAAGGAAAGTATCTGAAAGCAATGTTTTTCAGCAAGGGTGAACGTGTCGGGGTGTTGGCTGTTTGGGAAGGCAGAATGGAATGGACGGTGTATGCTGATAGGATGATGTCCATGCACGTAGATTGGGAAGACCCCGATTGTACATGCCTCAATCACCTTGGCTCACCTACGACAATTATTCATGTGATGTCTGCCCTTAATGAACAGGGATTCTTATTAACTAATGAAAGAAATTGGGAAGACCTGTAAATGATATAGTGGTTCATTATAAAAAAATTGATTTGAATTATGAAAGAACTTAGTATAGAAGAAAAAGCAAAAGCCTACGATGAAGCTATAGAAAAACTACGCGACTTTTACAGAGATTATGATACAGTTTCTTGTCTAATTGATGTAAAAGAGGAACTTGCAAATCTTTTCCCTGAACTCAAAGAGAGCGAGGATGAGAAGATAAAAAAGGAAATTATTTCATTTATACAAGATGACATAGATGAAATAAATCTTAAAGTCAGTGGTGACTATGATGATAGAGATGAGGACGATATTGCTCACCAAAATTGGTGTAAAAAGGCTATTGCTTGGCTTGAAAAGCAAGGTAATAGTCCTATCAAGTGGAACAAAAACACCGAAGGAAATAAGCCACATGTAAATCATACTGTGCTTATGAAAACTATTCATGGCATTGCTGAAGGTGAATGGATAGGTGAAGGCTGGCTTCAATACAGATGGGCAGGTATAGTTAGAGATAGTGATGTATTATCTTGGATAGAGTTCTCTGATTTAGAAAAGCAAGGTGAAACAGTATGGAGTGAGGAAACTGATGATGATGCTTGGATGAATGATATTATCAGCAAATTGGAGAATAATCTCCAATTAAATAAAGCGGAAATAGATTGGTTCAAATCCCTTAAACAAAGAATAGGAGGATATTATGGATAAATCAATGAGTATTTACAAACCCGAATGGATCGAGAAGGAAGCACAAGACGGCTTCAACAAGTTCTTTGATATGCTACAGTACTGTTCACAAGGGACAGGCATATTGCAAGAGAAACTGAAAGACCCGGAAGTAAAGAGTTTCCTCCACACTCTGTATTGCACGGCATTCCACGACGCCATCAATACTTTCATCTTTCAAGTCCTGGAAGATGAGGTGACGGAAATCGACATGTGTGTTGACAAGCTCGGAAAAGTGACGGCGGGACTTCACGACAAAGAGTGATCCAGGGAGGGCTGACAACCCTCCCTTTTTTGTGCCCATACGAGATCTGCCGAACTTCTCAGCCCGGCAGATCTTCTAATGTAAAAGAAAATTTTAACCAAAGTTTATTACAAATTTCTAACAAAAACCTTAAACTAATAATCTATAAAACTTAAATATCTAATAACTAACTGTAAAACTATTCTTTCCTCTTTACAAACGTATTGTATCGGATGGTGGCATGGGGATTGAAATTCACGGCTTTCACCTCGTAGCCTTTCGTTCCCCATTTCCACCACAGGAACCTATGCTTGAACTCCTTCTTGACCGCTATCGCCAGCGAGTCCTTGACGGAGTATCTCAGCTTCTTATTGTGGAACTCAAATTCAGCCCACGCATCCTTGTAGTAGAGCGGTGAGTCCTTCGTCGAGTCCTTGGCAGAGAGGTTTACGGAATCCTTCGTTTCCATGCCTGTCTTCTGGAGGCTTATCAGTTCCTTCACGGCTATGCCTGCATCCTTTAGCAGAACCCTATCTTCATCGGTCAAGACCTCCTTGATTTTCTCGACCTCTACGATTTTCTGCGTGATGGTTTCCACGCTGTCGCGGATGGTGTCTCTTTGGAGCGGCACGTACTGCTGCTGCTTGGCCAGTTCCTCACGCAGCATCTCTATCTCCCGCTTCAAGTCCTTGTTGCAGGAGGTGAGCAGTCCGAGCAGCATCAAGGCGAGCAGCCAGAACATCCAAAACTTTTCACTCTTACTCATTGCTAAGTTATTGCTAAGTTATTACTAAGTAACTGTCAAATGTCCTTGTATTCTTGTCTTACCTCGAAGCAGGGACATTCCTTAATTCGTTCCCACGGGTCAACGATACCGTTATGGTTCTTGTCGGGAGAGATATCCCTGTGCCCGAGAATCTTCGCTGACGGGTACTTCTTGTGAAGCTCCCTCAGCACCTTAATCAGAGTTTCCTTCTGAGCCTCCGTCCTGTTATCGACACCATTATAGCCGCCTACCCATGATACGTGGACAGAAGTTGAGTTGTAGCCTTTCACACCGTTAGCGACAAGCCCTTCAGATAGCATCTGAACCACCTTGCCATCGGGGAAAACCACGTAGTGATATCCGGGACTCTTCCATCCGCGAGCCTTGAACTCCGCTTTCAAAGTGCTGACGGTGGTAGTCCGTTGGTTGCTCGCCGTAGCGTGAACGAATATTCTCTTGATATCCCTACCACCCTTTGTGCCTGTCAGCGAACATGCGTGACTGTTCCCTTCAAGCAAAGCCCAAGTCTTCGTACCGACCACGCCATCAGCCGAAAGGCCATTCCTTAATTGCAGTTCCTTGACCGCTCTTTCCGTGTAGCTGCCGAAGATACCGTCCTGAGCGATTCCGAGCAATTTCTGGAGCCTCTTAACCTCAGCCCCCTGTGAACCCCTGCGAAGCGTCATTGTCACACCTCCTTTCTTTTATAAACACGTTTCTTCGCAGACTTCACTTGTTCCTCGGAAGCAAGGCCGCTTATGTCGATATCGAAATGCCGTTCCGTCTTATCGGCGAATATCCTACCCATCACCTTCCACAGCTTCGCGTTCTTCTCACCTTCGAGACGGCACGACGCATTGTTCTCGCAGACAGACAGGAACTGCTCTGCCGCGACGACTCCAGCCGCCATGTAACTCAGAGGGATATAGACATCCACGAAGATATACACTTGCGCAAGGTAGAAGAGGAAGATGAGCACATATCTCTCAATCATCGTTGGTATTACCCCTGCGAACTTCCATGACACGAACTTGGCCTCTGAACGCTTCGTCTTGTCGGGGTACGCCTTATGCACACGCACGTCAAGCCTGTAAGCGGAATAGGCATCCCACAGGATGAACAGCGTGGCTACGATGATGAGCGGAAAGGAAGGCTCGAAGATTCCGCAGAACCAGCCCCACAATCCGCCCAATATCATTCCCACGTATTTCACAATCTCATTCATCGTAGTTTAGTCTTTGGAATGAATATCAGAAGATTGTGTACGCAAGTGCAGCGAGCACTGATGCGCCGAAGCAGACGGCCACGTCAACACCTACCTCTTTCCAAGGCTTCCCGAAAGCCTGATTCTCGAACAAGCCTCCGAAGGCACCCACTACTACGGCATAGACGGTTCCCAGCCATGCGCCTCCTACTGTGCCACCCTCGTTGATGGCCGATAAGACTGCGAGTGCCGCACCGATTACGGCGAACACTACGATAAGAAAAAATTTTTTCATAATAAAAACGTTTTTATAATTAGACATATACCGAAGCCGATAAGGACTCCGGCGATTGTAACAATCCAGTCGAGCCAGTCCCACTTGCCGCCCCACGACTTGTCCTTGAACTCCAGAGCAGAAGCTATTCCACACCCTGCGAGTAAGGTGGTGTACCAGCTTCCGAGTGACAGGATGCCTATCACGAAACCTCCTAAGAGGTGCTGCCAACGGTGGGATTCCTTTAACCAGTTCATTATCAAATACCTTTTGCATACAAAGATAATTAATATTTAGCAAACAACAATGCGTTTTAAGGTTAAAAGTATTCACTTTGAATGTTAAAATTAACAATTTAATATCTATTATGGACATTTCAACACTCATCAATGACATCGCCGCTCAACTCTCCGGCGAAAACGCACTTATTCAGATTCAAGTAGGTAACAAGTATTACACCAAGCGAGTCGGGGATATAAACCTTCTTGCGGACAATCCTGAACATCTTACCGTGAAGGATAACCGCTCGTTCCCGAAATGGATGCAAGAGCAGATACATCGGTGCAAGCTGTCGAAGGGGACCATCGGTAACCATCAGAACACGCTCGACGTTCTGAGAGGCTTCCGCTATGACTTCACCTTCTCGGATATTACCTACGAGTTCATCATAGAGTTTGACCACTACATCAAGTCATTAGGCTATGCCGTGAACACGCTGGCAAAGTTTATGAAGATATTCAAGCGGTATATCAATCTGGCCATCGACAATGACATCATCACGGCTAATCCCTTCCGCAAGTATCACATTCACTTAGAGCAGACAAGGAAGAACACCGTAACTGAAAGCGACATCAAGAAGATAGAGAATGCCATCGAGCGGCTGGAAGGTGACGAGCAGGAGGTGGCCAAGGGCTTCCTGTTCTCCACTTACACGGGGCTTCGCTTCTCGGATATTCAGAGGGTGCAACGTTCCAACATCAAGACCATCTACCGCAACAAATGGCTGGTGATGAAGATGCAGAAGACTGAGCGAGAAGTAAGGGTGCCGATATCCAAAATGTTCAGAGGCAGGGCAATCGGTCTAATAAGCGACAAGAACGGCAGACTTTTCCGACTACCGCCTAACGCCCGGACAAACGTACTGCTTGATAGGATTACGAATCGACTTGGAATCAAGAAGCACCTCAGCTTCCACGATGCGAGAAGAGCCTGTGCAACTTGCTTACTCGCAAGGAACGTTAACCTTCAAATCATATCAAAGATACTTGGGCACACCTCTGTAAAAACAACTGAAATCTATACCAATATTACAGATGGAATAATCATGAAAGGGCTACGTGGAAAATTTGTATAATATCCCTTTGTTTTCTTGCATATCCAAGATTTTTTTATTATCTTTGCATGGTAGGATAGACGGAGGTAATTGGCCGTTGACAAGGGTAACTGATACGCCCTTCCTACTTTTAAATGTATCAGTAACCAAAAGTATCAGAGATAATGGAAAAGTTTGTTTTGCCTGAGATTAACTCAGAGGAATGGAAGTCGCTGGAGAGCTTACGCGGTGAGGTCTGGAAAAATGTAGATGAGTTTGAACACTACCAAGTTTCAAACTACGGGCGCATCAAAGTGCTCAAGCATCCGATTAACGTTCACGGCATAAAAAAGAGTAATTATAAACGGGTTCAAAAAGAAAGCATAAAATTGTCTGCAGATAACGGTAACGGTTATAGAGTTGTTTCTATAATGGGGAAAATGCGATACGTTCATAGACTTGTGGCTAAAGCATTTATCTCTAATCCTAAGAATTATCCACATATTGACCATATCAACACGGATAAATCAGATAACCGAGCAGAGAATCTTCGTTGGACTGATGCCGCAGGAAACGCACACAATCCACTCACACAAATTACAAGAAACGAAAACGACAAAAACAACATGAAACCCATCGTGCAATTAGACCTTGATGGAAACTTTGTACGTGTATGGGAAAGCGCAACTACTGCCGCTAAGTCTCTTGGAGTTTTAAGAAGCCATATTGTTGCTATATTAAGTAATAAAATGCAAACGAAGACTTGCAAAGGTTTTCAATTCGTAAAACTTGAAGATTATGATGAGAGCAAAGATTACAAACTAAGGAATACTTATAATTACGCGTCTAAAAACAAAGTCTTACACGACAGGATAATTGTTGAGTTGGGTAATGACGAGATAACAAACATTTTCATCAATTCAAGAGAAGCAGGGGAACACTACAATGTGTGCCACTCTCTTATAAGGCGTTGCTGTAAATACAATGCCGAAGGAATAAGAAAGAATCCAAAAACATTCACAAACGTATTTTGGATTACGGATATACCCGAACATCTGCGAACCATTGCTGAAGCTAAGTTCAGGGAGAAATATCCGTTATAATCCTACTGCTCAAAGGAGTTAATATGCCGATTATCTCTTCCATTCTCGGACACACATCTATCAGAACGACACAGGTGTATGCTGCTGTGAAGGATAAGACAATTAACAAGGAAATTCGCAGGGCGTTTAGGTAACGTTCCATCGGAACGGCGAATTCGTCGAGTACAACAGTATTCACTGGTAACACAAGGATAACGACCTTCAAGGAACTCGTCTTTTTTGTTAACGTAAGGACACTTGGAAGAGCTTTTGTTTCAGAATGTTCAAACCTCACTGAGATACATATTCCTGCATCTGTAACTACTTTAGGCAGCTACGCTTTCAATAACACGCAAAATCTGAAAAAGGTTTATTTCTACCCAAGCGCTGCACCGACAACAGGTACTGCTGTTTTTGGAAATAACTCAAGCCAATCAATGGGTTACAATACGAGAAATGCAAGAACGAATGAGTTCCACGTTCCTGTTGGTGCAACAGGATATGAAACTGGTTCTTATGCGAGATTAACAAATACGACTTATAGCGGTTTCCGGCTGATATACGACCTATGATATATCCCTACTGTCAACGAGAGCGAAGAGGTAGCCCGTTTTATAATCTGAAGGTTTGTAGCCGTCTATTCCTTTGAATTTAACGGTCTTGTTTACATATCTCGCGGAAATAGAGTCATCAAAAAAAGTCAGATACATGTTGCTCTCGATTTTTCTCCAGATAGATTCGACGCCATTAAAACTATTTGCGCCATTAACATAACCCCATCTTAGGTAAAACATGTTAAGGCGAATATAGTGCGTCTCATCATAGAAGAAATTTACAAAGCAGTCTGCTGTTCTAAGAGTGTAGGTCACTCTCAGTCCATAAATAGGTATATTCTTCGAGAAACTGCTTGAAACCGAAACAAACGTCAAGTGACCGAGAACGTCAACGATAGTTCCGATGGAACTAACAGCAGCAGCTTGGGCGTAGGTGATGCCGTCCTTGACCTTTTTCGTACCGGCTGTATCGCTCTCGGTCTTTGCCCTTGTCACTACGCTTTCCTGTGTACGTGACTGTACGGTGGTATTCCTCATCCTTACGAAGTTGGTGGTGACAGTCACTGTGTCGTCGCCGTTGTCCACGGTGATGACCTCATGGTAGTTACCCCAAGTGACAGAGCAGATACGCTCCACCTCGGCATCCTCGAAGCGGATATACGGAGACTCGTCTGCGACGATATTCAGGTTCGGGAAAGCAGCCTGCACCTCTTCCAGCACGTCGTTGTAGTAGAAGCCTGTGATGTGCAAGGTACCCTGCAGGTTGGCATGTCCTGTGCCGACTGAAATCTGCCCGTTCTCGTAGATTACGTTACCGTAGCCAGATTCCACGCCGCCATCTACGCTGTACGCCTCAGAGATGGCTTGCAGCAGCTCAAGGTCTTCGGCTGTTCCCTCCAGCGTGCCCGGCCATATCAGCGTAATGAAGTGAAGGCCGTTACCCTCTGTGGCGAGAATCTGACGGAGCAGGTCGAAGGCGTCAATATTGGCGCAGTTGCGGAAATAGTAGTTACGGATGGTTGACATGGCAGCCGCAGGAATCACCACGTTCTCATCCTCAAGCAAGGGAAGGTTGTCGAAGAACAGGGTTGTCATGCTCGACGGGAAAGAAACGTAGTCCACCTTCGAACCGGCAGAGAGAATCAGCGAGGTTGCACCAGAGCCGTCGAAGTAGGCCTTCTTCAATCTGGGACAGTTGGCCAGCGAGACAGCCGAATTGAGGCTTACCACATTACGGGCATCCACCACCTCGATACTCTCACCGCTGACGCTCAATGTAGGCGAGTTGAACTGTACGTTAGAGGCAACCACGTCACCGATTTTCAGCCTTCTCAGGCGCTTGCTCGCCACGGCGAAGGATATGGAACCACCGGCACGTGACGTAAGCTGGAGTCCGCAGATGTCGCCAAGGTCGGTAAGCCAGTCGAGGGCCTTCAGGTAGAAGCCTGTCGTACCGTCTGATGAAGCAGTCAGGTGGCACACAGTCCCTTCCTTCGTTCTCTCACCCTTGACGTTCGTACCGCCTCCGAGGTTTCCGGCAGGGTACATCTCAATGGCAGGAACGAGGTCGAAGGTAAACGGAGTGGCGGGCGTGAACTCAAGCCGTCCGTAGCCGTCATCGTCCGAGCCTGTGAAGCCTCCAAGAGAGTACTTCGAGCAGATATTCACTATCCTACGTTCCACCCACTGCCTTTCCGCTTCAAGCTGGGTTCCGAGTGCCTGATTGAGCGGGAACACGTTGTTATAGGTCTGTCCGGGCGTACCGGCGTTGACTCCGAGCATCCACACATCTACATAGGCATACTTCGAGTCCTGTGCGTAGGCCATGATGGGGAAGTACTTAGCAGAACGCTCCCAGAAATAGTACGAGAACATGTTGAACACAGCCTCATGCAGATTATTTCCTCCGATACCCATGCCTGTGGCAAGTGAGCGCATGGCGTTGAGCATACGTCCGAGGATGGTTCCCACCACGTCAGAGAACACGTCGTTGATGAGCGTCCAGAACACGCTTGAAGAGCCTTGGAAGATATCGACTCCCTCACCTGTCAGGTCGCCTACCTCGATACCGTAGTGGGCAGTCGACTGTCCGTTGTTGTCGGTGGCCATGATGGAGTCAAGGTCATCCTCACGCCACGACCAGCGGCCACCGTTGGCAAGTGTCTTCAATTTAAACGGATAGGAGTTCTTGGCGTGGTTGTCCTTTGCGCCGATAAGCTCACAGAAAGCCTCGTGGAAGCACGAGCCGTTGATATCCCAGTAGTTCCCGGCCTCGGCACGGAACTTTTCTTTTCTCGCCTCGATGATGTCTGCCGTAGTGGGATTGCTTGGAAGCCTGTAGCCAGACAAGCCGAGAATGATATTAGAATTCGCAAGCACCTCATACTGCCCCGTCTTCTGGCGGTAGTAGATAAGTTCGTAAGAAGAGTTATACAGTTCCAGCACCTCGTTCTTGCGGTTTACGAGGATGTCACTCTGGGCACGCCACGTAGCAGCCTGCGCATTCAGTTGCTCAAGCGTCATGCCGATGTCAGACAGCGAACGCAGGAATGGAGAGCAATTATAAACGATATTATAGGCAGGCTTCCATTCGGTATCAAGCAGGTCGGTGATGTTGGCGTTGTCCTCAGCCTTGTCCGTCTCGAACTTGCAGGCATCCACGTCCCATGCCTCCACACCTCCGAACTTCATCGTCTCTTCCGAAGAGTCGTAGGTCATATCCACCCACGGATGGAGGAAACGGGTTCCGAGCGGGTTGTGGTTCGGGCCTTCAAGGGAGAGGAATGAGGGATAGGCCGTCTTGTCGTAGCCGAACGTTCCGGAGTCTCCTTTATCAGGGCCGCAGGTGTAGAGTCCGATGAATGTATATGAGCCGTCACCGAACTTCTGGAAGCCAAGGAACGGGTACTGATAGACAGCCACACGGGCACTATCCGACAGTCCCATCGGCTCCTTCAGTCCGAGTTCCGTGTACAGGTCATCGTACATGGCCGTTGCTCCCATCTTGTGACCTTGCATCGAGGAAGCGACGTTCTTCTTGGCCGTAATCTTAGACACCTTCGGATGCTGACCGCCGTCAAGGTAGCCTTTCTTCATCTCACTCGTGCCGTCGGCATAGGTGAACTTCGCCGCGTCCTTCAGCTTCCATCTGAGGTTCCAGCGGTAGTAGCGCATGGAGGTCGTACCCTGTCCGCTGATGGGTGCGTTCTCTATCTTCACGTTCCATTCGGGATGGTCGGCATACTCCAGCCAGAGCGTAGAGTTTCCTCCATTCTGATGGGCAAGGTCGGGAAGGAACGCGCCGTCTGCCATCTCGATTACCATACAGTTGTAGCCGGCAGCCTTGGCAAGCTCGTAGTCCACCTGCCCGTTGTCGATGATGTTGTTATCGTCACGCACACCGCTACGGCTCATGTCGGGAGAATTGGAACTGAGCTGGTTCAGGAGGTTCGTCAGTACGTCCGTATCTTCAAGGGGCTTCTCATAGACGCGCATCATATACAGGTAGAGGTCTGATGACTCCTGCCCCATACGAAGGTAGCCGGTACCGAACGTACCGCCGCCGTCGAAGAGGAACACCGCCTGTCGGATGCCGTTGACATAGACATGACAGAGGTTGTAGGCGGTCTGTGCGTACTGTCGCTGGAAGACCACCATCACATGAAGGATGCTGTCCTCATAGAGATTGACGGACTGTACAACCTTGTCGCGGTTCTCGCTTCCGAGAACCATTATCTTCGTCGGGAAGAGGATAATACCGTTGGTGGTGTTCGGGTTGTAGGTCTCGGTACTCATCAATGACAGAATCGGAGTGTCGTAGTCAGCGATGTCGGCACAACGGAACTTGAACTCGAAGGTCATGGACTGCGTGGATGCCTTGGTGAGATTGATACCCTCCACGTCAACAGTGGAGCCGGCAAGCACGGCAAGGCACCTGTTACCGTCGGGGTCGTAAGCCCAGCCGTCCTTCAGCCATGCGAACTTGTCCCAGTCGGCCTCGAACTCCGCAACCTCCGCGTTCGGTGCAGAGTTGATGATGGTCTCACGGTCAGCAGAATCGTTAGAACGGATGGATGAGTTGACGTATATGGTCGCACCCTCGACGGCAGCATAGGAGTGAGTGTTGTCAACTGGGATGGTGACTGTCTGGCCGCTCTCGCCTGATGCAAGGTCGATGGTCATCGTCATGTTCCTTGTCTCTGACTCTATCTCAAGAGACGTAACGTAGGACTGCTGCACGCCTGCCTCTACGGTAAGCTCCTGACCTGCGACGATGATATACTGAGTCTCGCCGTCCATGACGGTTATCGTAACCGTCGCCTCCGTAGTTCCATAGACGGCGTACTTGAACAATGTCTGCTCCTCGAAGTTGACGGCAGCAGAAGCAACCTCGTTGATGCATACGAGTTCCGCCGTGGTAGCATCGGCAGCAAGCACGCACATCACGTTGTACTTGTAGTGCGCGGTCTCAACCTCGTCACCGCTCATCCATACCTCGATGGTGTGGATTCCAGTAGTGGCATCAGTCGGGAACTTGTCTGTGAGGTCGAAGGAATAGGCGGTAGTAACGTAGTTCGTACCAGCCGTGAAGACCTGTGTGTATTCCTGCTCGTCATCGTCGTCAATCTTGACGTGCAAGGTCTTCTGAAGATTACCTGAGAAATTCAGTTTATCAACGGCAAAGGCCTGACCCTGAATCCAAGGCAGGTTCCATGAGAAGTTCGACGTGAGCGAGAGAGAGGTCACGGAGGCCGTGAAGGTGAGCGTCTTCGACTGCTGCGAGTCGGCACCCGTCACGGTGAACTTGATACGGTTCGTTCCCATGGCAAGATAGCTCCTTACGTTCACGCGGATTGTACCGCCACTGGTACAGGTTCCGCTCGTCCTCGTGACGAACGTGCCGGAGCCATTGTCAACGGCTACCTCGTACAGATAGTCCTCCGTGAAATCATCAAGCTCTGTCTGCCCGATGGTTCCCGACTTCGTGGAGGGCGTCACGTCTATATAGGCCGTAGTAGCATCCCTCAGCACGTAGAAGATAGACGGAGTGGTAGAATCAAGGGTAAGGGCATAGACTGTTCCGGAAAGCGTGAACGATCCAAGACGGCTGCCTCCTTCCTGGTCGTACCATACTACCTGTCCGTTCTCATACGCAAGGTGGCCGACCTTCGTCTCCATGGATGCCTGCAATGCATTGAGGGCCGACACTGCTGCCTGCAGATCTGACACGTTCGCCTTGTTGGACTGAAGCTGGTTGATGGCATTCGTTATGACGGAGTTCCTGACAGGGTTGTTGCTTATCGTGCTCAGAGCGGAGTCCACGTCTATCTGGATAGTTCCGAGGTTTACCACACCGTTTGTCGGGGTTTTCGTTTCACCGTTGAGAATGATAGAGACAATACGATTATTGAGTTCCGTTATCAACTCATTAATGAAACCATTCCACTCTGCAGAGGTGAGCTTACCCCTGGCATTAACACCACCGTTAGTCTGCTTATTATTCAGTCCGTTAAACATATCCTTATGAGTTTTTAGTCGAAAATTAAATCAAAGTTGTAGTCGAATCCGGATGTCGTGCCGGTATCCTTCGCATAGTCACTGAGCGCAAGACCATGCAACAGATGAGGAAGCTCGTTGGTGTCTATCTCATCCATCGTACTTCCAAGCAGCGTACAGGTAACACCGACACAGCCACCTTCCGTCACTTCCTTGCCTATGATGCGAATATTAATGTCTGCCATATCTAAATCCAGGTTGAGCCGTTATAAACGATGAATGCGACACCTCTGTCCCATGCAATCTGGTTTATTACATTGCCATTTCTGTCCTTAATGTAACACCAGTCACTATTGGTCTTCTTTATCCATATCACTTGACCTTCGGTGCCAGATGAGGGAACGGTGATATTCTGTTCTCCGTTTCGGGTGCAGACTAACAAGACGGTGCTATCCGTCAGCGTGTAGTTCGCAGCATCCGTATTCACATAAGAGGAAATGATGGCCTTGCCAGCCAACTTCTGATTGCCTCTATTGTCAATTCCCTCAACTATAAGAGCATCTATGTTGGCATTGTTCTTGTTGGCATTACTCTTCAGTAACTGGGTGACTCCCTGGATCTCAGCTTCACCCTCACAATAGATTCCTCGGTAAGTATTGCTTGGATCGTTGAGCGTACGTGCAAAGATGGAAAGCAGGCCTCCACGTGTTGTGTAGTTGCTCAGATAGTCCGAACGGGGAGAAGTAAATGCAGAAGTGTCTTTGATGCGTACGCCAAAGGTGTCGTCTCCGTTAACAAAGGTACCGGCTACCGATGCGTTAACCATATATACGTTGCCGCTGCTGTCAATGCCGAACTTAACGTTGTGGTTAGAGTCTTCAAGCAGCACCATACCTGCAGCGAAAATCACCTTATCAGCGTTGATCTTCACACCGCTCTCAATAACACCGTTTACGGCCCTGACAAATGCCTGGATGTCAGCCTGCTTGACAATGTCGCCGTCATTGTCAACGGCGTTTGAGAAGAGCGTGGCAAAGGCATTTGCACCGCTTCCGCTGACATCAACCTTGGAAGCCATACCGGAGTTCAGGCCACTGACTGCCGTCTGCAATGCACCGATATCAGAACTCATCCCGTTGAGCTGGGTGTCTTTCTGTCCCTGCCAGGAAGTGATCGCCGTGATTGCCGAAGACCTGTCAGACACCTCCTGTGTGATCTGCGCACTCAAACCGGTATCCGGATTCCAGATGGCCGCAACAATGGCGTTGCCAAGCTGCTGGATGACACTGCTTGTCCTATTGTCGCCAAGCGGTTCCCACGACGTGCCGTTATTGTAGTAATAGATATATCCGTCAGCGTTAACCGTAAGGTTGTTAGCTCCCTGTTGCGTACCGTCGTTAAAGGTAACCGGTGTGAAGGTATTAGGCTTGGCTGACACGTCATACAGATGTGCACTGTTTGACAGACTCTTCCATATAACGATGGCGCGTGAGCCAACGGAATTCAAGATAGTGAGCATCGTCAATGCAAGGTCGTTTGCATTCAGGTCAACAAGCTGTAATGTTGTCGTATTGCCGGACTGTACCCGCTTGTACATATACACCGCACCGTTGTCGTAGACCAGATCTCCTTCAGCCAATATGACTTCCTGCCGTTCCGTATCGGACAAATACCGATAGACAGTTCCGTTGTCCAGGCAAAAATGGTCATCATAGGCTATGTTGTCGCAGATGTAGAAAGGAATGTCGGTTGTGGACTGAAGATTCCAACGCGCCGCGAAGTCACTTATGTCGAAAAGCTCATCTAGCATCCTTGCGAGGTTCGTCCGGACATCATCCTGGACAACCACTGCCGTCATATCCTCCCAGTCGTTACGATTGAAGGAACCGGAAGTCCTTGTAACCTTCGCAATGAACATCTTCTGCTGTCCTCCAGGCTGCGTGTACAACCACAGGTCGCCTGCCTTGTATGGAGGAACAGGATTGGGAACGGTATCATTATAAGACGTGACGAACACATTCGCCTTGGTCTCAGCATAGTTGTACGTCTCTACGCCCATTGCCGAGAGAAGCGCGGACAGCTTCTCATAATAGGTGTTCCAGTTACTCCTGTAGTTGTTGGCACCGATATTGGTCGTGGTGACGTCACGGTTGGATGCATTGATCCAGGCAGGAGTCGCATTGTCAGACGTCTCGACTCCTGAGTAGTTGCCGATATTCCACGCGGTACCGGTACTTCCGTTAAGGTAGTTGCCAAGTGCATTCAACGCGGAAAGATACTCTGTCCATACGGTATCGGATATCAGTCCCAGCTTCGTGGCCTGCTGCTTGTATTTAAGGTAATCCTGGACAGCTGCCATCCACTCGATATACACCCTCGTCTTCTCCATGCCTCCCGTCAGCTTGTCATCTGCAGCCACGTCGGAGATCTTATTAAGGGCCATCAGCGTATGCTCGTCAGTGATGAGGCTCCAGCCGTACGTGCCGTTGTTCAGCTCAAAACGGTAAGCGTTGCCACCGTTGGCTGCAGGCTCCCTCGTACGGTCGTAGTAGATATCCTGAAGATGGGTATCCCTCGTTTCCGTATCCGTCCAGTTGACGGCTGGCTCGTTATTCAAGGTAGGCACGCCGTTGCCGTACCATATCTCGAACTTGTTATCGACCTGACCCTTCACGGCCTCAACCTGATCGTTCAGACCTTCAATCAGGTCATCAAGGTTCTGTTCCTGCCCAGAACCTCCGGCTATGCTGACAAACTGGCCACGGAATACGTTACCATTGGCGGCAATAACGTTGTATTTATGCGTGCTGAGGCTGTAGTCGTCAATCCCCCTGTACTGTACGATACTTGGAGCCTGCACAGTCGCGTCTATACCCTGATAGGCACTGATAATAATGGCATTCTGCCTCGATGTGTCCGTGCGGTTTCCCAGCTGTGCCACAGCATCGCCTGCCTCCGGCTCGCCGTTGCAGTCCGGATCCTTGTCCGAGTAGGACAAATCTATGTAGTGATAATCATCATCTTCGCCGGTGTCAGTATTCTGCATCGTGACCGTACCAGTACGCAGGACCTTGCGCCAATAGTACTTGTTACTCACATTGTATGATGTTCCTTCTGCAGCATCGAAGGTCATGCACACTGCTTGGTCGTTGACTTCAAACTGGTTGTGTATAGCTTTATTCCCGTCCTTTGCACGGAAATAGCACCGCCAGTATGAAATGGTGTCTCCTTCACCGGCCACTTCGTCTGCAGCCGTGTATGCCACCACCTTGTCGAGCGTAGCGTTTGCTGCCGTTACGATGATCTGACCGCCGATACTCTTCAGCTCGTCAATGATGAGCTTGAAAAAGTGGGCCGCCTTCGTCACGATGAGGTTAGGTACCACAATGGAATCCCTTACCAGAAGGTTCTCAAGCTCCCCGTTGCCCAGATCGTCAATCTTTCCGCCAAGGAGTCCGGAAACGAAGTTACCGAATTCGGCACCTCCAAGGGCATTGAGTATCGACCTGACGACTACGGACTCAAATTCCGCATTACCGTATTTGTCAATACTTGCACCGCTTCTTTCCTCACCGGAGGAGAAGTTTCCGGTTATCAGTCCTTCAAGGAAAGCTATCAGACCGGTAGCCTTATCACCCGTCTTCAGCAAAACCTTATCGAATACCGGGGAGTTTTCCATAAGATTGTCGGCCACACCTGCACGATCCGCATAGGCTGCCTTATTAGCATAACCGGCTGTATTGGCGTATCCTGCGGTTGAATTCTCTCGGATGATAGAAACCTTCCCGGAAGAAGCGGATTTCCAGCTATCCTTTCTCTTGCTATACGAAACGATATGTATCATATCTCCTTCAGTTTGAGTGATGCAATATTAAACTTAAGCGAACGGCCCAATGCCTGGACAAAGAACCCCTTGCCGAGACCGGTGGAAAAATAGCGATTAAAGAAACTGATATCGTCGCCATCATGCAGATCTGTCTCATAGATCAAGCGGGCGCGGCTGTAAGCCCTGTAGTACTGGTCGACATAATGCTCTTCAGGCTTTGCCATCTCACCAGTCGTCGCGTTATACAGCTCCTTTAAAGGCAAATCCGTCGTCGCATCAGTCACGGCATTGACGTTGATTCCGTTACTGATACCTTTCTCATAACATTCATCCGAAGACAGCTGGGTGATAATCTTAAACGTGATATCATCCTTTCGCTTGAAGAACGTGCGCTGCTCATCGCTCATATAGATAAGGTCGTTGTCGCCGTCAATGGTATTTCCTCCGTTGTCACTGTAGACCTTGCACTCGAAGTCCTTGACAATAATATTCTCGCAGGCAGCCAGGATAAACTTCGTGTTGTCATACCACTTCGTATGACGGAAGGCTGTCGGATGTCGACGGGTAATTTCATTCCAGGTGTTATTGACAGGGCCAAGAATACGGAAGACTACCGCACCGGTTAAGGCATCGGACTGCTTAATGGGGATAGCAGTACCTTCAGCGTCCGAAAGATTCATAGTATAGTCAACAGTGTTCTGGATATCGAACTCTTCACCTATCAGGTAGTCGCCTATCTTCGGATTTATTCCCAGTGCGATTGTCTTCTTGAGGTAAGTCTGGGTGACACCGTTCTCATCGACATACGTCTGAGAAACACCGCTCTCAACATCCACCCATACAAACCTTGAATTGCCGTACATATCCTTGTCAATCTCAACGCAACGCTTATTACCGATAATAAGCTCACACTCCAGGACATCAACCTTGGAATATTTGTCGGTTCCGTCACCGTCAGCGGAATAGTTGTACTGGAGCTTCCTGTTACCCTTGTCCTTTGGCCACGGCATCAAATTCACGCCAGGAAGCACGGTAGCAGCATCTGTCGGATGTGTTGCTTGATAGAATTTACGGGTATAGTATCTGCCGTCACCGTTATGCTCTGAAGGTACAGTATCATGCCAGTAACCGTCAACGGAACCAGCAGTATAAGGCTCATGGCTGGGAGTCGAACTAATCCTGTCAGCCCAGTTCTTCACGTAAGCGTAACGGTCCGTCTCCCATTGACGAGCCTGGAGCAATATCTTCCCGGAGAAAACCAGGTAGTTGGTCGTCTTGTCGTCGGTAGGGGAGAAGGAACCTCCACTGGTATTACCGACATATTCAATCATTGAGTGCGGAGACTGCTCTATACGGTCCTGCAAGTCACTGTCAGAAGGCAGGTGTCCGCTCTCCGTGTGGTTCTCATTACCATTGACGGATATATACAAGTATGGGTCAAGCGTTATCTTGTTAACCGGGGAGTTATCCGTAGCCTCAGCCTTTCGCTCGATGGAACCAAACCGGAAAAGGCCGGGGGTAAAGTCATGCTGCTGAACATATTTCGCAACGGCATGCTGGTTAATGTACTTCTCACCAGACTTGACGTAGATGGACTCAAGAAGGTTGCTTCCGTTAATGTACATCCTCCAGTTGGCAGATTCTATAACCTGGAAATACCACTCGACGATCTTCGCCTCGGAATAGTCTGTCGGCTCACCTCTCAGCATCGCCGCAAACGCATCCTGTGCATTATGTCCTTCTCCCTCTGATATGAACTCCTGCATGTAGAGCTGCTTGCCACTCCAGTGGGATGTCAGGTAACTGTCATCAAGTGGAGACTCAATGACTGTATCCTGACTCTGCAGGTCACATTCTACCTGTACCGTTGAGTACACGTCTGCAACAGAAAGCGAGGAATTTGACGAAGCGTGGCTTGCTCCGACAATAGACACATAGGAACTCGGAGTAGTAGTCGAACCTCCCGTAAAGACATCCGACCAGGAAAGGCTGCCGTTCTTGACGTTTTCCCAGTCAAAGATGAAAAAGTCACGTCCGATCTGTACAATATGAAGATTGAGATACTGCAACAACTGCGTCAGGCACTCCTCACAGTCCCAGACGTCAGAATAATCATCTCCTAAGATAGCAAGCTCATTTAATTGCAAGTCAGTAAAAACCGAAGTGCACCTGTCAGAAGAAACACCCTTCGACCTGTCATAATACACACCGCCAGCTATGACACCTTGAAGGCAACTTCCAAGAATTGAACTGAACGACACGGAGTCTGCCGTTGATTTCAACGAGTCGTATTCAACGGTGTTTATGAACTTGTACTTATAATACTGAAGTGTAGACAGGGAGTCGACACAGTTGATGGTAAACTCATCCCAGATACGGTTGAACGGCTGTGAGTAAGTATTAGGCTCTACAAAGCCAGAAAAGACACAGGTGTTTCCCCTCAAGATCTCAACGGGTATCGAACGAGGGTTGTTGCCAAACAGGATACCACCAAGATAGGTCTTGGTCATCAAGGTAATACGGGCACTCTGCTTGATGACATGCTGAAAAGTGTCTTCCATGTCACAAGTAATCTCAACGGGATTACCGGCAAACTTCACATGGTGATCGCTGTTCTCATCACCGATAACAATGTTTTCGGTAACGTCGATGTTAACGGTGATGAGAACGTTATTGCTGTCTCTGAATTGACCTGTTATCATGATTAGAATCTCGTTACGTTGCTGGTCTTACTCTTCACACCCGTATAGTTCCTGAGCACACCGTAGAGCTGATCTCCGCGAATACGGAAGTCTACCATACCGCTACCGCTGCCGGCTCCGACGTTCTCCAGGAAGTCGTCGAGTTCCGCTGCTTTCTTCGCCGGGAGGATACGCTCGCCTGAGTTCACTCTTGCAAGCAGTTTATCACCGGTGAAAGAGTTGCCTCCGACGGTTCCGCCGGTAGCAAATCCGCCTATCATGGACAGAGCTGCCACGACTGCAGCAATACCGGCTGCAATGGCAATAAGGCTATACGGGAACGGCATCATAGCGCCACCGGCTGTCGCGCCGGCAATAGCCTCACCGGACTTCGCTGCAATGACAGTGCTTGAAGCTGCCGCTTGCTTGGCTGCCGTCTCCGCTGCCGTTGCACCTGTAAGTGCCATGATGGTATTCACGGTCTCCATCACAGTCCCTATGCCGTTCATGACACTGGTAGCTGTCTGGATAACTCCCATAAATATATCCCAAGCGTTGGCCCCGTTCTCAATGGAGGTGACAAGGTTGTTGAAGGAATAGACCATACTGTCAATTCCCTCGATACCGTTGACGATATTACCGGCATTCTCGGTGAACTTCTTGTATGGCTCCACAACCTTCATCTCAAAGGACTTCATCTTCCTGACAGCCTCAACCATCGGCTGCTGCATAGCAAAAGAGACCTTCTCCATCTGCGATGCAACGTTGGCAGAAAGAACCTCCAAGTCATCTGAGATCTGCTGCTCCATAGACTTGGAGTCAATAATCTTCGCTCCCTGTGTGAGTTTGCCGGATTTCATGTCCATGATAAACTGAGCCTGAATCTCCATGGTCCGGTTCTTGGCCTTGAAGTCCTCAATCTGCTTCTGGAGCTCTGCCATACTCTGAGGATTGACAGTCAGATTCAGCTGCTGCTGCAGCTCGCTGATCATCTTGTCGTTGTATGCCTTTGAGCCGACGGGGATATCAGACTTGGAAGGCGTGGTAACAGTTACCTTACCGGGAGCACCGCCACGTCCTCCCTTACCACTGGCATTCTGCTTGTCAATGCGGTTCTGAGTGCGGTTCATCTGATAGTTACGGTCAGACGTACGCTGGGCAAGCTCGTCAGCAGTATTGTAGGCATTGATGGCTGTAGCGAGGGCACTGTCAGTACCATCGTCAATCTGAGAAGCGGCATAAGCCATCCTATTAAAGGTCTTATTCAAAACCTTGTCATAGGTCTTAGCCTTGTTGATCATGTCCTGCTCCTCCTTGCTGTAACCCATACGACGGGTTACACCGCCAACACGGTTCTGAGCCTCCTTCTTCTCCCTGTTACGACGACTCTGGTCTGCCTGGGCCAACAGACGGTCACGCTCCTTCATGGCCTTCTTATATTCGTTGGCTGCGGCATTGCGCTTGTCATAATTGCCGTAGTTGAACAACCAGTCACGCTGCTGGTTGTTCACGGAAACGCCATACTTCGCCAGTTCCTTGTCGATCAGCTTGGCAGCAGCCTTACGATTGGCCACACTGAGAGATGCTTCCTCCATGGACATCTTCTTGTCCAGCCTGTTGGCCTCTTTCAAGGCTTTCTCGCGTTCCTGCTTGCTTGCCGTGGGGTCGCGGGCAATGTTCATGGCACGGTTGTAAGCCGTGAGGTCTTTCTTGTTGGAACGGCCAAACAGGAGGGAGCGTGACTGCAGATCGTCGAGCGCATCTGCAGCTTCACCGGCCTTTGATATAACACTCTGAAGGCCGTTGAGGAAATTGGAGAAGTCAGCCTGTGCAAGAGAAACAGCAAAGAAGTTCACAGCCTCGGAAGCCTGCTGCTGTGCACGCCGGAAATTATCACCGAAGGTCTGGTTCTGCTGGAGCATCTTACCGAAGATCTCCCCGGCACCCATGGCAATACCCAGTGCACCGGCCATCTTACCAAGCGTGCCGGTCACGGCATGGATACCGTTATTGACACTCTCAGCCTGTTTCTTCATATCCATCATCTGTTTCGTAGATGCCTGGATATTACTATTGAAATTGGTGTTGTTAAGTAGTAGACGGGTTACTAAATCTGCCATGTTACTTATTCTTTAATAATTCCTCGTATGCCTTTGCACGGGCTTCAAGCCTTGCCTTATCCTCTGCCGTAACCACGGGACCACTGAAGTCGGATTCCTTGTTGTCCCAGGGTAACTGGAAGAAATTCGTAATAGAACCTAAGCTGCCACGCTTCGCATGGGATTTCGCTGTGATGTATGCCTGCAACCGGCTCTGCTCCCAAGAATCCCTGTTGCTCATCCATAGACCGTCCAGCAATGCCTTCATCTCGTAGAATGTCATCTTGTCGAGAACGTAGGTCGGATCAAGCCTCCCCTCGAAGACAAGCATCTGGAAGATCTCCGTGTAGCTCAGTCTTTTTTTTTGCCATCGTCATCATCCTTCTCTTCCTCTCCGTCTGAGAAGATGTTGCGGATGATAGCCTCATCCTGAAGGAGTTCCGCAAACTTCTTATATAATTCGGGTTTCTCGTCCAGGATATCGAAGAACTCTTCGACAGTAAGCCGGAAGTCTTCGTCCTTGTTGCATGCCAGGATCGTACAGTAGAAGAACATATACTGGTCAGTGAGCGTATTGAGACTAAACATACGCTTCTCCATCTGTTCCCACAGGACGATGGCACGTGTCGTGTATCTTAATTGGATTGTCTTACCTTTTATCTGGATTTCCATAGCTGTTCGTTTTTGGATTTTAAAACGCCCGCCATAAAAGACGGGCGTAATTACAAAGCGTTAAATCAATCATTCACCGTCATTGCCACTGCTTGCTTCATTCAGGGGACCTACTCCCGTGAATTCAACAGTAAAAGTGGCATACTCTCCGTTGGGTGCGTTGATAGACAAGTTTGTGATATACGCCTCGCCAGAAGCATAGGCACCACCACCAGTCCAACCACCTGTGGGAACAGTCTTTGCATTACTACCCTTGGCGGCAAACGCTACCTGGACTTTCGTCTTTGACGTCATCAGGGCAAGCAGGTCGGAAAAACCTTTTCCCTGACCGGCTCCCATGAGATTCTCACTCGTTGCACTCCAGTTGAGAAGATTCACTTCGGAAGAAGCCCAATCGCCACCACCTTCATCCTTATTCGACGTATCGGTAGTATCAGCTCCGACAGTCAACGTGTGTGAGGTCGCATAGGCAATAGAAACCCCTTCAACGAATACCATCAAATCTCCACCTTTTATTTTTGCCATAACTCAATGTCTTATTAGAATCTTAATAAATCATGTCTTTCACTCCACGGTGATGGCGAAGGTCAGCTCCTTGACATAGAAACCGTCCGCATAACGATCCACCGCTTCGTCGAGAGTAACATCAGAGATATCGTAACCGGCAACAGTCCCGGAATAGTTCTCCAAGGCTGCCCTGACAGCAGATGAGGCTTCAACGCACGACTGATACTTGTCCGAGAACACGTCAAGACCGACAAGGGTAGTCTCGTCGTGGAGACCGTCCTTCGTGCCTGTCTCACGGATGCCTGTCTGACCGTAGAGGACGAACGGGAACGTCGTTCCCTCCGGAGCGACAACCGGGAAAACCTTGTTCTCGCCGATGACGCTGGTCAGTGCCTGACTGTCACTGAGGATTGCCTTGATAGCCAGACCGATCTGTAATGTATCAGTGTTTCGTGGCATGCTTTCTTGCTATCTTATCAATACTCTGACTGATGTATGAATCAAGATTAGTGAATATCTGTCTTTCAGTCTGCTGCTGTGCCTCGCGGAAGAAATGTATCCCGGTTATCTTTCCAGTGCGTCCTGCTTCAGCATCCTTGAACCGGATGCCTCGCTTCGCGCTCCAGAACTTACGTGAACGACTTTCAGTGCCAAGCTCAAACCATTTCAACCTGAACTCACCCATGATGTGCACACGTACCTCCTGGGCACTCTTGGCGTTCACGACAACACCTTCAGACATTGACTTGTATTGCTTTCCGTCACGGCCAATCCACTTCTTGCGGATGCTTCCGTGGATCTTGCTCTGCAAGTTCCTCCTGGTTGCCCTGCGAAGGATGTTTGCACCCTTGCGAAGTCCGTCACGGGTCGCCTTTTCCTGCTCCTTCCCCGTCAGATCGGCGAAAAGACCCATAACCTCACTGGTGTCAACAGTAAAGGAACCACGGGAAGAAGAACCTGATGAACCACGGAAACTATGCCCGCGATCATACTGCTTCATTCTTTCTGCATGTGCTCCCATTATTCGTTGACTTTAGTGCAATAAAGAGTCTTCATGCCTCGCTGACGGTTGTGGTTGATAGCATTCACGTGGTAGACGATGCCGGTGTATCTCACCCTCCAGTCCACGGCTACGGTATGTGCGTCACGGATGATGAAGTTAAGCGTCTCTCCGGCAACAATCTCAGGCTGTCCATACGTCGTGCTTCCACCTTTCCAGTCTGTCTCCGCGTGAACGGTCTTGACATCCTGGTAGGTCTTGTCGATGCTGCCGAAAGAGTCACGGTTCTCGACGGGACGCATCAACGTGATGGATTCATTCAGCTTGCCTGCTATCATTCCTCAGGTTCTACGAGCTTACGGAAAGGCTTCACCAACGCTTCGAGGCTGTGCGGTACCTCAGTCATCTGGGTACCGGCTACAGCCTCACGCTGGTTGTACCAATGGGCTCCAAGTGTCAGCACGGCAATAACCAGCTGCTTGGGAAGATTCTCACCGTCAGACATGGAAAGGAGTTCTTCCTCCGTGCGGTTAGTCATACCGACCACATGCGCCTCTGCCGCTTCAAGGAGGGTAGACAGGTAAGTGTCATCCTCCATGAAGTCGTCAGCACGAACATGCTTCTTGAACAAATCCAATGATACGTAAGCCATACAATTCAGATATTCAATTCAACTCAAGTCCTTAGGTAGTGGTGACACCCATCAATGCGAATGCCTCCTTGCGGAGAACAGTCGTATCGAAGTCCACATTCAAGGTGAAGCGTACGATATCCTTCGTAGCACCAGTGTAAGGATCAACAACCAGACGGAAGTCTCCGAAGAGAGCGGCTGGGTTGTACTTCCATACACCGAAACCGATCTTGCCGGTTCCGATCCAAGGACAGATGTAAACGGGGATACCACCGATACGGCCATTGTCGTCGATGATGAAGCCCATCTGACCAGCTGCACGAGGAGTGGCCTTCAGAGTGTAGTACATGTTTGCAGGCATAACGAATGCCTCAGTGCCGTCGAAGATGACATTCTCACCAGCGACAACGCCGACCATGTTCATCAGCTCCAGATAGGTAGGAACGGCAGCAGCAGCCGTCAGGCTGTGACCGCTCTTCGGAGAAACGAAAGGTCCTGCGATGCTCACCGACTGACTGACAGCGGTAGCAGAGAAGATGACCTTGTTCATCATCTGGAGAATAGCCTCAGGCATGTTCTCACGGATGATACCCTGGATCAGACCGGCAGTCTTGTTGATAGCCTGGTTGGTAACAGGGATGGTGATACCGATACGCTTCGGATGAGCCTTCAGCAAGCTGATAGGAATCTGGGTGTCACCGAGAGCAACGCCTTCGTCTTCGAGGGTAGCCTCAACGTTCTCGACAACGGGCCACTGGTGGTCACCCTCCAAGCCGGTCTTGAAAGGAATACCCAGAAGGGCCATGATGGTACGGGGATACAGGGGCTTCACGATGTCCTGTGTGGTCAGTGCAACTGACTGAAGGGCATCAGAAGAAGAACCTGAACCACTGAGTACACCTACAAGGCCGTTAGTGGCGTTAGTAACTGTGCCGATGGCACCTGCATCGCGCTTGATGGTCAGCTCGAAACGCTTACCTTCCTTGAGAGTTTCACGCATCTGAGCGTTGATGTCCTCGGCCTCCTCCATGGAACGCAGGATTGCGGTCTTGGTGTTAGCCATCATCTTTCCGCGAAGAATAGAAAGCTCGCGGTTGAGATCCTTGATCTCGTTCTTCTCAGCGTCGGTGTAATCCTCACGCTGCTCGTCCTGCTCAAGAGCTTCGGACATTTCACGGAAGCGAGCCGTAATCTGCTCCTCGCGCTCATAGGCTGCTTTCCAGTCGAATTTTTCTTTCTTCATAAAAAACAAAATTTAGTTAGTAAAAAAAATGAGATATGTTAATCAGCCAAACTGCGAAGCCGCATAACGGCTGCATGTTTCCGCTTCTTTTTCTCCAATGCCTCACGCAAGGCCTCAGCCTTGTCATGGTCCTCCTCTTCACGCAAGGCGTGCTCGCGTTCACGGACGTCTACCTCAGTGTCAGGATAGGCCGGATCTGCTGCCAACGTGAAGTCGCGGACATCTGTCACGGCGTTCACGGTGTAGGTGATCTTGGTCTTCTCACCATCCTTCTCGACAGACCGGGTAACAAATCCCTCGTCCCAGTAATGGGTTCTGAAGGCGAACGAACACCCGGCAATGTCACCTCTCTTTACGAGCTCAAGGGCAGTATTGCCGTCAACAGTGTCGGGAACCTCGAACTCAAAGGTCACGCCTTCCGCATCAACGTCGTACTTCAGCGTTCCCTCGCCGTTGCGTGAACGGGCAAGAAGTTTCTCCCGGTTATGATACATGGTCATCTTGATGTCACACTGATCCAGGAACTCCTTGGTGATGGCGGACGGGGAGATAACCTCTACAGCATACTCATCCTCGTCGTCCCACATGTGGACACTTTCCTTGTTGAACAGGATGGCACGACCCACCAAGGTACGGCTCTCACTGCCGTCCGGGTTCTCACGGAGCTTCAGACCGCCACAGAACACGGTGCGCTCGCGCAACTCGTTTTTATCAAATTTCTTATTCATCTTCTTGTGATGTTTGGTTACTTTCGTTGGAACTGCCTCTCAGCTTCTCACTGTCAATGGGTGCCAGGTTGGTGCTGACAAGAACGACGTCGCCACCCTTGACAGGAGGCTGGTTCTCGTACTTCCTCCAGTCGTTCACGGTGTAGATACCGGCAGCAATCGTCTTTGACTGATAGTTAGCCTTTGCATCAAGGTCGAGAGCGTATATCTCGCGGCGGTCATACTCTATCTTGCGAGTCTGCCACTTCGAAGGTGCAATGAGCTTACGTGTCACCTCCTTCTCGATCTTGCTCAACAGCGGATTGAGGGAGTGACTCAGGAACTCCACGTTCGACATCTCAGCCGTCTTGTAGTTGCTCGACTGGATGCCGACGAACGATGGCGGTACACCGAAAAACCGGCACACAGCCTCATCATCGTACTTCCTGGATTCCAGGAACTGGATGTCAGTAGATGAAAGTGATAGGGGAGTGAACTGGACCTGACCAGGTACACTTACGATACGGTTGCCACTACGGAACTTTCCGTCGAGAGACTTGGCTGTTCCTGCAAGCTGCTCATCCTGGTATTCGCCTACACCACGAACGGAGTTGTCGTTACTAACGATACCACGGACGTTACCGCCATTGCCAAAACGCTGCAATGTCTCAGTCTCACCGGTTGCGGCAATACTGAGGGTGCGTGAAGCGAACTCGATGACACTGACGCCATGGAAACCGTCAAGCGTCAGCTGATACAGATGAATGATGTCCTTCTCGCGGAAGGTATCGCATATACCATTATATATATCAGTCACAATGTACCTACCGTTCAAGGCGTCATGAGTGACACTTCCACGTGACAGGAGAACCAGTTCAAGCTCTTCACCGATCCAACGTGGGAAGATATATGCGTTTCCGTCAATAAGGATCTCCATCACCGCCATCTTCCAGAACATGGTAGCAGACATCTCCCGCTGAGGCTGAATGGTCAGCAGATCGTACAGCATGGAGTTATGGTCAGGAACAAAAATACCTTCCTTCTGCTTATAAGGAAGCAGAGGAAGGTCTGATACCATATCGGAAATGAGGGCAATACAACGGTAAGCCGTACTAACCGCCAGGCTCTGAACGTCATTACGTACGTTCACAATCTCACCGCCAAATCCAGGACCGGCAATAACGGTAATGGCAGCACTGTCGTCCGTGGCAGGAGAGACAGCACCATGTGCGGATGTATCACGCTTAAATAATCTTGTAAAAATATTACCCATTCTACAATTCGGGCGCAAATGTGCTGAAAGTACCGAATTGAAGGGATTGAGAAGTTAAATAAACATAATTATGTGTTTTTCAACATAAAATCAGCCGTTCCGCTCATAGGAGAAGAGGATACCAAGCCCCATCAGCATGGTAATGGTACCGTCTATCTTGCGGTTCTCGCTGACCTTAATAGGTTTCTTGTTCTCCAGGTTATCCTTGTCTATCTTGCAGTTCGTCAGGCAGTAGACGTTGATGGGATTATCGTTAAAGTGGATCAGCGGCTCGTCACGCAAGGCAAGCATCTCAAACGACTCGACAGGGAGGTTAAACGAACCGTAAGTCTGTGAGTACGGGTGCAGGGCCTCGCGGCCACCGGGAAGCGTGCCAAGTATGTTGACAAGGTCCTGAGCCTTGTACGCATCATAGCCGAAACGGATGATCGTCAGCGTCTTCGTGCGCCTGATGATGTCCTCCGCTATCATGCGGACGTCTATGACCTTGCCCTTGCACAGCTTCAGGTACCCGTTCCTATGCCAATACAGGTACAGCTCCCTGTTAGGATGGCCTTCCAACGCCTCCTCTGGGAAATAATAGTCGGTGTGGCAGAGGAACGATTTGTCCCGGCCATTATACAGCGTATAGCTAACAGCGGAGAAGTCATCATGAACGGAAAGGTCGAAGGTGACGGCTGTCAGCGGACGGCCATTCACTAAGTCGATGTTGAAGTCTGACACAAGCCTGTTCGCATCCTTCGGAGAGAACCACACCTTCGCATCGTTGATGGCAAAGATGTTCAGCTGCTTCGTCCTGAAGTTCATCATATTCTCTGCAGACAGCTGCGCACGCTGCCATTCTATCTCATAGTAGTTCTCCTGGACTGTAATACCCAGATGAGGCTGCACCTTATGCCAGGTCTTCGGGTCATCCTCACGGTCATCAATATCCGGCATGAAGATAAGTGCGAAGACTCGGTCATTGACAACCTCACCCCTGAGAATGGCAAGGACACCCTCAAGCTCATGAATGTACGGACCGTCAATGACCTCAGAGGCCGTCGTGATGACTATGGTCAGAGGATTCTTCCTGACGCCCATGGAGGAGGTGAGCACGTTCTTCAGATCGGCACCGTTCTTCGTCTTGGTATTACGTGCCTGGGAATACTCATCCATAATGACCAGGGATGCGTTGAGTCCGTCCTTAGTCTTGGCGTTGGCAGTAAGACACTGGGCATAGGCGTTGCGCACATCCGTCTTGAAGGTAATCTTCTCGCGGTTCACCCTGGTATAACGCTCATCCGAATCCACATCCCTGACAATATTCCTTATTTCGTCGAAGCAAATTTTCGCCTGATCGTAGCTGTTTGCCCCGACAAACACCTGTGCGTTGTCATCTCCGAACACCATCAGCTCTCCGGCTGCAAGGCCGGCTGTGAAGGTAGTCTTTCCATACTTACGCGGCACCTCGATATATGCGTCACGGATAAGACGGCTGCCATCTTGCATCGAAAGTCCGTAAATACCGGCGACGATGAAGCACTGACTATTGGTAAGCCTGTACGACTGTCTTCCGTTGAGGCCGGAGAAGCGTATCTTCTCCAGGAACCTGATACGGTTCCTCACCCGCTTCTGCTTCCATTCGTATCTGGACACCAGGTCGAAGAACCGGGCAAGCATCAGCTGCTCATAGAGGTTGTGGCCCTCAGGATGCATACACACGTCATCGGCATACGCATACAGACGTTCGTCCGTATCAAGCGCATGCCGATAACCATCGTAACCACTGGCCGCTATCTCATCAAGGCGGGCCGTTACTTCATCCTTGAGGCTGCGGAGCCTCTTTTTGCTCTCTTCTGTCAATGCTTCTATGCTGGTTTTCCAGTTCCATCCTCAGTGCATCAGCGTAACGCTGCATGATCATCTCCACCTTGTCACGGCCAAGGTCGACGATAAGCAGACGGCTGACAACCACCTCCATACGGAGCAACTCTGTCTCCTGGTCCTTACCGGATACCTCACCGGGCGTGTGGTGATCATCACTGCGGAGGACAAGAAGCAGGACGGCGACAAGGACAACCGCCAGTACGACCACGACAGTAATAACGGTGTCAATCATCGTCATCCCGGAATTCATCCATGAACTGCTTGAACTTATCAGGGGCATCGACGGAGATGTCCTCAAGGTTGAGAGAAAGTTTTTCCAGGTCACGGCGGACGGTGTCGGCCCACATGCGCATCTCGGTAGACAGCGGATGAGGCTTCTTCCGCTTGTGACCTTCACGACTTGTCTCCGTCACGGTAAGCGCACGGAGGTACAGGAACTGGTCGCTTATCTTCTGGTACACCAGGTAGTCACGGGCAAGCACGTCTATCTGCAGGGAAAGACTCTCACTGTAGGTTCCCTCGCTGACAAGCGCATCCTTTATCCTGGAAGCGACCTCTTCAATCTTCTTCTTCAAATCTTCGCGTGTTTTCATCTTTCGTATCTATTGGTAAGTCAAACTTCTTAATGAAATCATTCAGTTCGTTCTTGCGGATCTCCTTCACCTTATCCCTTGACCTGGATCCAAGTTCCTCGTGAATGGAATCATGGCATTTATGACAGACGCTCATCAGATTCGCAGGCGAATACGCCAACCTTTCCATGTCAAAGAAAGAGCCGGACGATTCAACGGGGACAATATGGTGGACCTCCGTTGCAAGCTGGGCAAAGCCCTTGCGCTGGCATATCTCGCAGCACGGGTGTTCGGTGAGCTGCTGCTTACGGATCTTCTGCCACCTTACCGTGTTCACCAGCTTGGAGTATTTCTCCTTACGGCTGCCACCGCCACGGTCATACCTCCCCATCCTTATTATTATAGCGACGCTCCGCGTTCTTGCGTCTGGGCTTGTGGACCTTCAAGGGTGCGGTGTCCTCCGGTTTTATATGGATGGAGTCAAGTTCGTTGAACAGGTCGGCAATCTCGTCTTCTATCTGGACGGGAGCGGCTATCCGCCTTTCTTCCCTCAGCTTCTCGTTTACCTCAACGCGCTGGCAGAACATGGAAACGAGACCGCCGATGGCCTCCTGCACGTTCTTCAGCCGGTAACGCTGGACGATGCCGGAAAACCTTTCGAACAGCTCTTCATGAAAGGTTAGGTGAATATTCTTGCTCATATCTGAAAGAGTTCTAAAATGATGATATGCAAATTTAGGTAAAAAGTACTGATATTCCGTGTTTTACGCGAAAATTCACAATAAAAATAAAAAAATCTGCAATTTTTCCCAAAAGCAGGGCTTCCCCCATCGGGGTAAAAATCGACCTCGCACGGAGACTTA
>Ga0326513_10000174_pt1 | contig 51166 bp, 30 predicted proteins | sample 2_2465_0518_D_FD_203654 | JGI IMG/M metagenome (GOLD analysis project Ga0326513, IMG submission 203654) | Bovine rumen microbial communities from UC Davis, California, United States - 2_2465_0518 | ecosystem: Host-associated > Mammals > Digestive system > Stomach > Rumen | place: USA... | reverse complement strand
GTTTCATCTCATATCCTATTATATTCGTCCCACTTACTAAGCCTTCTGTTGTGCTATTATATGAGGTGATAGGCTTGTCATAGTCAGGAAATACATCGTTACCTAAAATATAGGTGTACCAACTTAGACGAATAGGAAATTTTTCTGGTCCGCGATATACTGCAAAAACCTCAGTCTGATTCCAATTACCTTTATTATTGATGTATTCTTGGTAGGTCTTGCCGCTAAAATCGAAATACTTAGAGTTGAAATAGTGAAGGTGAGTTATACCAACACTCAAACCGGCTATGTTGTATGAAATGGTGACATTCAGTTGTGGAGTGAATTCATTGAACGCCCAGTTTTCAGAACCAATGTTAGCCCATGCTGCAATCTCTGCACCTCCGTAACCGATAGAAGCATGAGGTTCTATAGCCAATCCGCCGTAGTTCCAACCACGTAAGAGATAACTACTTACAGCATCGGCACCCACATGCCATGTCAAACCTTGATTCCAAGGCCATGCAAATGGTGCCGATTCATTATTCTTATTGCCTGCAACAGCAATGCTGCAACAAAATATCAATATCAGACTGAAAATCTTGTGTTTCATGGTTATATGTAGAATAGGTTATTATCTAAAAGTTTGAGGGTCGCAAAATGGGGTATGATTAGTAAAAATAAAATCCTACACCAATAGCACCATTCAAACGTTGGTCGCCGTGTGACAGACCAAGTTGATTATTCGGAGAGATGAATAAATTGTCCTTATTCATTCTGAATGGGCGCATTGAGCCTTGTACCCACACATTGAAAGAAAAATGCTCGCTCAATTCCTTCTCGTAGTTTAACTTAACATCGATATTAGCAACTGAGAAATTACCCTCATAGTAGTTATACATACTTTTCCATGGAGTAATGGCTATTGTAGGAGATATAGTAAAGCCATCTAATGCTTCCCAGTCGTATGTTGCGCTTATATATGTTGAGTATGCTTGATGAATTTTGTCGTTCTCGTCAAGAAAAGCATCATCACCGGTAACGTAGGTGTACCACCCAATAGTTAAAGGTACTTCCTCAAAAATCTCACCGAAATTATATTCTGCAAACACTTCTGTTTGATTGTAGTTATAGCCCTCTGTTGCCTCTTCAGAAATAAATTGTTCAGCGGTCATCTGATGAAAATCAAAGAACTTTTCGCCTTCGCCAAAATAGTGTTGGTGGTTAACACCTAACTTCAACCCTGCTATTGAATACGATAAGGTGAGGTCAAATTCAGGTGCCATGTCTTTGAAAGTCCAATCTGCCGCTCCTACATTAAACCAAAGGTCGGCTTCCAAACCTCCCCAGCCGATATTTAAGTCTGGTTGAAGAGCAAAACCTCCAAGATTTGTACCGCGCCATAAGTATGACGAAACAATGTCTGTGCCTACCGACCAACCGAACTCAGGCGTCTCATATTCCCAACTCCAAGCAGTAGTCAGTGAACACACTAAACAGAATAATACGAGTAATTGTTTTTTCATTTATCTTTCTTGTCTTTTTATGTGAATTGTTTATACCACTAACTTATATACCAATTTGAGCGAATTATTGGTTCGCTCTATGGTAAATAACTCAATAAACTGAATTAGCTCGATAAACCGAATTAACTCAATTAACTAATCAATTAAAGGCTATTCTCCCAAACAATTCGTAGGGCAACCTCTAAAATGCGAGTATCGTCGAGTTGAACTAAACCGCCATCAGGTCCCGGCTCAACATGAAAACCTGTACCATCTTGGCTCTTACCGCCAAAATATCCGCGTACAGCGTCTGCCGATATACCAAGTTCTTCACCAATCTTATCCATGCTACCTGATGGTAGGCTATCCTTAACAGAGCGAAGTCTGTTGTATGTTACTGTTATGGGCATCTTTTTATAAATTTTATGCTTAATAATTATCTTTATCGTTTGCAAAGTTACTATATTTTTTTGGTTATGACAAACAATTTGGTCAAAATTTGTTTTTTTCAGAATTTTCATGTAATTTTGCAGCGATTTTTGACGCAATTTATTTCAATTTAAAAAATATTATAGATTATGAAAAAAATTTTTTTGTTTTGCACACTCGCTGTTATGATGTGCATGGTTTCATGTAAAGGTAAAAATGAACCGGTTGATGTAAACGCTAAGTCTCTTGCTAAACATTGGGTTGGAGATGCTACTGAAGTTAACTTTTATATTGAAAACGAAAGTGGTAAAACAGTTATGACACCAGACGAATTTGCAACTTATTTGGATGAGCACAAAACACTTGCACTCATGCTTGGCGAAAGATATCTGCCATATATCAAGCAAATGTCAACTCTGGAGATAACAGATATTACGCTCAAACCCGATTTCACCTATTCAATGACTGCTAAGAGCGGTAAATCAACAAAGACCGCTGAAGGTACATGGGTTGAGTTGAACGATGTTTTGACTATTCACGTAAGTCTGAAAGATATTTTAGGTATAGAGCGTGAAGGTGATATGGATATGACTGTTGACAAACTGACAAAGACTGAAATCGAACTTTCAGGTATAGTTCCTGTTTTAGATGCTGATATTACAGGTATCGCAGCCGGTGGCACGTTCTTATTCAAAGGTCACGCAGCAGAATAATAGATATTTATATATTCAATAAAAAAGGTTCAATCACTTGATTGAACCTTTTTTATTATTGTATCTTACTTTCTTATTTTGACAATGTTCGTTTGCTTGATGTTTTACGCAATTGTACTTTCTTAGCAGGAGCGTTTTCTATTGGTGTTTCTACTTCGGCTTCTACTGCTACAACGTCCATTGTAATTTCACTCACCTCATCGGTTGTGCGGTACTCACCATTCCAACCTGCTACAAGGATATGATATAATCCGTCTTCATATACTGATTCGGCTACATTTAAGGTTGTAGCGCCGGTAATAGGAGTTAATTCTTCGCCAAAATATCTTGACATTGTGCTTAACCAATCAATTTCATCATCGAATGCTTTCACTTTATCGCCTTCATAACCAAATTCCTCGGCAGAAGCGTTAAATGCAGAATCTTCAACTACAACTGCAAAATACGGGTCGTTATTTGATGGAACAATTGATATATTTGCACTGTCAATAACTTCAAGAGTGAAAGTCATGTCAGACATTACAGCCTTATCGGTGGTAAAGCGTTGGTAGGTTATTCCTGAAGGAATAGTGTCTTTTTCGCTGATTGTAACAAAATAAGCGTAGGCAATATATTCTGTTTCCGGTTTCATCTCATTCAAGTTACCTGCTACTGCTCCTTGATATAGATAATATTCTTCAAATGAACTATATCCGTATTGTGCATAATATTCTTGATTAGCGTTATAATCGTCCAACCAATATCTGAGATCGTCAGACATTGCGTACTCATCATTGTTAGCATAGCCTAATTCTACCCAATTGCTATATGAATCGTATGCAAAAAAGTAGTAAACGTTTGTGTCAGAAGGTGTTATAGTAACATGGGCTGTTGTTGCTGAAATATCTGAAATTTCAATTTTCAGAGTCGGTGTCGTTACAACAACTTCAGGAGTATCTACTTTTGTTGTATCTACTTTTGTTGTGTCCTTGTCGGTGTTAGGATCTTCAACAGGGTCTTTGGGTTTGCAACCAATGATGGTGCATGCACTGATGGCTACGATAGCCAAGAAATAAAAAATCTTTTTCATGTTTATTTATAAATTTGAAAATTAGGAAAATCGTTATATTATTGCGCTAAATGGTTATAAAAATATACCAAATATTTATGTTTTTTGTTTTTTTATCCCAAAAAGCCTGCAAAATTACTACTTTTTTTTCATATTTCCAAATTCCGTTTAAATCATCGTAGTGGAGTTGCTTGTCAACGTTCAATATTGAATCATTTATCATTGTAGTGGCGTTGCTCGTCAACGTTCAATATTTAATCATTTATCATTGTAGTGGCGTTGCTTGTCAACGTTCAGTGTCGAATCATTTATCATTGTAGTGGCGTTGCTTGTCAACGTTCAATATTGTTTTTTGAGTCTCTTTAACAAAAAGAGAGTGTATCAAAACCGACACACTCTCATTCTATAGTATGTTTATTGTCTCGTTGGAGACAACAGATTATATTTTAACGCCCATAATTATTTGGAAATAGTATGTTTAACACTGCGGCGGTTAATGGATGTTTTCTTTGATTTGATATATGATGGGGTAGGATGTTCGTAATCAATATGGCTTGAGATATTCATAACCAATTCTGTTACTTCTTCGGTTGTTCTATATTGTCCATTCCATCCAGCAACGAGAATATGGTGTATGCCATCAAGGAAAATCATTTTGGCAACGTTGATAGTCTGAACACCGGTGTAAGGCTCCATACTTGATCCTGTATAACCACCTACCATTTGTTGGAACGCTATCTCTTGGTCGAATGCGGCTTGTTTGTTACCACCTGCTCCGCCTTCTTCAAGTGAACCATAAAAAGTCTCTTCGTCAACTACTGCTACGTAGTATGGCTCATCATTCGATGGTGTTACACGAATACTATCGCTGTTGAGTTTCTCAATCTTAAATGTTACGTCTGACATTGTTGCTTCACCTGTTGTAAAGCGTTTAGTTGTCAAGCCATATAGTGTAGTATCTGTTGTGCTTAAAACTACATAGTATGCGTATGCGATATATTCTGTTGTAGGTTGTAATTCATCAACAGAACCTTCTACATTGCCATTATATAGGTATGCCTCTTCAAATGAATTGACATTGTAGTATTGTGCGAAAGCATCTTTGTTTTCTTCATAATATGACAGCCAATAATTGAAATCGTCAGTCATTGCATAGTCATCACTATTGTTGTAGCCTAATCTAACCCAGTTGGCATAAGTATCAATGCCGAAGATGTAATATTCAGTAGCATTTGTTGATTTAATAGTTATATCTGCTGTTGAGGCTGTAATGTTTGACACTTCTATGGTTAGTGTTCCATCATGTGTCGGATCTACAACGACATCGCTTTCTTTAGGATTTTCTGTTTTCGGATCAGTTATGGTTGTTGTATCTACTTTGGTTGTAGTAGTGTCTAAAACAGGGCGTTGCGGATCATCGGTTTTATTCTTTTCGCAACCTACTGCAACAAACAATCCTATTATTGCTAATAATATAATTTGTACCTTTTTCATATCTTGTGATGTGCTTAAATCGAAAAAGAGGTCGGTAGTATTGGCTGCCGACCTCTTGTATCGTGATTATTTTTATTTCAAAGTCGGTGTGTGCATTTTAATAACGTCAATCTTGACATTATTAAGTCTTTGCATACGTTTGAATGGAACGTTTTTGCCATGTAATAAAGCACGTTTTTCAGCCGGTTGGATGTAGTCTTTTTGTAACTCAAAAGCACATTCGTAACCTTTTGTAGTAGGCAGAATTCTGAAATCAGCAGTGCTTGTTACCATTTCTACTCCTACTGCAAGTGCATGATACTTACCTTTCAAGAAATCAGTGTAGAATTCATCTATAAAATTAAAATCCATGTCGCCTTCATATTTGTATTTGTCAAATATCTCGGCAAATTCACGTTCTGGGAATGCAGCCTTACTCTCGTCCATATCAGCCTTCATTTGTAATGCTACAAATTGCTCGATATCCGTTGCACCTGATTCAATATATTTAACGTATGTTGAATCTTCAACGATAGTAATATAATATGGAGCATTGTTGGTGGTTTTAACGTATATAACTGAATCGTTAGCATAACTATCGTATGTTAAAGTCAGTTGATTATTTGACTTCTCTGGTATAGTGATGCTTGTTGTTGCCATGCTACTTACTTGCTGGAGTGTGTTCAAATCAATAGCAAAAGCAACGAATGTATAACTCTTGCCCGGAGACCAGATATTGTCTCTAAAATAATATGTACCGCTTTTATCGCGAGCCAAGTCTTTTAAATTATTGCCATATTTTTGTACGATGGCAGCAAAAATATCAGCTTCTTTGGCTTTGGCAGCAATATCTTCCGGCAAAAAGTCAAGAACAAATGGAGTTCCCTCCTCTGACAAAGTAACAGTAACAGCCGGTGCTTTTTGTGCATCGTCATAGACACAACTTAATTCAACGGAATAGTTGTAATCAACCTTTTTATTGCATGATACTATGCCTAATGCAAGTATTGCAATTGCAATTAAAGAAAAATACTTTTTCATTTTTTACTTAAATTTATTTGTTTATTTATCTTTCAAAAAATCACGCAAAATTACTATTTTTTATTCATTTTGCCAAATTTTGAGTAGTTTTTTATTATATCAGATATTGTTAAATCTCAAGTTAATGCTCAATTTAACATTCCTACTTGTTTTACTGTCATTTGATTCATGTTTTGCATGTGTTTATATATGAATTATTGTTTATTTTTTCCCTTATTGATCTTATTTTTTCGGGCGTTCGATACGCCGAAAAATTCAAGCAGAAAGAATAGAGACAAGTGGCATATCTCTATTAACGTTAAATCGCTAACGCGATAAGCGTTGAGAGAATTACATATTGTGCTATTAACATTAAATCGCTAACGCGATATTCATTAAAGAACTGCATAATCATATATATACATGTGGTATTTACTATATGCGAAACTTAGTTCATTTGATAATACTCATAGATCAATTATAATTCAGCATTAAATGGAATCTTATCTAACGTAAAGTCTGAACGTATTTCAATGTCGAGACTATCATTTTTAGATGCGTTAAACTGCAATGTGATTTGATTGTTAGGCAGCAAATTCATGAGATTGTACTCATTTTGTTGTCCATTGATATTTACGTATGCTGGTCTGTATATTGGTGCAATACCTTTATTGGCTATCGTCAACGAAGTCGTTTGGTGGTTGCTTTTAAGTTCGGTGATTTCAAACTTATAGCCGCTTGCCCATGCAGCCTCTAAAAATCGTTGTGCTGTACCGTATGAGCCTTCGGTTGCATCGTTGGATATCATAAATGTTATATGATATTTGGCTGCTGCTTGTTCCCATGTAGTGCCATACAGACCATTAGGGCTAAGAAAATCATGCTGGTCGCGCTCTGTATAGTAACTAACTTCTCCGCCACAGGGTGATGTCTGCCATCGTGTTCCTTTACCTATGATATTCCACATTGTTTCGTTCCAACCATCGCCGCTACCTATTTCATGCTGCTGATGCATGAAACTGTCGTCAAATAAGCCGAAACGAAGTGATAAGAGACTTGAATTATTGGGCACCGGACTATATGTGTCGTCAGCCGCATCTATTGATACGCACCAAGGTAATCCATCTGAAACCTTGGTCATGTGATTGAAAAATTCGGTTTGGTATGCTTTGGATGGAAAGTTCTGACCTAACTTAAGGTCAGTACCGTAAATATGATACTCTGACCAGTGTCCGAATCCGACTTCAAGAAAAGCAAGCCTATTGTCGTGAGCGTAGCGAGCGCAGAAATCAGTGTAGAATTGTTTGGTGAACCACTGAAGTTCGCTATTTGACCAGTCAGCATAATAGGTAGGACCATCACCACCGGGATTTTTACTATAGGTCTCATTATAGTCTGAAAGAGCCTTTATATAGTCTGGCACGGCAGTTGCACCTTTTACTCCGTTTACGTCAGTGCTCGATGGATATTCATACCTGAAGCGTACGATGGCTTGATGCTCGCGTGATGCAATGTCTGACAACATATTATCGAACGATGACCAGTCATACACTATAGCGCCGTTTTCTTTACCTTTGACAACACGACTTGGCAGACAATAAGCAAATTCAAGGCTTATACTTTTACGAAATGAGGCATCGCGGTCGCGAGCATTGTCAACCCATAATACCAAACCGGTCATAGGTAATGCTCTGTCAATAGTTGCTACTAAATGGCGTTCTACCCATGCTGTGTCGGATGTCGCTTCTGTAGTATCAACAGGTTGTGTTGTTGTATCTATTGGAGTTACGGTAGTGTCAATTGGTGTTGCGGTCGTGTCGATGACAGATGTTGTGTCGGTTGGAGTATCATCTTTAGGTTCGCAATCACACTCTTTGTATTTATAACAACTTGTTAGCAATGCCATTATGCTAATAAGAGTAAATAACTTGAAGTGTTTCATATTGTTGTAGTTTTAGCGTTAACAGTGGTTTTTTAAATTGAAAGAGGTCGCCCTACGAGAGGACAACCTCTTTCTCATATAGACTAAAAACGAGTTTTAGAGTTTTGGACCTGCTGCAACAAGGGCTTTACCGGCTTCGTTGCCTTCGTATTTAACAAAGTTCTTGATAAAGCGCTCTGCAAGGTCGGTGGCTTTTTCATCCCATACCTTTGGATCTGAATATGTGTCACGAGGATCCAAAATGTTAGGATCAACACCCGGTAATTGGGTAGGAACTTCAAAGTCAAAGATAGGCAATTTCTTGGTTGGAGCACTCAAGATTGAACCATCAAGGATAGCGTCAATTATACCACGTGTGTCGCGGATTGAGATACGTTTGCCTGTACCATTCCAACCTGTGTTAACAAGATAGGCTTTTGCTCCGCTCAGTTCCATTTTCTTAACTAATTCTTCAGCGTATTTTGTAGGATGGAGTTCAAGGAAGGCCTGACCAAAGCATGCTGAGAATGTAGGAGTCGGCTCTTTTATACCACGCTCTGTTCCTGCAAGTTTAGCAGTAAATCCGCTCAAGAAGTAGTATTTTGTTTGTTCAGGAGTCAGAATAGATACCGGTGGTAATACACCAAAAGCATCTGCTGAAAGGAATATAACGTTCTTTGCTGCCGGACCTGCTGATACCGGACGAACGATTTTCTCGATATGATTGATTGGATAACTTACACGTGTGTTTTCAGTAACTGATTTGTCGGCAAAATCAATCTTGCCATTTTCGTCAACAGTTACGTTCTCAAGAAGGGCATTACGACGGATTGCATTGTAGATGTCCGGTTCTGATTCTTTATCAAGATTGATTACCTTTGCATAGCAGCCACCTTCAAAATTGAATACACCATTGTCGTCCCAACCGTGTTCGTCGTCACCGATAAGCAGACGTTTAGGATCTGTTGACAATGTTGTTTTGCCTGTGCCTGACAAACCAAAGAATATAGCTGTGTTTTCACCATTCATATCGGTGTTGGCAGAGCAGTGCATAGAAGCGATGCCACGGAGTGGAAGGTAGTAGTTCATCATTGAGAACATACCTTTTTTCATCTCACCGCCATACCATGTGTTCAAGATAACTTGTTCGCGCGATGTGGTGTTGAAAGCAACGCATGTTTCTGAATTAAGACCTAACTCTTTAAAATTCTCAACTTTTGCAAGTGAAGCATTGTAGATAACAAAGTCTGGTGTAAAATTGGCTAATTCTTCTGCTGAAGGTTTGATAAACATGTTTTCAACAAAGTGTGCTTGCCATGCAACCTCTACAATGAAGCGAACAGCCATGCGTGTGTCTTTGTTAGCACCGCAAAAAGCATCTACTACATATAATTTCTTGCCTGAAAGTTCCTCAATGGCTAATTTTTTTACCTTTGCCCATACTTCTTCTGACATAGGGTGGTTATCGTTCTTGTATTCTTCTGATGTCCACCATACATTGTCTTTGGAATTTTCGTCCATAACGATGTATTTATCTTTAGGTGAACGTCCAGTGTAGATACCGGTCATTACGTTAACTGCACCAAGTTCGGTGAGTTGACCTTTTGCATAACCTGTCAGTGCAGGATCCATTTCTGCCTCATAGAGGGCTTCATAAGAAGGATTGTGGGCGATAATCTCTGAACCTACAATCCCATACTTGCTTAAATCAAGATTTGCCATATTTAAAATTGTTTTTTATGTTAAAATTCTGTTTTATCAATATTTTATATGCTTGTGAAAACCAAATTTTTCACATTACAAAATTAGATATTTTTTTTGACTAAAACAAAACATTTTATCTTTTTTACGTTTTTATTTTTTGTTTGTAATGCGTGGTTTACATTTTTTTGCATAATAATGAAAAAATGTCATAAAAGAAAAACGAACTTACGCAAGTAAATTCGTTTTCCCATCATTAACAATTAAAATTTATGAATTATGAAAACAGATTAGAAATCTTTGGTATGTCCTGGCAATTGCTGACCAACTGTTGACATCGCGCAACGGAAACCGATAGTGCTTGAGCACTTGTCTTGATTCAGATAGCGACGGCTTGAAGGATTGAGCCAATAAACACGGTCTTTCCATGAGCCACCTTTATAAACACGTGTGTTGTCGTCAATTTTAGGTGCTAAAATGTCGGTTGGGTCTTGTTTGAATGAGTTCAATAGAGTAGCAAAACCAGTGGTATCAGTTGGCAGATTGAGCAGATAATCAGTTTTGATTGTTGAAGCCCAGTCACCATCACGATAACTACGAACATCTTGGTCTATAGACTTAACTTCGTATGCCAAACGTCCAATTGAGTCAAGTGAATAGCGATTTTCACCTGCTTCTTTGGTTGCCTCGTCGTCTAATTTAGATGACAAATAAACGTTACCACGGAATGAGTTATACTCTGCAACTTCTGTACTGCTGGTCTCACGATAAACGTCCATTACCCATTCGTTGACGTTGCCTGCCATGTTGTACAAACCGAAATCGTTAGGTTGGTATGCGTTAACCGGACCAGTGATTACATAACCATCATTCAATACACCGCTCACACCCATCATGTCGCCTCGTCCGCGAACGAAGTTTGCTTGCAATTTACCTAATTGCTCTTTTGATAAACTACGTGGATAGTAACCGTCCCATGGATATATCTTGCCTTCAATAGTAAGACCTTCTTCACTTGCTATTGGTGCATAGGCAGCAAACTCCCATTCTGATTCTGTCGGCAAACGATAACCTACTATGAGCAGACCATCGTCAGCGCGAACCTTACGAATATCATCGTTGAAATTGGTCTTTGGGTGTTTACCATCTTCTGGTTTATATTGATCACTTGTCAAGTATTTCTGTGTGTTGAATACAAAGTTGTCGCGAATGTACTCATAGGTTGCTTTATTAACAGCAGGTGCACCATCGCCCTCACCGTCAAATTCTTCCTCATCTTCAACGACTTCCTCTTCTTCTTCCTCTTCTTCGCCATTACCTGTTGTTTCTTGTTTTTTAGGTTGTTGAATCTCGCGGAAGTTAGGAGCAGTGATTATACCATTGCTGATAAGTATATTTTCGTTAACACGGTCAGTGCGCCAAACGCAATAGTCCATGGCTTGTTCCCATGTTACACCTACTACCGGATAGAAATTGAAAGCTGGGTGGGTGAAATAATTCTCAACGTATGGTTCGTTGTAGGCCAATTCTTCACGCCAAACAGTGAAATCAGGTGTTGCTGCTTGTACTAAATTAGGAGCCACACCGCCAAACACTATTTCCATCCAATGCAGATATTCGCGCCAGTTGATATTGGTTACCTCATACTTGTCCATGTAAAATGAACTTACAGTCAAGTTACGCTGACGATTATTACGTGGGGCAGTTACAAACTCACCACGTTCACCAACCATGAAGGTACCACCTTGGATAGGCACCATTCCGGGAGGTGTTTCCATCACCTGCATATCGATGGCTTCAAATTTGGTGGTCTTCTTGTCGTTGTATTTCCAACCTGTGGTGTTAGAATACTGTGTGTTCAAGTCGTCCTGCTTGCAACCACTCAATAATACGAGTAGTGCTAATGTTGCAAATTTGATTACTTTTTTCATATCTTTTCGTTATAGTCTATAATTTCCGATATTATTTCGAACTGCAAAATTAGTAATATTTTTTTTTCTACACTAATTTTCTGCAACTTTTTTTTCAAAAAAAATAAAAAATCTATGTTTTTTAGCATTTTTCGCACAAAAATGCACTTATTATGGCATTTTTTTTTCGTCCTTGCCTACTTTTTTGTACCTTTGCATTACTTTTTTAACTTTGGTAATGTTCCTTATATATGTATAACGTATCATTCAACCAAAAATTGTATGTGCTCAGCCAACCTATAGTGGCAGGTATTATAAATGTCTCGCCGGATAGTTTCTATAAGTCTGAACATGACGATGAGTCTATACTTGCTAATGTCGCGTCTATGCTCCAACAAGGTGCTACAATTATAGATATGGGAGGATGTAGTACCCGGCCGGATGGACAGTTGGTGTCAGAGCAAGTAGAATGGCAACGTTTGAAACATGCTTTATCCTTGATTGTCAGGATTTTCCCTGATTTGATAATTTCTATTGATACGTTTAGAGCAAATATCGCATATAAGGCAGTGGTTGAATATGGAGTGGCTATGGTTAATGATGTTATGGGCGGTCAGGCTGACCCAACCATGTTTTCAGTGGTCGGCAAACTTAATGTACCGTATGTTCTGACTCATAACGAGAGTGTTGATTCTGCAATGTCTGACAATCAATTTATTGCTCAAGTGATTGATTATTTTAAGTCTAAAATCTGCATGCTTAAAAGTTTTGGTGTTAAGGACATTATTATAGATCCGGGGTTCGGTTTTTCAAAGACTCTTGAGCAGAATTATGTTTTGCTTCGGCGTTTGAATGATTTGAAGATATTTAATTTACCAATTCTTGTCGGTTTGTCGCACAAGTCGATGATCTATAAGGTGCTAAATACAGATGCTGCTGATACTGATTTCGGTACAGTAGTGCTTGAATCTATAGCCTTGCAAAATGGTGCTGACATAGTGCGAACACATAATGTAAATCCGACAATAGATGCAATAACTCTTTTGCAAAAATTATCATTGCCTGTATAATAAGCACTTTTAACTTAATACTTTTCACTTGTTACTAATTACTAACAACTTTTTATTTGTAAACGAACATGACTATTATAGACGTTGTTGACATACTATTGGTTGCCATTCTCCTTTTTGCTATCTACAAGCGTTTGGGTAGCAGGGTGAGGAATTTATTTTGGGGCATTTTAGTTTTTGTCTTGTTATGGAGTGTAGCTAAATTTATAGGTCTTAAACTGACAGGTTCAATTTTCGACGAGTTGATTACCGGAGTCGCTCCAATCGCTTTGGTTGTTATTTTTCAGGACGAAATACGTAGTTTTTTCTATAAGATGGGGTCTCACGTTTCATTAGATGAGTTGCGACGCATTTTCCATCGGTCACAGGAAAAACAACGAGAGCAAGAGGTCGGTCGGGATATAATGCAAGTTGTATTGGCATGTAAAAATATGTCAAATACTAAAACAGGTGCCTTAATTGTTTTTGCGCGTACGAATAGTCTGACAGAGTATAGTGATTCTGGAGAGTTAATTAACTCGCGTATCAGTGCTCGTCTGATAGAGAATATTTTTTTCAAAAATACTCCTTTGCATGATGGTGCAATGATTATTGCTGATGGTAGGATTCGTTCGGCAGCGTGCATATTGCCAGTTTCAAAAAATGAATATTTACCGCAAGAGTATGGTCTTCGCCACCGTGCTGCTTTAGGTATTGCCGAATGTTCTGATGCTATTGCTGTAGTGGTATCAGAAGAGACAGGTCATATCTCAGTGGCGATGGAGGGTACGATTGGTGCTACTGATTTGCAGTCGTTAGAGCAACTCCTATCTCAACGCGTTGGGCGTTGATTCTAAAAAACTTTGCTGATTGTCAATGACTAAATGATATTTATTAGCATAAAAAAATCTCCATCATCGATGGAGATTTTTTTATAATCTTTTGTATTTTTACCATTTCCAATTGCGTTCGCCCTTCTGTGGTTTGGCTCGAGGTGCAACCTGTTCGCAAACCAAGCAGTTCCACCATGGAGTTACATGGAAGAGGGCTGTAAATTTAGCACCTACGGTGAAATTTTGAATCTTGCCGTACCAACCATTTGAACCGATTACATCTTGTAGTTTGATGTTGTTCAGGCCTGCTTCCGATTGATCCGGCACAGTGATTATACCACCATTGTATTTAATCTTTGGAGCGCAGTTGAGAAGACCATAATCAAAGAAGAAACCTATTCTATATTGCCATTTTGACTTATGTACGTCCCAACCCGTTGCTAATGTCGGATTACCTAATCTCCAACCCAATTCAATGGTTGCTTGTACGTCAGGTCTGAAGCGCATGCCATGACTTTGACGTACAACTTGACCTGAATAATATGAATGTTCGGGCATATCTACAAATGGGTCAGGCATATCAGGATTAGTAGGCATAAAGTCATCATAGACACCTTGAGAAGAAATATTTGCTCTTAAGTGTGATGCTGAAAATATATTGAAATCGCCTTTGGCTCCTAAGAGCATATAGAATTTTTTTAATTGAATACCGATGGTGAATGGTACTTGAATATTGAAGCCGTTATATCTCTCGACACGACCCGTTTGCACGTACTCATATTTACGCATGTCACCTTCATCATCAGGACCATAAAAACTTGAGGTCATATCTTCTACATTAAGGCGAAATGATGGTACAGCAAAGCCAACACCGGTGTTGATAACAAACCATTCTACTCTATATTCATAGCCCATACCGACTCCTCCCAAAAATCCTAATTGTGGGGTGGAATTTTTAAATTCGCCATGATATTGTCTTGCTCCGCCTTCTCCCCAAAACTGGATATAGTGCGAGGTACGCACCCATGCGTTGGCAGGAATCATCATTGCCAACAATGCCACTGATAAGAATAACTTTTTTGTCATACCTATGGTTTTGAAAGGTTTTTCGCCTTTTTAAATTTGCTGTTACGATTTTTTGTTGTAATTTTGCAGTCGAAAAAGGTATTTTTACCGCAAATATACAATTCGGCTGCGAAATTACTCATTTTTATTGAATTAAAAAAACTTTTTTCTTTTTTTTTGCAAAAAATGATAAAAAATACCTTTAAAATCCTTTTTTAATTTAATTTTAGTTTCATAAATATGACTTTTAAACGAACATTAGTTACCTCCGCTTTACCATACGCCAATGGTCCTGTTCATATAGGTCATTTGGCTGGTGTTTATGTGCCTGCGGATATTTATGTGCGCTATCTGAGACTTAAGGGAGAGCCTGTCCTCTTTGTTGGCGGTAGCGACGAACATGGTGTGCCAATTACCATAAGGGCTCGACGTGAGGGCGTTACACCACAAGATGTGGTTGATCGCTATCATGAGTTAATCAAAAAGAGTTTCCAAGAGTTTGGTATCTCGTTTGATGTCTATTCGCGTACAACATCTCCGACTCACCATCAAATGGCATCAGATTTTTTCAGAACATTATACGATAAGGGTGAGTTTATAGAAAAAACTTCTGAACAATATTATGACCCTGAGGCAAAGACTTTTCTTGCAGATAGATATATTACGGGCGAATGTCCGCATTGTCATGCTCAAGGAGCCTATGGCGACCAGTGTGAAAAATGTGGAACAAGTCTGTCGCCCACAGACTTAATCAACCCTAAGTCTGCCATTTCTGGTAGCAAACCGATTATGAAGTCAACCACGCATTGGTATTTGCCTTTAGACAAGCATGAACAATGGTTGCGTGAGTGGATTTTGGAAAATCATAAGGAATGGCGTGCAAATGTATATGGGCAATGCAAATCATGGCTTGATTTGGGACTTCAACCTCGCGCCGTGAGTCGTGATTTGGATTGGGGTATCCCCGTACCGGTCGAAGGTGCTGAAGGTAAAGTCCTATATGTATGGTTTGATGCTCCGATTGGTTATATAAGCAATACCAAGGAGTTATGCGATGCCCAACCTGAAAAATATGGTAAGTGGGAACAATGGTGGAAAGACCAAGAGTCGCGCCTTGTATGCTTCATCGGCAAGGACAATATAGTGTTCCATTGTATCGTTTTTCCAGCCATGCTTAAAGCCGAAGGTAGTTATATTCTGCCTGATAATGTTCCGTCTAACGAATTTTTAAATCTTGAAGGTGATAAAATCAGTACTTCCAGAAATTGGGCAGTATGGTTGCATGAGTATCTTGCTGATTTCCCGGGTAAACAAGACGTATTGCGTTATGTCCTGACTGCTAATGCACCGGAAACCAAAGATAACGATTTTACATGGCGTGATTTTCAGGCTCGCAACAATAACGAGTTGGTCGCAATATATGGCAATTTTGTCAATCGTGCATTGGTGCTGACTCAAAAATATTTCGACGGACAAGTTCCTGCTCTTGGTGAATTGACCGACTACGACCGCCAAACACTTGCTGAATTTGCCGATGTTAAGGCTCGGGTAGAGCAGTATTTAGATAATTTCCGTTTCCGTGATGCTCAAAAGGAGGCTATGAATTTAGCGCGTATCGGCAATAAGTATTTGGCTGATACCGAACCATGGAAAGTTGCTAAGACAGATATGCAACGTGTGGCTACAATCCTTAATTTAGCCCTTCAGATTGCAGCCAATATTGCTATTGCGTTTGAACCTTTCTTGCCTTTCTCATCAAGCAAATTGCGCAATATGTTGGCTATGGATGATTTTTCATTGAACGACCTTGGTCGAACAGATATTTTGCCGCAAGGTCATCAATTAGGTAAAGTTGAACTGCTGTTTGAAAAAATTGAAGATGCTCCTATCGAAGCCCAAATGAAGCGTTTAGAGGATATCAAGAAGCAGAATCAAATAAATAGTTATCAGCCGTCAGATATCAAGTCAGATACTTCAATCGAAGAGTTTGACAAGATGGATATTCGCGTTGGTAAGGTATTGGAATGTCAGAAAGTGCCTAAGGCTGACAAGTTATTGCAGTTCAAGATTGATGATGGTATGGGCGGACGAACTATCTTGTCCGGCATAGCGCAGAGTTATCCTGAACCGGAAAAATTAGTTGGCATGCAAGTACTCTTTATTGCTAATTTTCCGCCTCGCAAATTGCGTGGCATTGAGAGCCAAGGTATGATATTATCAGCCGTTGACGCTGATGGACGTTTAGTCCTTGTTCAGCCTTCCCGTGAGGTTCGGAATGGTGTTCAGGTTGGCTAATCAACCTCCCCATCCCTCACGGTCGAGGTTGCGATAACTTACCGCCTCGCCAATATGACGTATCTCAATGGTCGGACTATTATCTAAATCGGCTATTGTCCGTGCTACTTTAAGTATTCGATCGTAGGCTCTTGCCGATAGATGCATACGTTCCATGGCTTGACGTAAGACATTCAAACTCATCTCGTCAATCTGCGCATATTCGCGTAGCATTTTGGAGGTCATTTGTGCGTTGCAGTATATCTGTGGCGCATTTTTGTAACGTTCGGCTTGTATCATTCGTGCGTGTAGTACACGTTCACGAATAGCAGCACTTGGCTCTCCCGGTTGTGTTTTGGCAAGTTGTTCAAAGGGTAAGGGTTGAATTTCAATCTGTAAGTCTATACGGTCAAGTAATGGACCAGATATGCGGCTCAAATAGTGGTGAACCATAGTTGGCGTACAGGTGCAATTATGTGTAGGGTCGCCATAGTGACCGCAAGGACATGGGTTCATAGCAGCCACAAGCATAAAGGATGCCGGATATTCAACTGTGTTTTTGGCTCTTGATATGCATATCTTTCGGTCTTCTAATGGTTGACGCATCACTTCAAGTGCCGAACGTTTGTATTCAGGTAGTTCGTCGAGAAACAGCACACCATTGTGTGCCAAACTTATTTCTCCGGGTTGCGGATTAGTTCCTCCACCTACAAGTGCAATGTCTGATATAGTGTGGTGCGGACTGCGGAATGGGCGATGAGCAATAAGCGATGTGTTGCGCTCCAGAGTTCCTGCTACGGAATGTATTTTGGTCGTCTCAAGTGCTTCTTCAAGCGTGAGGGGTGGTAAGATAGATGGTAATCGTTTGGCTAACATACTTTTGCCTGCTCCCGGAGGACCTACCATGATGATATTGTGTCCGCCTGCTGCTGCCACTTCTAATGCTCGTTTGACATTGTCTTGTCCTTTTACATCAGCAAAATCCAAATCCGGACTTTGCGATTGAAATAAAAATTCAGCCTCAGTATCAATAACAGTGGGTTCAAATATCTGTTTCTCATTCAAGAAATCAATCACTTCGGCAAGATTTCTCATTCCGTAGATTTCGATACCTTGCACTACAGCAGCCTCTTTGGCATTCTCGTAGGGTAAGATACAACCTTTATAACCGGCTTGTTTGGCATGAATGGCTATCGGAAGTATGCCGCGTATTGGGAGCAGACTGCCGTCGAGCGATATCTCACCCATAATGATATATTGGTTGAGTGTCTCTGTCTTTACTTGTTCAGAGGCGGCTAAGATGCCGATAGCAAGTGGCAAATCGTAGGCTGCTCCTTCTTTTTTTATATCGGCAGGTGCCATGTTGATGGTAACTTGCTGGCGTGGAAAACGATAGCCTATATAGTGTATTGCTGAATTGATACGTTCTCGACTTTCCTTGACAGCATTATCAGGCAGTCCGACAAGAAAAAATTTCGAACCGCGGTCAACATTGACTTCTATCGTTATTGTTACTGCATCTATGCCTTGAACGGCGGCACCATAGGTTTTAACTAACATGAATAATTAGATATTATGTTGATTTATTGATTGCTTGGTTGTGATTGAATAGAATCAGTCGGTATAGTTTGAACGCTGTCATTCTGAACCGGTTGAATACTATCGGTTGGCATCGGCTGAACGCTATCTGTCGGAACGACAGCGACAGTATCAGCCTTATTTTTTTGTCCTTTAGGTTTGATATTGAATAGTTCACTGAAAGTGTCAAAATTTTCTTTATACACAAAACCAACACCCTGAATGGTAGAGGCTTGTTTGAGTGAATATTTATCAACGCTATGAGTGTAACCCTTTATGCGATATTTACCTGATTCAGTAAGCAAGTATTCAATATCTATATCGCCGAAAAACGGACGATTGCTGATGTCGTTCGATCGGTAACCAAAATTGCCATTTATCTCAAGTCTATTGTTAGGTTGATACATAAACTGACCTTCATATTCCTGACTTATATTATCTCCTGCTCCTGAAGTATGAACGTTAAAACCAAGTTGGAAATCGTTGGTTACCTTGTTAATCCAATTATTCAATTGTCCGGTAACTGTGCTTGTCAGTAACGACAAACTTTCAGCCATACCTGCGTTATTATCACTGCTTGATAGATAATCAGGGGTGTAGAATTTGTTGAAAGCCAATAAGTTGAGCAATTGCCTCATTTTCATTTCATCGGTATTGATGATGCTTTGTACTTGCTGACGTGCTGTCTCATCGGAGTTCGGGAGTTCAATATCATAGTGAATTTCAGGATTGTTCAACATTCCGCCTATATCTATTATGCAGTTGACCGGCACGTATGATCTGTTTAGTCCCGCTTGCGTAAATTGGTCACCTAATAAGTCCCGCAGCGATGCCGTAGTAGGGTAGTATGCCCTTACGTTCAGACGTGTATTCATTGGTGAACCATTAAATACGACCGTGCTACCTTGTTCGACTTTAAATTCTTTGCGTAATATGTTGGTCAGAGTGTAACTTACGCTACCCGATGCGATATTCAACTGCCCGTGCATATTCATATCACCGCCTGGCGTTTGGTACGATAGGTTTATATTTCCATCGCCACGTGCTTGTATGGCATCGCCTGTGCGTTGGTCGATATCAAGAGTAACCACAACGTCGGGCGTAACATCTACATTTAAACCTAATCGCATCCTAAATGAGCGTTGAGCCTTTTTAGTTGCTACAGTTGACAGACTTGTCGGCTGCGAGGTGTCCTCAACAAAAGTTATGTAGTCGTTGTCAACGGCTGTTGAAGCCTTTTTGAGTGATATACCAAGGCGAGAGTGTGGGCGAGTCAAGGCTTTAATGTCAATGCTTGCCGTCCGCTGGTTGCCTTTTAAGGCTACATCTCCTGTAGCATATACCTTGCCATACATAACATTATCATTGCTACGCGGCAAATTGATAACCTGAGCGTCTGTACATGACATGTTGAAATCATAGCGGAAATTCTGAAAATTCTCATGCGCTAAGTGTCCATTGACATACACCGGATTGTTGTCGATGTCATGAAAACGTATGTTTGTGAATAATATAGAGTCCACTTTGTGGCTTGCAGTGAGTTTGACGGTATCTTCAAAATAATAATTCATCCCAATCACATCTACCCCTAATCGTCCGTTTTTTACTAATGCGTTGGCAGAAACATTGGCTCCGAGAGTATCACCCTTAATTTCAACGTGACCGAATGCCTGACCTGATAGAGAACCAAAGATTTTTTCTATCCACATCGTAACAAAATCTAATGGAACTCCTTCAGAATCAATACCTAAATTCCATGTTTTTTGTTTGGGCTTAAATTGTCCGTCCAGATGTGCCAAGTGGTGATTATCATCGTCGTGATAGACATCACCAAAATAGTGTAAAGCCGGTACATCGTGAAGCCATTCGGCTTGAGCATGAGCATGACCGATATGGACGCTATTCATGCCAAAATCTTTCATATTGACATCTGCATTGAGCATTAGTTGGTCCATAATATTATATACAGCCCCACCGCCGGTTATACGACCATCGAAATCAATTCCATAGAAGCCTGACAGCCCAACCAACCAGCCCAACTCAATGTCTTTTAAGTCGAAACCTATACTATCTGACACATTGGTAGAACCGCGACCATTAGCAAAAATATGTTGTAATGGCACACCATTTTCGTCTTTCCATATAGTGAAAAGACGAAAGTCGTTGACATCTATAGTCTTGTCAGAAACGGTATAGACAACACTTGAATTGTTCAGTTGCCATGGAATATCAAGCAGAGTTAGTTGGGTCGGTATAATCTCAGCATGAATTTTCGGATTATTATTGTACGAATCTAATAAAGTCATGACCTGAACCATACCTCTTGTTGTCTGACGAATAGAGTCGTTGTTAAACCTCAATGAAGTCAGAATAGAGTCATTTTTGGCAAACATTTGCAAATACGCAGTCAAATCGCCCATATTGACTGATGCCGGCTTTTTAGGGTTATGAAGTTTTTTTACTGATAGCACAACATTGATAGCATCTGAATTATTATCAATGCTGAATGCCATGCGTCGTAATTGCGTCTTTTCGTTAATGTCAAGTCCCGGTATTGCGCCTGCCAATTCAATTACATTCTTTTCTTCGTCAATCTTACCCTTTATGCTTATATCATCAATCGCTTGAACTTTCAAGTCCATTATTTGGGTTAAGCGAGGCAGGTTGTGGGTATAGATATCCAAAGTCAGCGAGTTATTGGTCTTTTGGGCTGCTATAGCACGTTTGTCTGCTTCACCAAATATGTTTGGCATGTAATTGATTAAGAACTTCTTTATCGTTGTAGGAAGTGAACTATAATTATATGAACCATTGATATCTATATTTATATAATCCGAACGTAGTTGCAGGCGATCAGGCTCATCGTAATAATTGATTCGGCTCGTAAGTCGTATATCTGGTATAAAAATGTCGGAATTATCATTGTAGAAATAAAGGTCTTCGAATGTCGCACTTCCGTTAAGATTGTCTAAACTATTGCCCGTAAGGTTAATATCTGCATTTACTTTAAGTTGAATGTCTTCGTATTTACCTTTTACAAGTCGGAGTTCACCTGGGTGAAAAGACGATATGTTCAGATTGAAATTATAGCGTGGGTCTTCATGACGCCAATCTGCCAACCCATCGAAGTCAAACCAGAGATGCGGATCGTGCATGTTCAAACTTCCACTAAAACTATGACCATTATAATGACCGTTGATAGTCAGTGAATTATATGCGTAATTGTTGTATTCAAATTGACTTACCAAACCTTCTAAGTCAGCATCAATGCGTTTCAGAGTGTCTATCTTGCCTGACGCATCAATTTTAAGCGATATATTGCCCATGTTTTCTTGTCCCAAAAGTTTGCCAAGTTGGAAGTCTTGTGTTTCTATCGCACCTGCAAACAAAAAATCTCTTTTGTGGGTCAATTCATTTCGTAATATACGTTGTAGCGAACCTGTCGTGGTTATATCACCAACAGCCGATGTAAAACCGCCATTAAGTTGAATATTGTCGAAACGCCCTTGCAACGTACCTCTATATTGCAATTCACCTACTCGTTGAGCCATTTCAGGTAGTACGTATGGCTTATTGTACATGTCGGACAAAAAGTCTTGCGCTATGGCGGCATTGACGCTGATTTTATTTGCGTTAGCCTTAAAATATGCCTCATGCGTATTTGGTAATCCGATTAGCGATACTGTTCCATGCAATAACTGATAGTTGTCGTACGAAAGGCTGAGATTAGATAACTGAACATCCCCTACTGTTCCCTTTACTTTTGCACTTATATCAAATGGTTTGTTGACATTGCGAACGGTAGGTACAAAAGCACCTATATCGCCTAATACAAATTTGCCATTATCAAGAATAAAGTCAACCGTTGCATCCGCTATCGATTGCTCAATATCGATGCTATCACGTTGATGCATAGAGGCTTTTAGTACACTAACGTCAATTAAAGAATGGGGTAATTCAACACGCAAGGTGGGCATGAATAGTTGGATGGTGTCTAATTTTAAATGCGCTTGAAAATTACCTAATTCAAAACCACTACGTTCGCGTAGTGAAAAATGAATAATCTCGGCATCTATGTCGTCACGTTTGAATTGATTGAGCGCAACACGCAAATTGATGTCGGAAAACAAAAATCTATCCGCATGGAAAATATTGTCGTTGTATAAAGGAGCATCAATCTTATGATATGCTATCCGACCATTTGAAATAATAGCCTCATTGACCTCTATCGACATATCGAAAGAGCCTTTTTTTGTCGTATCCGAGTCAAATTTATCAAGCAAAAACTGATAATTATTTGTGCCTGTAGTATCTGTTGATAGATTGATATATGGCTCAACCAAGATAACTTCTCTAATGCTGATATTGTTGTCTAAGAGTTGGAAAAGATTAAATTTAGCCTTTAATTCAGGTACGTAGAGTAGTGTGTCTTGGTTTAAGTCTTCGATATAAATGCTCTTGATTGATAATCGGTTGAAAGGATTAAAAGCGACACTGCCAATCTGCATCTCATTGTCAAATGCATCGCTCAATACGTCTGTAACTTTGTTGGCTATTTGCGTCTGAACCCGACTTGAACATAGTACAGCGAAAAGTATCGCTATTGTTATAGCGATAAAAATCAGCAGTCTGCCTAATATCTTAAAAAGTCTTTTCACCGTGTCAGTGTTTCGCCTTTTACACTATTATAACGCAAAATTACAACAAATGCAAAAAATAAACAAATTTTAGAAAATAAATTTCGTCAAATTGTCGCTTTTCATGCCGTAAAACGAATGATAAGTGTTGTCGTTAAGTTTTTTTATGTAGCAAACGGCTATTATTTGAATAAAATGTAGTAATTTTGCAAAAGTAGGAAAAATGTACTGATTGCAACATCGAAAAAATAATATAGTGCTTCAAAACCATAGATATGCAGATATTGTAGAGTCATTGATTGAGATTTTCAATCATTCTGGCGAATTACGTCAGCAAATGTTGCAGGCTATAAGGCGTGCATCTAATGAATGTGTTGATATTGTCTTTAATCCCGTTCGTTCATTAGATGACTTGTACTCCTTCCTTAATGATTATCTAATCTCAATGCCTTGGCAGGGACTAAAATTAGGTTCTCCGTATAGTTTATTTCGTCGCATTGATCAGTCTATAGGTTATATATATTACTTATTTCGTGACCTGCAGTTCAATCCGACGATAAGTCAATGGCTGAAAGATTACAATCAGCGGTGGGCAGATTTCCTTGACTCGAACGATAGTTGGTCGGAAGGTTATTATCAGTTGGTCTATGCCGACCCTAAATTTGGTTTACAGAATGGTTTGTATGAAGATAAGTCAAATTGGCACTCGTGGAATAGTTTTTTTTCGCGAAGACTACGTGCCGATATGAGTCTTAAAACTCTCTATCCAACTGATTTGTTTGAAGAACGCGTTATATGTCCGATTGATGGGGTTTTACATAGTTGGTTGCCTATTGATGAACATAACCGTTTGCAGATACCCCAGCATATCAAGACAACAGATATTTTCGACATACAGCAACTGCTCGCTGATAGTCCGTACAGCCAAGTGTTTGCAGGTGGACAATTCACTCACATTGCTTTGGATGTCAATAATTATCATCGTTTCCACTGCCCTGCAAATTGTAGAGTTCTTGATATCAGATATGTAGATGGAAATTGTTGCGATGGTGGTAATATTATTTGGGACAAATTGCAAAATCGCTATAGATATGAATTTGACGAAAATATAGGTTTTCAGATGTTGGAGAAACGGGTCGTAATGATTTTTGAATCTACAAATACAGAATCCGATCAGCCGTATTATTTTGCAGTCATACCTATTGGTGTAGCACAAGTAGGCTCAATATCTATTGACAATACAGTCTATATTGGAGCAGAAATCGACAAATGCCAAGAATTAGGCTATTTCCAATTAGGAGGTAGTGATGTAGTAATTTTGAAACAACAGAATTTTATAAATTTATGATACCAATATGAAAAAAATAATCGTAGTCATACTATCACTTTTTTCTGTTTTTTTGTCGCTTACAGCACAAACCAATGATACTTTGCCTGAACCTGATCGTCTGGCAGAAGATTTTGTGCGCGTTTCAATGTGCATAGCCGACCCTACAGAATTTAAAGACGATGCCCTCGGTGTAGTCGGACATGCTTTCCTTCGGCTCAAATGTGATTATTATAATCTTGACTATTGCTTTTCGTATGAAGGCGAACGCGTCAATTATGATATTATGAAATACTTGTTGGGTCAAACAAAAATGGGAATGTTTGCCTATCCAACCAATGAGTATTTAGAGGATTACAGAAAATGGAATCGTTCTGTACATGAGTATTTTCTTGACTTACCACCTGAGGCAGAAACACGCTTATGGGAGATTATGGACAACCATCTTGCTAAAGCAGGATCGCTCAAACATGATTTGTATAAGTATGGCTGTGCCATTACCATAGTTCACTTTGTCAAGCAAGCACTGAATGGTGTGCAGATTCAGTATGCCCCTAATGAGTTTTATGAGTTGAGCAATCGTCGTGAAATCGCTTATCAATCATTAAATAATAGTCCATGGATTCGATTGGTTGGCACGCTTTTTACAGATAATAGTTATGACGCGCATTGCCCGATAGACGAAAAAGTTTCTGTTCCTGCTGACTTAGCAATTATATGGCAACAAGCAAGCGTTGATGGTCGAACGCTTGCAACCTATGTAGGTGATGTGGTTAAATCGGATTCTCCTAAAGATAAAAAGGCATGGTTTACACCAATGCTTTGTGCTATACTTTTGTTGCTCATTACAGTGGCGTTTGCTTTTACTCCTTACCCATATTGGGATTGGTTGTTGATAGGAGTTCAAGCGGTGGTAGGAGTCGGAATGGTATTTTTGTGGATTGTAATGAGTGAATTCGGAAGTTCGGCTTACTTTGTTCTTGTATTGATGAATCCTATACCGGTTATCTTTTGGAAGTGGAGAAAATACTACGGTTTAATATATTCCATTATTTTGTTGGTAGGTGTATTAGTCCTTGCACTGATGCCACATATTCTTGTTGACCCTTCTATCTTAGTATTGGCGATATTATATTGTATAATATATGGCAAAGAAACTATTAAAGAACTTGTAACAAAAAACAAAAGAACCTATAATGTGCAGGCAGTCAACAAATAATGTAGATTCAGGTTCTACATCTTTTCCATTATTACCATATTCTCAACTTGTATGGGAAATGTTGAAGGTGCAAGAGGATGCATATACTTTCTCTGCTGAAGTTAAGATTGAAAAGAAACTTTATTCTAAAGGATTGGTAACTAACGCAGTTATAGCAGCAATCAAAAATCATCCTGTCTTCGATTTTCATATCGACAATCAAGGTCTGCAACATTATCAACCTAATAAAAATCCATTGCATGGGCAATATTATGACTTTACAATCATTGAGGACTCGGAGTATGTTTATTTACATATCAAACTCAATAGGATTCTCGGCGATAGTACAAGTCTGAATATTTTAGCGGAAGATTTGTTTGTAGCACTTACAGGCAAACATCTTCAAACTGACTATTACATACAGTATCTGGCTGAACGTGAACAATTATTACTCTCCGACAGATACTTTGCGAACAAACAATGGTTAGAAGAGCAATTTGACGATTTGCAATGTCCTATTCGACCGCTGACCGATTATCCCATTGTTGATAATAAGGAATGGGCGGAAGGTCTGATTGTAGAAGATTATACGGATGCCATATCGCAATTACAACATTTTTCATATTTTTCTCTATTGGATTTTTCTGCTTCTTTTACCCTTGCTTCTGCACTTGCCATAATGGAATACAACGGCACAAAGCAGGCTGCACTTACATGGGCTTATAATGGTAGGGAAAAACCTGAACACCAACGTATATACGGAAGTCTGCATCGGGACATCCCTTTTAAAATATCTGTAGATAAACCTATTAACAAAAATAGCTTTGAGCATCTAATAAAGCAGGCTCGACAACAGATAAGGCAAGGCATCGCTCATAGCAGTTATCCCTATACATTGCTCAAGCCTCATTCGAAGATATGGAATTATGCAGTCAACGTATTGCAACAACCATCGTTTGAGCAAATTTCCGATAATCTGCCTCAAGGCGTAGAACTCATTGAACAGCATGATTCGGACAATAAAGCGTATGCGTTACTTGATATTGAATTATATTTGTGGCAATCATTAGTTGTCGTTTTCAGATATAGTGCCTCGCATTATAAACAATCAAGCATCAAACGATTTGCTGATATCGTGAGAAAATATATAAACTTATTATGTGACTACAAAAGTTAATTATAGGAGATTGGTATTCCCAAAAGCCGATTATATCTCAGGTCAAGTAATAGGCATCAATGGTGGAGCCTTATAATTCTGAACTTTTCTATTATTAGCCAAATCGCACCAAAAACGCATCGTTTTGGCTTAATTTGCACCTTCAATTTTAGCCAAATCGATAAAAATTATATTGTTTTGGCTTAATTTACACCTCTATTTTTAGCCAAATCGATAAAAATGGCTGTTTTTAGTCGATAAATTTGTGTGTTTTAGAAAATGATTGTAACTTTGTGCTATCAAAGAATCAATTACTTATGGACTCATTATTTGGCAGAAACGACAACATTATGGATTATTGATAAGTTAATCAATAACCATGGTGGATTGTACAACCGGGTAACAGCACAGATTCATCTTCATCCATTTACGCTCGGACAAACGGAAGAGTATTTACGCCAACGTAATATAAATGGAACCGTCTGCAAATTGCGCAGTTTTACATGTTCATCGGCGGAATTCCTTATTATTTAAGTTTAGTAGGGCAGCAAGAAAGTGTCCCGCAGGCAATTGATAATTTGTATTTCAGGCGCGATGCCCCATTACGACGAGAATATGACCATCTGATGGCTTCACTATACAATTTCACCTGAGCCTTATACTAAGATTATTGATGCTCTTGTCATTCGCAAACAGGGCGTGAGCAGAGATGAAATTTCAAAAGCAACAGACATTCCTATCGGTGGCAGACTGACAAAAATGTTGCAAGAATTGGAAGAGTGCGATTTCATACGCTCTTATTTTACGCGTGAGAAGAAAATCAAACGGAACAATATTCTGTATCAACTCAATGATATGTTTTGCTCGTTCCATTTATTCTTCAATTCAAAAGGCATCAATGATGATAAGTTTTTGGAAAACAATCTGAATACTCCCACAATAAATACATGGTGCAGACTTGCTTTTGAGCGTGTGGTTATGCAGCATATCGACAAAATAAAGCAAGCATTGGGCATCAATGGTATAAGTGTTAACTATTACGCATGGCGAAGCCGAACGACAGTACCTAAATCGCAAATCGATCTCATACTCGACCGTGCCGACAATATAGTCAAACCGTGGGAGAAGATTATAAAAATTATAAAAATTATAAAAATCAAGGATATGAATCACGAAATTATAGAAAAAGTCAACGCTTTTATGGTTGACCGATTGGAGTATGACGAGGCACTACTCAAGCCTGATGCAGAACTCAAACAAGACCTCGGCATGACTTCGCTTGACACAGTAGAAACAAGTATTTTCATCAAACGCACCTTCGGTTTCCAACCCGAACGCGGAGCCATCAAGACGCTTGTAACCCTGCAAGACCTATACGACTATATAGAGCAAAATGTAATTACCGACAATAAGTAATTATCGTTCGCTCTAAATAATAACAGCATTGCTCAGTGAGCAAAAGCGACCTTTGACATATTGGATTACCGAAAAATTGTAAAACAATGCAATTTATTTGTGTAAATTAAAAAAATATTGTACTTTTGCACTATCAAAAGTGCACAACACTGTATTTGATGCACTTTTCATGGTGCAAACAGCAAAACGAACTGATATGATAGACACATCTTTATTGCAGTACATGCAGGAACAATTAAGACTTACAACGCTTGATTTCAAACGTTATCTTTACAATGAGATAGATTGGGATAAACGCTTACAATGCCTCACCGGTGGTCGCGGAGTGGGCAAGAGTACGATGGTGAAACAGCATATCATCGAAACTCCGTCTGAATATAGTCTTTATGTGTCTGCCGACCATAGTTATTTCACTTCAAATTCCTTAATCAGTTTGGCTGACGATTTTGTGAAAGAGGGTGGAGAACATTTATATATTGACGAGATTCATAAATACGAAGGATGGAGTCGCGAGATTAAACAGATTTATGATACTCATCCGGCTCTCAAAATATTCATTACCGGCTCATCTATTCTTGATTTATTAGATGGTGAAGCTGATTTGAGCCGACGTGTTGTAATGCAGCATTTATATGGACTCTCCTTCCGCGAATATTTAGAATTGGTTCATCACATTAAAGTTCCTGTATATAGTTTGGAAGACATACTCGCAGGCAAAGCGCAGCCGGAAACATTACCGCACCCATTACCGATGTTTCGACAATATCTGCGAGATGGTTATTACCCATTTGCTATAGAAGGTGATTTCTATCAGCGGATGGAAAACGTGATTCGCTATACATTAGAATCCGACATTCCTCACTATGCGAAGATGTCCCCTGCTACAGGTCGTAAATTGCGACGTATGTTATCTATCATCGCTCAAATAGCACCATATAAACCCGAGATGCAGTCTTTGGCAAATGAGTTGCATATCAGTCGTAACGATGTCCCTGTTTATCTGCTTTATATGGAAAAAGCCGGAATGATTGGGCAACTACGCGACGACACAGGTGGAATGCGTGGCTTGGGTAAAATTGAAAAAGTGTATATTGACAATACAAATATCCAATATACACTTGCAGGTGAAAATGTTGATATAGGAAATGTGAGAGAGACATTCTTCTATAACCAGTTGCATGTAACACATGACATCATCGCATCACGAGTTAGTGATTTCTGCGTTGGCAAATACACCTTCGAAATAGGTGGACGTAAAAAAGGAAAAAAGCAGATATCTGAGATAGAGAACGGGTATGTTGTTCGAGACGAGATTGAATATGCTACGCAGCAAATTATCCCTCTATGGACATTCGGACTGATGTATTGATAAAATAAAAAACTACATTTCAAAGCGGTAATCCAATATCCGTCAGTTAACGGACACAAATGCGGGTTACTGCTTTTTGTGTGCCAATATAGCGAAGACAACAATAAAACAAAAATAAACAAGAATAATGAAACGACGTGTAGTCATAACCGGCATGGGAATTTGGTCTTGCATAGGGCAAGACCTTGAGATTGTGACGGAAAGCCTAAAAAAGGGCAGGTCGGGGATTGGTGTGCGAGAGGAGCGCAAGCGGTATGGCTACAACTCTCTTTTGACAGGCATTGTTCCTAAACCCGACTTAAAACCATTACTTGACCGACGCCATCGCAACACACTTTCCGAAGAAGCCGAATTTGCATATATGTCAACTCGTGAGGCTCTGCAAAATGCCAAAATAGACGGATCATATTGTAAAGAAAACGAGATAGGGATAGTGTTTGGCAATGATACATCAACGAAAGCAGTTGTGGATTCATACCTCAAATCAGTTGAAGAAGGCAATACAATGATAATTGGTTCCGGCATGGCTTTTCAATCTCTTACGAGCAATGTGGCAAGCAATCTTGCAAACATATTTTGCCTTAGAGGCGCCAATTTTACAACTGCTTCGGCTTGTGCCTCGAGTGCACAGTCTATAGCACTTGCCGCAATGCTGGTTCAGTCAGGCGTACAAGATATTATTGTTGCAGGAGGTGCACAGGAAGCCAACGACCTTTCGATGATTGCTTTTGATGGAGTAAATACTCTTTCCAAGCGCAACGATGACCCCACACATGCTTCCCGTCCGTTTGACAAACTGCGTGACGGACTTGTGCCATCAGGTGGAGCCGCCACACTTGTGCTTGAAGAATACGAACATGCAAGGCAAAGAGGTGCTAACTTTTTGGCAGAAGTGTTAGGTTATGGCTTTTCGCAAAACGACACACCATTAGGGCAACCATCTGCCGATGCTGAATACACTGCAATGCTACGAGCACTAAAATCGGCTAATCTACTTCCTCAAGACATTGACTATATCAATGCGCATGCAACCTCCACTATTGCCGGCGACATCGCCGAAGCCCAGGCCTTAACGAGACTTTTTTGCAACTCAAATGCATCTAAGATTTCTAAGTTAGCGCAGTGGTCTAAAAAATCTAAAGGGTCTATATCCTCTCCCCCCTTCATCTCCTCCACCAAATCTATGACGGGTCATGAATGTTGGATGGCAGGAGCAAGCGAGGCTATTTATTCCATACTCATGATGCAAAACTCGTTTGTCGCGCCTACCATAAATCTTAAAGAAATAGATGACTCTGCCTCACAATTAAACATCGTAAGAGAAACCACTACAGCCCAAATCAACATCGCCATGAGTAATTCCTTCGGTTTCGGCGGAACCAACTACACGATTATTCTCAAAAAGTTGTAGTTACAGTTTGCAAATATGAGAAAAAAGTTGTAATTTTGCGCCAAAATCAAGGGAAAAAGTTGTAGTTATGTTGAGACGAAAAATACAAGATAGGCTCGTAAAATTGTGCTATTCAGAACACAAAAAGGCCTTACTGCTCACGGGCGCACGACAAGTAGGAAAAACTACGGCTATTAGAGAGTTCGCAAAAGCCCATTATGACCATTTTGTTGAAATCAACTTTATTAAAAATCCAAGTAGCAGATTAGCCTTTGATGGCGAACTTACAACTTCGGCAATAAGAGCCAACTTGACCGCCATGGGCTTCGGTCCATTCGTTAAAGGTAAGACTCTTGTGTTTCTTGATGAGATACAAGAGTGTCCAAATGCACGCACAGCCATAAAATTTTTAGTAGAAGAAAGCGAGTATGACTATATTGAATCAGGTTCTCTTTTAGGCATAAGTTACAAAGAAGTACCATCATATCCTGTTGGTTTTGAAGAAGAAGTTTGCTTATATCCGATGGATTTTGAAGAATTCTTATGGGCAAAAGGTATTTCACAAGAAACCATTGACTTGATTAGAAATTCATATCAGACTCTCAAACCTGTTTCGGAGTTTATTCACAAACAAATCAGCAGGTATTATAGAGAGTATCTTGTCGTAGGAGGAATGCCCGAAGTGGTTCAACGCTATGTTAAAACCAATGATTTCTCAGAAACGATCCGTGTTCAAAAATCAATTATCACAAGTTACAGAAGCGACATAACTAAATATGCGGGACGCCGGCAAACTTTAGTAAGGAATATCTTTAACTCCATCCCTTTTGAACTTGGAAAACAGAACAAGAGATTTATTTTGGCTAATTTAGAGAAGGGCGCGTCTATGCGAAAGTACGAGAACCCAACACAATGGTTAGTAGATGCAGGCATCGCATATTACTCTTTCAATGTCAAATCGCTTAGCATACCTTTGGAAGCAGAAGAAAGCAGAAATCTATTCAAATTGTATATGGTTGACACAGGGTTGCTATGTTCAACAATGTTCCGTGGCATCCAATTCCGAGTAATAAACGAAGATTTGACTGTTAACGAAGGGGCACTGACTGAAAATTTTGTTGCAAGTCAATTAGCGTCAAAAGATTTTTCTCTCCATTATTATAAAAAAAGTAAGCAAGAATTAGATTTCGTTTTTGAGTACAAAGGCAAAATTCAAATTGTCGAAGTAAAATCAGGAAACGACTACAAGCGTCACACATCGCTTGATGCAGCAATCAGTCAGTATGACAATACTATCAATCGAAGCATCGTGCTTTGTAAGGGTAATTTAGAAGTAACGGAAAAGGTATTATATTTACCACTCTACATGACAATGTTTTTATAAAAACTATTTTATATGACCAAGCAAGAAATTATTGACAAAACCAATTTGTTTCTCGTTGATGAGTACGAGAAACAGCCTGAGCAACTGAAACCAGAGGCGCGCTTTCGTGAGGACTTAGACTTGAATAGTCTTGACTATATGGATCTTATGGTAACCGTTAAACGCACATTCGGCATCATGCCCGCCCCGCAAGAGATGAACCTTGTGGTAACGCTCGGAGATTTCTACGATTTTATAGAGCGTAAACTAAACGAATTTGACCCCAAAACCGATGAACAACAATAATCAAAAGACCGCTTGCATAATAGGCGGTGGTATGAGCGGATTATTCACCGGCGCACTGCTTGCCAAGAACGGATACAAAGTAACCGTGCTTGAGAAAAACCATATCATCGGCGGTGGTCTGCAATCCTTCCGTAGGGGTGATGCTGTGTTTAATACAGGTGTAGAGGTTTTTACATGCTATGATGAAAGATTTATTTTAAGAGATTTGGTACATTATTTAAACCTTGAAGAAAAATCATTTCAACCGATTCCTATGGATGATGATGCGATGGAAATCGTGTGGGTTGGTAATAATTGTTATAAGTTACCCCAAGGGCGAGAAAAATATGAAAAATTCTTAGTATCTAATTTCCCAAAAGAAAAAGATGGTATTCACAATTTATTAGATAGCATATTTGAGATAGGATATTCTTTTGATATATGGGCAAAAAAATCAAATAAACATAAAGAACTATATAAATACATTGGTCTAACAGGAGAACAACTAATAAGAAATTTTATAAAAGACAAGAATTTGATTGCCATTTTTAATTATCTTTCTTTGCAACTTAGAGGAAATCTTTCAGTCATATCAGCATTTGATTTTGGTATGATAGCATCTATATATATTGAAGGTGGATGGAGATTTTCTGGACCATGTAGTGTATTTGTTAAAGAAATTGAAAAATGCATATTAAATCATGGCGGTGAAGTTCTTAATAGTACGCAAGTTAACAGAATTTATACTAATAAAAGTAGTGTTCTTAAAGTAGAAACCATCAATGGCAAAACATATAGTGCCGATTTTTATGTAGGAGCTATTGCACCGAGCCTTATTCTTCAAATGTCGGATACTGCCATATTTAGAAAAGCGACAATAGAGCGAATAGAAACTTTTAATAATGATTGCTCTATGAGTAATATATATATTACTTTAAAGGAAAATAAAATTCCGTTTTTGAATTCTATGATTTTTGTCCCTCTAAATAAAGAGGACGAAATGTTACCTAACGTAATTGCTATATATACACCTCGAAATAAACATCAAGGAAAATATGCTACAACATTGGGAATATCTATTCCAACAAGGTACTCCGAGTTTTCAAAGTGGAAAAATACATTAACAGGTAACAGAGGAGAAGATTATATAGAATATAAAAATAAATTTGCAGTAAATATACTCAATTATGTATTCACCTTTTTCCCAATTTTAAAAAATGCGATAAGTAGTTTTATTGTTTCTACACCTCTGACTATTCAAGATTATTATGGTAATCCTAATGGTGCTGTTTATGGACAACATGGTCTTTTCCTGCCCATTAAAACCAAATTAGATAATTTATATATGACGGGGCAGGCCATTCAATATCCTGGGTTAGTAGGCATTACTCTTACTTCAATTATTACAGCCGAGACCATCCTCGGCAGAAACCTCATAGAAGAAATCGCAGTAGCAAAATAGAAAATTTAGGAACCTTAGAAACACGCTAAAACCTCTTAAAAAATGAAAAGAAGAGTAGTAGTAACAGGTATGGGAATATGGTCTTGCATCGGACAAGACTTGCAGACCGTCACAGAAAGCCTCCGTCAAGGTCGCTCGGGTATCATCTTTGATCCCCAGCGTATAGAGTATGGCTTGCAGTCTGGCTTGGTTGGCAAAATCCCACGCCCCAACCTCAAACAACTACTTCTCCGTAAGTTTCGCGCAACAATGTCTGAAGATGCCGAATATGCATATATGGCTGCTCGACAAGCCTTTGAGCAAGCATGTATAGATGATGAATATCTAAAGGCAAATGAGGTCGGATGTGTTTTTGGGGGTGATGGTTTAATGCGTCCTATAGATGAAGGCTTGCAAATAATGCGTACTGAAAACGATGCGTTGATGCTTGGTCCAAACGCTTATTTTAGAGGTCAGACATCTTCTGCAGCCATCAATTTGGGAACTATATTTCATCTAAGGGGTGGATTAATAAACGTTGGAGCGGCTTGTGCTTCATCTTCACATGCCATAGGGATTGCCACTACTTTTTTAAGACATGGTATGCAAGATATTTGCTTGGTAGGTGGAGCGTCAGAAGTGTCTGCACAAATGGCAATAGGTGTGGATGCTCTATATGCTCTGTCGGTTCAAAATTCTAATCCTCAACTTGCTTCCCGTCCGTTTGATAAAGAAAGAGATGGTTTTGTTATAAGTGGTGGTGCAGCAGCCTTAGTGCTTGAAGATTATGAGCATGCCAAAGCACGAGGAGCGAATATCCTTGCAGAAATATGTGGATATGGTTTTTCATCTAATGGCACAGACAATATATCCGCTCCTTCTGCCGATGCAGAATACATAGCCATGAAACGCGCACTTGATGATGCAGGCATCAAACCCGAACAAATCGATTATGTCAATGCTCACTCTACATCCAACATTGCCGGCGACATCGCCGAAGCCCAAGCCCTAACGAAACTATTCAATTCTAATGATTCAAAGACTTCTACGGTTTCTAAATCCTCTAATTCCCCATGGATAAGTTCCACCAAATCTATGACCGGACACGAAAACTGGATGGCAGGGGCGAGTGAAGCGGTTTATTCCATTATCATGATGCAGAACAACTTCGTGGCGCCCAATATCAACCTTGAGAATGTCATTGACGAGGCTAAGAACCTCAATATCGCTCGCCAAACAATTTACACCCCCATCAACACCGTTCTTAGCAATTCAAGCGGCATGGGAGGCACTAATAGTGCCCTTGTATTCCGGAAAATTTCAGAATAAGAAAGACTTATAGTTAGGCTTGTTGAATATTATTTTCTACGTAACTATACAAGTCTTGTAGTGTTACAAGAGTTTTAATTACTCCTCGTTCAGGCTGAAATCCAAATATTTTATGGATAAATAATGATGTCTCAACGGCGTCAAGTGATGTCATCCCTAAATCCTCTTTGAGCGAGGCTTCAGGTGTCAGTTTCGTTTCGTCATATTCAAGACGATTGACAAAAAAATCATTTAATTTGAGTTGAATATCTTGTTGAATAATTTGTTCCATTGCAATTGTTTTTTATAACTTTATTAACGTGCATTTTTCTGACTGCAAAAATACAATTTATGTTCGAATTAAGCAAACATATTTTCTCTAAACATGTAAAATTTGCATGTTGATAAGCCATTCCGATTATTCCCATTACTCCCATTTTTTTCAAAAAATAAGTCTAAGTTTGTGTATCTCAACCAAAAGAATTATCTTTGCATTTCTAATTATATGCTACGATTAGAAAATCATGTTGAGGTATAAGGCTGATACATTATCGGTTACGATTAAGAACGCATTAAAAATCCTTTTAGTGTGGCTATATGCGTTTGTTGGTGTTTCAGTTGCTTATGCCCAATCGTCAACCATACAATATTTCTATCAGGTCAATGTCCTTAATGCTATAGGCTATAATGGGAGCGGTACTATTCATGCATCTAACGCTGAAGAAGAGGGCACGTTAACTACCGTGAAAGGTAATAGTCAGTATCGCAATGCTCCTATTGGTAAACAGTATTATTACGAGCCTTATCTCTTTGCTACTGCCAATTCCAAAAGCATATTCATGGGCTGGGCTAATAATGCTGATGGTACAAATATAATCGAAGGCAGTAATGTCAGTCCGTATCATCTGCGCTATGGCTATAAGGGAACGAGTTATGATGAGTCTAAACCTGAACTTCATATCTATTATGCCGTATTTTATAGTCCGACAGTCCTATCGTATTCAACTTCTATCGAACCGTCGTTTGTAATCAGTGGTCATAGTGTAACCAAAGATATTAAGATTACCTTTGAGGTCAAAGAAGCGACGGCGTTGACAGACTTTAATGTTTCTCTTACGGGTGATAGCCATTTCTCACTCCTTGGTGAACCTCTATGGCTCGCTAATACCGATAATGGGCGTGGCGGTTATTCGGTAACATATATGGTTCGATATGCGTCTGATGCCACGCATGGTATATTTGAAGCCACACTTAAACTCTCTTCCCGTTTCGGCAATTCATCGCAATCATGTACTTTTACAGCCGAAAATCCTGTAGTTACAATAACGTCGGCAACGTCTGATGATGTCTATGCCACTTTTCGTGCTGACGCTGAAACGCAAACACCGGTGGCTGGTACTGCCGTTTTTGACGTAGGCAATGTTGACGATGATAGCGATTTCGCATCGCCGTTTATTATGGGGCTTACGGTTGGAGCCAAATGGTCGGTTGTCGGTCAGTCGTATTTCAATGGTAAACTGACGGTTAATTATCTATTCAATGGTAATAAGCAACAAGGTACTCACACTGCCACACTTACCGTTTCAACTACTGCTCAAGCGGGCGGGGCTAAAAAATCTGTCACCTTGACTGCTCATAACGACAAAGAGGCTGATGATGATGCTCAAGTAACAGATGTTAATGGCTCGTTGATATACAAAGGCACGTGGACAACTGCCCTTAAGCGAGCCAATGCCAATCCTAATAGTACTCTCACGTTGTTGCGTAATGTGGCAGTCAATGCCAAACAGACAACGACTCAGACATTTACGCTCGATTTTTGCGGTCGAACGTTAAGTGGAAGTGTCAGTGGTCCTATTATCAATCATAATGGCAATGGAAAGGTTCTGACACTCACTGATAGCAAGTCAGGTGGCGGTGTGCGTAACATTGGTGAATACAATGCCCGTATATATGCTGTCTATGTTACTGCCGGTGAACTGATTGTTAATGGTGGAGTTTTGCATGCAGAAAATAATGCCATTTATAATAGTGATACGCAAACCAAAGTTGGAGTTTCCGGTATCAGTCAAGCGGCTGGAACAGTAGTTACAATCAATAGTGGCACGATAGAAGCCATTGGCGGTCGGGCTGCGTATGGATTGTATGCTAATTCATCTGTTGCCAACAATACTATTCTCAATGTCAATGGCGGTACGGTCTATGCTGAAGCACCTTATACTGCCTATGGAGTTGCCGGATATAACCAAATCAATATCTCTGATGGTTATATAACGGCTAAAATCAATACCAATATAGTCGATAGCAAATATACAGCCACTCATACTACTAATCTTGACAACGCCAATGCACGAGGCGTCCTTATCATGGCTTCGGCTAATGCCGATCCGGCTAAGTCATATTATGGTACGCTGACTATGACCGGAGGTATGGTTAATGTGATAAGCGAGCGTGAGAGAACCAAAAAACTCAAAAATTATGGTATCGCCGTATCACATTCTACTGTGGCTATGCCTGACGGGCAGACTGCCGTTGATGGTATGAAAACACAAAAAGTATGCGCTAAAGCTAAGATTGAAAATGTCAAAGTAAATGTAGTGTCCGATTCATATAATGCTATAGGCATTGCTGTAATGGGTAGTTATAATGCTTGCGACAATACATTCAATACGGTCAGTATAAAAAACGCTATTGTCAATGTGTCATGCCCTGCATATACTTATGGTATTATTGCTGAAGCGGCGGTTAATGCTACTCATGGTGCTTGTTCGTTTGGTGATATTGAACTGACGGATGTAATAGTTACTGCAAAAACAACCAAAGGCGAAAATGCTAATGCCCTTTATGTGGTAGCGGCTGCCAATACTGTATATACCGAAAATAATCCTCTCTATGCCGGTGAATATGCTATTGCTGCCAAGATGACTGTCAATAGCGGAACATATAAGGCAGAATCAAAAACTAAATATGCTAACGGTGTGGCAACAGATGTTCGTGCCCGTTCGCTCTATTCGCCTGATATAAGTAGCGTTGAAAATCGACGTTTAGGTGGCAATGCTGAAGCGTACCCACAACTGACTATCCATAACGGGCTATTTAATGCTGTATCAGGAACATCTTATGCTAAAGGATTGTCGTCAGGTGGACATACTATAGTTGATGGCGGTCGTTTTGAAGCCACGGCTACAACCTATAATGCTGTTGGCATGTATGCACAGTCCGGCACCTTGACTGCAACGAGTGCTACTGCTATCGCAACTGCAAATGGAGTGGTCAATAAAACAACTAATACTGATGGTCAAGCCTATGGTGTTCAGATTGATGCTGTTGTGCCGATGGATAAGGAGGCTCCTACGGGATTTGCTCATGCAGCAACAGCGCAACTCAATGATTTGACTGTCAATGCAACTACTATAACAGGTAGTAATGCGCGCGCAGTATCTGTCGCTACCATAAGTAAGCAATATACTACTGCGCAACTGCATACAGATAGTCTCAATAATAAATGGTCCAAATCAACCTATCAAGTTTATAGTGCTATCTGTCCACTCAATCAGTGGCGAGTGGCGGCTGCCGAATGTGAGATTAATGGTGGTATATATACTGCCACTGCCGAAACAGCTAAAGCCTATGGTGTCTATATGGCTAATACCGCAGTGTCGGGCGATGGCATGCTGACTGCATCTGGCGGTCTGGTGGTTCGTAATGCACGTTTCAATGCTATGGCTAAAAATGGTGCGACAGGTTTCGGAATACGTGCCGGTGGACAAGCAACGATAAGCAACTGTTCAATAGATGCCCGTGCTAATTCCACATCTGCTATAGGTATCTATGTGGCTGATAAGCAGACCACAGTTGATAATACGACTATCTATTCTACTGCTCCGCAATCAACGCAAGCGGCTTATGTCAGTGCTTCGGTAGGTAATGCCGGCGAATTATTATATGGGCGTCTGCATCTGTTGGACGGTAATCATTTTCATGCTCATGCTACTGCTGAAGGCAAAGCCTATGGCATATATGTCGCCGGTGCTACGGCAACTAAAGGCACTAATGATTATGCTTCTGCCGCAGAACTAACCATTGATGGCGGCGAATATATAGCGACTTCAGAAAATTCCACTGCTTACGCCATTTCGGTTGTCAAACAGCAAAGTCTTAATGCTGCTCTCGCTATTCCGCAATGCGTCGTTAATGCAGGTAAGTTCAGTGGTACAACGGCTGAAATCAATACTAATGGTGTGGTCAATCATACCATTCTACATGGCGGCTATTATGCCCATAATACCAATCTTTCAACCTACGTGTCGCCCGATAAACTTTTATACCAACTATCTGCAGCCGAGCCTGTCTATGCCGATGGCTATAGATATACCGTTTCATCCGATACTCCGGGAGGTGAAGTTTGTCGTATTTATGAAGGCGATGTTTTGCGAGGCAGTTACAATTCATTAGAAGAAGCATTGCAGTATGTCAATTCTAATGTCAATAAGTATTTAGTTATTGTCATGACCACTCATTATACTTTAGCGGCTGGCGATTATGTCTTGCCAGAAAAAGCACGATTGCTTATTCCGTATAAAGATGGTGAAGGCAGAGGTGCTACTTCGCTTATTGGCGCTAATGTGGTGCATGACTACAACAATGGAACTTACGTCAAACCTTATATGTTCCGACGTCTGACCCTTGCTCCAGGTGCTAACCTGACTGTGCAAGGTTATATAGAAGTTAGCGGCGCACAATATCCGGCTAAAGGTGGCAGGCCGATATCCGGTTGTGTACAAGGTGCTTATGGTCAATTGCACTTGCAAGAAGGTGCTCGTCTTGACCTTGAATCTACAGCCAAACTCTTTGCATGGGGATTCGTTACAGGTGATGGCATTATAAATGCTAAACGCAATTCATATATCTATGAGGATTTCCAAATGGGCTATTGGCGCGGTGGCGCACAATCGTATGCCATGCGGAAAAATGAGTATAAGGCGTTCTTTATCACCGATTACTGCTTCCAAAATATTGAGTGTCCGATACGTTATCGTGCCGGTGCCAACTCTGTCGGATATAGTAGTGTTTATGCTACATACGATATTCATACTGTTGATAATGTGCGACTTGTAGGCACAGAAGAAGCAATGTTTGTCATGGACGTTTCCGACGAACGCGATGATACATGGCTCATGCGTGACTACGACCAAGACAACGACCGTGTTAATTGGACTCTCAATAGTGGTGTTAGAATAGAAAATATGCACATTGTCATGTCTGATATCCCGTTGCTCGGAACTATAGATATGGATTCTAAAGACTATAATCTGCCTGTTACAAGCAATTTCACTATCACACTTACTAATGGCAGATTTGAAATGACCAACGATATCCTCTTTATGCCCGGTACGCAACTTATTATCAATAAGGAGGCTACGGCGGTAGTTTCAGAAGGCAAAAAGATTTATTTCTATGATTCTGCTGATTGGGCTAAAACAGGCACTTACTATTATTGGCCGGCTCTTTATTCTCCATCTTGGGGAACTAATAATCCGCGTGTATCATTATATCCTCAAGACCAACCTCTGCCAGATGCCGAGGTCTTCGTTCATGGCACATTTGAAGTCAATGGCGAATTATTTACCACTGGTGATAGAGTAGGTAGTGCAAATATACATTCAACCAATGCCGATGCCGGTTCAATAGTATTCAATGCTGATGCTACCGGCGATGGCATACTTGGGCAGTGTATAAATCTGGTGCCGGAATATGTTAGCACGCCTATCACATCTGCACAACTGCGTAACGGTAATGGCACCTATACTCAAACCGATGGAACACAAGCAGGTTATACATTCGTGTACGTCAACAATCGCTGGGTTCGGCAGAAGCAAGATGGTTGCTTTACTACTATTTCTGACAATGCAGGGTTACACCGTTTTGCACGACCTTCTAATGTTGTTGAAGTTGAGGCAAATAGAACAGACCAAGCCTATCACAATGTCAATAACACCTCGCAATTCTATATCTTTACAGAACAAAAAACATCTAATCCTGCTTGTGTTTGGTGGGAAGCAACGTATAAAGGTGTCGTTGATGGGCAAGTATGTTATATGGCTAGCAATCGGTCATTCGATAATTATGGTACCTATTACTATTATAGTGATGAGACAGGCTATTGGGTGCCTAAATTACTGATTGTCACATGGAAAAACTATGATGGTTCGGTCTTGCAATATGCTGATGGTTCAGAAACTATCGACCCTGTACCGTATAATACATCACCTCGTTATTATGGTCAAAACCCGGTTCGCCCCAATACATCTGTCTATCAATATGCTTGGGTAGGGTGGACTATAGAAGGCGACAATTCCGGTACAATTTACGATAAATTCGAAGACTTGCCTACCATTACCGAAAACACAACTTTTATAGCGTATATCGAGGCTAATATGTGGCAATTCACAGTGTCGTTTAAGCGTAAAGATGGTACACTAATCGAGGATGTCCTTGTGCATAAAGGCGATATACCTGTCTGCTCGGTCAATCCGCCTACTATGCCGCCTACTGTGGATAAAATATTTACCTTTACTAATTGGGAGGGTTACCAACCTAATCAACCGCTATCTCCTGTTACGCGCTCAATGACCTATTATGCGCTATTCTCTTCTGTACCAAGAACTTATAAAGTAGTCTTTTATGATGGAGATGCACACTCTATACTTGCTCAACCCACATTACAGTATGGTATAAATGCCTATTTCTCGGCTACCGAACCTTATAAGGAAAGCAATAATGCCTATTCATTTGATTTCAATGGATGGAAAGGTGCTGATGGTACATTGTATGCCAAAGGTCAACCATTACCTCCGGTTGCAGGCGAAACATATTATATCGCACAATATGTACAAGTGCCTCATCGCTATAAAGTTACGTTTATTACTGATAATGGCGAACCTAACGAAACAAAAAATTGGTTCTATGGCGAGTTGCCTGAATATTCAAAAGATGTACCCGTCAAGTCATCCACGCCGGAATGGATTTATGAGTTTGACCATTGGGAACCTAATATAGTGGAAGTTACAGCCGATGCCATCTATACTGCAGTATATACGCAAACCAAACGTCAATACTCAGTCCGCTTTGTAGCAGATGATGGTGTAACCGACCTTGTTGCACCTCAGTTGCTTGATTATGGAACTATGCCCACTATTCCCGAACCACCCGAAAAAATAGCACCTCCTGGCAAAATATATGTCTTTAATGGATGGACACCTAATGTACAGTCTGTTAGCGAAGATGTTGTATATCGACCAACTTACATACTTGCTACATATTATTTCGGCAACTATATTGATATTATTGATTGGAATGATAATACTCTGACTATCAGTATGAACGGCTATATTGGTCGTGGTTCAGGCTATCAAAAAAGTCAGTGGAAACTCACTATTGATGGCATAGATGATGAATTAACATTTGCTAACCTTGACAAACAAGGACTTTGCAGTATCAACATTGCAGACTTAGATGTCATACCTGACGACGATATTACAATTAGTGCCTACGATTATGCCGGTGAGTTAGAATCCCACCGCAAATATATTGTTCCGTACGTCGTAAATGAAAACTCAGTGGCTTCAGATCTCCTCTCTGATGCGTTTAATCAATCTGTAGTGCTCGTTCGCCAAGATACCTTATTTATAGATGCAGATATATCTCTTGCTGCCATTTATGTCTATCCGTCTGCCCATCTTGTTGTCAATGAGGGTGTCCAATTAGAAGTTGGTAAACTTATCATGCGTATGCGTCCATTCATTTTGCCGCCTACGCTCACTGTCAATGGAACACTTAATGTCAATCAAATGTTCTACTCCTATATATCCACCGATAATTGTAAATCCTATCAGTTCGGACTCCCGTATGATGCCGACCTACGCAAAGTAACGACTTCCAACGATTGTCTTAATCGTCGATTCTCGGATGCAGGACTTATTCCCTATGGCTCAATGTTCGGTATCCTATACTATAATGTTCTCAATCAAACCGACGATGGGGTAATCTCCCCAATATGGAAAGAGTTTGTTCCTACGGCTGATTATATTATAAAAGGTACTACCGGTTATCAAATTATTGCAGCATCCGACCATTATTATGAGTTTTATTTCCCCGTTGAGTACCAACCTACGCATGACGCAATCAATATTACCTATGTTTCTAATGCCAATAGTTCTGCCAATCTCGGTTGGAATTATATTGTTTCACCTCTCACCGCTGATTTCTATATTGATACTGCTTACATAAGTCCTGAAGACCGTGTCAAGATAACCGAACTCGTATGCAATCCAACTACCAAAGAAGAATCATTCCGGCAATACATACCTGATGTTATCCATCCGACTGCGCCATTCTATTTCCAAGCACCATCAAGTGGACTACTGACCCTAACCGATAATCAACTTTTGTTTACCGGTAATAGTAGCGCAGCGCATAGTATGCCATGGCATGAGCAAAAGAAGCAAGTTCTTACGCAGTGGATCAATCTTATTGCTACAGATGCTGAAGGACATACCGACCAAACGAGTATATTTTTGCACCCTGACAAATTCACATCGTTCTATCAGCAAGGTTATGACCTTACCAAATTTGGCAACAACAATAATGCCTTTGCCATCTATTGTTCACTCGAATATGGTAATCTTGCCTTTGCTGCTCTTCCTGACCAAGTGGTGCAAAGTGGAATTGCATTGACCATCAATAATGTCGTAAATGGTCAAAATAGCGTATCTTTGCAACGAAATAAGTATCTCTCAAGATTGCAATCTCTCCTATTATTGGACCAACAGCAAGGTGTAATTACTGATTTGCTACTGTCAGATTATCAATTTGATGCACAGGTAGGGCATATCTCTGAACGTTTCTATCTCTATCCTATATTCAAATCTGCCGGAGTGGTGACTAATGACACTTATGTTGATGACTGCAATTATCAGATTCAAGTTTCTAATCATTCTGTTATAGTTAATATCAATGGTGATGGACATGCAAACGGTAGTGTTCAAATGTCCGATTTAGCACCTATATCGTGTTTTGATATGCTTGGTAAACTCATATATTTTAACCAAGCACCTACATCGTCAACCATTATCAATATCCCAACCTCAGGTATCTTCACAATCCAAATTGGCACATCAAAGCATAAAATAGTTGTTCCCTAAGGTTTATTGATATTGTTGGTATTATTGATATTATTGATTAAAGTTTCCCGCTAATGTCCAGTAGTACTTTTATTGAGATTATACCCCGTAGGGGTTTCCTTTTAATAGTATTGATATAGATAGTCGGCGAAATTTCCCGTTAGGGAATATCTTTTAAATTCATTTTTCGCCATAGAAATTCCCTAACGGGAAATCAATGGATAAATATAATCCGCTATCCTATTAAAAGAAAATCGCTAAGCGATAACATTTAACCAAGCGGGAAACTTTAGTTATTGATATTATTGATATTGTTGACATTGTTTATATTGTATATTCAAGTTCCATAAGTGTATTGTGGATAATTATTATCGGCGCATACGTCGTTAGCCGTTTAATTAATAGCGTGTTTACATCATCATTTACCGCATTAGCGGTTCAACGTTAATCGCATTTCATGTTTACGTCCACGCCTATCGCGTTAGCGATTTAATGTTAATAGTACAATTTGTTTTTCCCTCCACGCCTACCGCGTTAGCGGTTCATCGTTAATAGAATTTGTACGCTCCCTCTTATGACCTTCCCGATTTTTTGGGCGTTCGATACGCCCGAAAAAACGAACTCCCAAAAGATGCAAATTCTACTATTGTTATCTTTTAAATCTTCATTTTCAAACTCAATTTATCTCTCATTCATATAGATTTCATCTGAACATCTCAAAATTGTTAAGATTTTTTAACGATTGTTTGGCATGATATATGTCAAATATGTTTAAAAAAAGCAGTAATTTTGCATTTTAAATTGTGTAATTGTATTAAGTAAGGTATAGATGTTATTGGTAGTATAGGTTTACGACCTTATTATCAGTGCTTTGTAAAATAATTATGAGTAAATTTAAGAATTGTTTTATCATATTGTTCTTGATGATTGCAGTTGTTGTTGGTATAAGCAAAGTGCCCAGACATAATTCAGACTCTCAAAAATCTTATCCACAGTTTAAAGGAACACGTCAATCATATTCTAAATCGAATGATACAGGATTAGCCTCTGAATTACCACAATCCAAAATGAACAATGTCAATGTCAACATAAAACAATATCACGCTAAAGCTGTTGTTCATCAAAATAACTATCAAATTACTCAACAATCATCTTCAACAACTTACTCAGCACAAACATTAGCCGTTAGCAGTTCGGCAAAAATGCAATCTTATGGTGGCGGTGCAACTAATTACACTTTCAATTCGACATCAGCTAATTATGGAATATCATCTTATCAGCCAACTGATTTTTATAATTCTGTTAATACCTTTAGAAGTTATCAAACTAATCAGCCGGTTTCGCAATACAGTACACAATATAATATACCGCACATATCTATTGACGCTAATCAGAACACTTATCGTGCTTTAGGCGACCCCGTAGCACTCACTATCAGTTATGAAGATGAATTTGCTGCAACGCCTTCAGGTTCTTTGGGACTGACTGACAACGGAGATGGTACCTTTTCATATAATATGTTTTGGCCGGCTAACTTCTTGTCATACGTACAATATACTGTCGGCATATCGCCGGGTAGTCCCCTCTTTGCCGAAATTGAAGCAAATGTGTCGAACTGGAAGTATTACCCGCAAGGCTCTACACCTTCTGTTCCTGGTTTGCCTGACGACCCTGCATTACCACTTGGAAACGGAATATTAGGACTTATTCTTATGGCTTTCTGTTATGTACTTAAGAAAGCCAATATCTTTAAAGAAAAAAAATAACTATCAATCAACCATAGATTATGAAAAATTTTCGCTATATAGTTATATTGATGCTCATCCTCTTGGGCGTTAATGTTTATGCTGACCCATTGGCAATTAAGAATGGCGATGCTGTCATTCCTAATGGTGGAACGTTTGCGATGCCCGCTGTAAATAAAGTAGGCGACCCTGCATCTGTTGCAACTCTTACTATTGTGCGAGATGAAATGAAAAGTCTGACACTTAAGCAGAGTGGATGTGAAGAAATCGTTGCTGCTATCAGTGGCGCCGACCTGACACTTAATTTTATACCGGTTGACTCTGCCGGACAATATTCTAAAACTCTTACAATCAGCGGACTTGATTTAGACGACAATCCGCAATCCATTTCAATTACCGTAACGGCTATATGCGAATGGGGTAAATTGAGATTTTGTGCCTTCCCCTATGATGTCGTACCGGGAGAAAAATCTTCTTATCATATAACCGTTGATCAAACTTCATTTTATGGATTCAGAAATGATGTTACAATCAATACTATGATTATTCCGGCGATTACCATTCCAGGAGTCGAACCTACAACTATCACTGTTGACGGACGCAATGTCGCAAACGTTTGTGAAGCATCTACTAAAACTTATTTGGCTGCATTGATGTCTGCTCAGAAGACACAAGAATATGGTTTTCCGGTCACTGTTACTGTTGAAGATGTGGAAGCAATAGTTGGTGACTTCTGCATAACGGTAGATATGAATGATAGGAGAAATCGAGCCTATTGCCTCATTGATAATAATACTATCAATTTGGCGCAAGAGGCACCAGATGTTCCTTCTACTTTTGGAATGCTTTGTCTGCGACTGACGTTTGAAAATGAAAATGGCGATGTTTTTACAGCGTATCAGTGGGCTGATCCTGGCGTCGATCTTAATATCAATACCGCTGATAACGAAGCCGTTCCTGGCTTCGATCTTACGTCTTGTTTCAACGTCTTTGGCGATCCCGTCTTCGACTCCCTCTACTTGATGAGTAATAGTTATTGCGGTATATATGTTCCAAATGAGTGGGGTGATGGTTACGAACTTGCTGCATCTTATAATCCAAGCGAACAAAAACGTATCCTTTCCAACCCTAATGGCAAAAAACTCTATTTTACAGGTCGTTGCGACTATGCCTATACAGGCGATGCCAATGCTATGAATGAAGATAGAATTGGTATTCAAGATTATTACTCGTTAGATGGCGCATTTAACCTTATGGGAGGTGGCGGAAATAAAACAGATATTTTTCTTGAAAATTTCCATATACAAACCATATCGCGTGCCGGTGGAGATTGCAATAATGGACTCCATTTCGTGTATCGAGATGTCCCTGGCGGAAGCATTGTCTTTGCTATTATAAGTTCTGCACAAGGTACAGATAGTAATGGTAATAAAATTTATTATGATGTTAATTTCCATAGCAAGGGTACTAATAAGTTGATTTCTAACCCTGGCGTTAATTTCTATCTTGACTTTGTAACGTTTGCTACTGTTCATTCTGATGGTTTTACTTTTGGAAGTGCGCCTATCGCTATCAGAGAAAGTGTTTCGTTACCTCTTTCTGATATGTTGAAAGAAGAGAAAATAATCACAAGAACAGCCTCGCGTTTAAATTTTGATGATTATTGGGTTGATGGAACTGCTTGTAATGGTTTGCTCGAACTTAATAATAACGGACAAGAGAACGTGGGTTCGATTGATTTGGGAAATGAACTTACGCAATGTAATTTCTATGGTGGCAGATATAAATTAAGTAGTGGTGCGACACGTCGAAATAGTGTTGTTCATCTTGTTCCCGATCCAAGTAAACCGAATCTTGCTGACAATGCAATGGATCTTGACTATTTCATGTCCAATTCTATGGCTATATGTTATAGAACATTTCAAATATCCCTGACAGTGCGAGGTGTAGCAACTATTGATGTGGCTATGTATGGTTTTGGAAATGATGTGGTTGGATATGGTCAGGTTAATTTCTGGGGCGGTACATTTGAAACTTATGGTGTCAGCGACGCATATATGAGTGAAAGTAACCAATTATATGAATATTGCTATTATAGAAATAAGTATGACCTCCGTATTCCTGACGGTTCACAAGTCAATGGCGGCTCATTTACTAATTGCGATGTCTTCCTTTGTGATACTGTTTCAAGCCGAGGTGTCAATCCTATCAATATCTTTGGCGACACCGTATGCCGTATGCCTATTGCTATCAATAATGTAAATGCCGATGGTACAGCGCAATTCACTATCCCAAGTCAGTTTGAGTATGATATCGAAGGCAAAGGTCAATTCAGTCTTAACGACTATTATGGCAACGACGCATTGATTAACACTATGAATAGCAAAGCATCACATGCAGTTATCAACGCTAACGCCAAACATGGCATGGTTGCAGATGCTTCAAATAATGTATATGTCTATATGCCTTGCGATATGGACGAAAGTTTAAATGCGTACGTACCTATCAAAACTAAAGTTTGGTGGAATACCGTTATGCCTAAGTATTCTGCCAATCCTTCCGGTGGTGCTAACATTAGTTCTGACGGCTCGCTTTACAACTGCTACTTTATTGATGTCGTGTTAGACTCTATAGTATATAGAAAAGGTCAAATCATAAATATCAACTTCGAAAGTTTCCGCGGTGTGTTGCAAAACAAAGGAAATGCCGAGATTCAAAATCGTTTGTATTTAGTCATGCCGGTTTATTCTAATCAGTGGCTTAATTTCATGGCTCCTTTCGATATCTCAAATGTCTATGAGGTTAGTACTGCCCAAGTCCCGGCGGCTCCTATCACTGCAAAGTCATGGAATACCTATAAGACTAATCTGGGACAGAATAATTATGACCTCATCGTCGGTTTTGCTCCTCAACTTATCTTTGGCGCACACATGGATTTGTTGGAATTAGTTCAATATGTCGGCGATTCGCTCTTGACGCGCAAAGGCAAGAATTTTGAAATCATTCCGCGTATTCCATATCTTGGCAATAATGCCTCTGAAGCGCATTTCTATCTCTACACTCCGACAACCGAGCAATGGAAGATTCAGCCTAACGATACTATTGTCAAGTCATTGATTCAATATTCCAACGACTATATTGCTGCTCATGGTTATCTGACTACTGACGAGCAGTATGAAACATTGGCTGATACCTATCTCGAATTGTCTAATCAGTCAGATGCTCTACTTGCTAAATGGCGTCGTGGCGAGGAACTGACTGACGATGAACGTCTGTTATTTAAAATCGAAAAAGGTGTTCGTTTTGATGAGGATTGGACCTACGTAACACCTGTAAATAAACATTTTGAAGACGAAAATGGCGACCATGCCATCGATGCTGACGTTATCATGGAGGCAAAGAAAGTGTATGGTATCAATTTCCCTGGCGAACAGCGTTATCCGTATTGGAACAATCGTTATCTCATATTCGAAGGTTATGGCAAACAAACCGTTTATGGCTCTAACGAACATGCTAATTTTGTTAAGTCAGCATCAGTTGGTAGAGGTAAGTGGGGTGGTAACTATACCTTTGTACCTTACGAGGCACCGGATAATATCTATTTGCTCGATAGCCGAACAAGTTACACATCTTATCTGCCGGCTTCGGTTATTCACGATACCGTATTCCCTAATGTTGCTGACGATCGTTTCCAAAACGAAAAGAAGATCGCTGAAGGTGTGGTAAGTATAGAAAAAGTAAGACTTAATGAGTGGGGTTACGAAGAAACATCTCTTGTCCCCGGTATCGCTCCGCATGCCGCCTATATGGTTGTCAACAAAAAAGTATCAGCACCAAATAGATATACCGGTATGACCAATAGCGACGAAGTGTCGGCTACGGCTCCAACTATTAGTGATGTCTCATTTGTGGTCTATGACTACGACGGGTTGAATATTGAAACTAACTACGACCAAGTAATGACAATATTCAATATGCAAGGTCAGACGGTATTCTCTCATTTCATGGCTGCCGGCGAAAAAGTTATCCTCAATGTTCCTGCCGGTGTGTATGTCGTTTCAGGAGAATCTGACAATGTGAAACTAACTATTAAATAATGTGTATTTAATAATTATTACCTCAATATAGCGACTTTATGCCCTGTAATTTCATAGCAGGGCTATTGTCGTTTAATGTAAGATAAAGATAAAAACAATGAAAAAACATCTTTTACTATCATTTTTTAGTGTTGTTTTATCAACCTTTGTTGCCTTTGGTCAAAGTGCAACATGTGAGGATGCTCAATACGTCGGTACCGGATTTAGCGAATATCTTGAAGCTGGTACGTATTGGTTCTATACAACGTCTTTTGACTTTCCATTTAATATCTCTTTTGAATGGGATCAAACTCGAACGGAATCTTTCCCGAAAGACGATGATCGCCCTGAGTGTATTGTCGATTTCTCATGCAAAACAGGTATTTATGAAGATCCCGATCTTTACAAAGTTATGCATTATGTTATTGACTCACTTCAACATGATTGGCCAGCGCAAGGGTATCTCCAAATCGATCCAACGATGTCAATTTTTAGCCGTTCATTCGGCGATGACTATCGGACGGCACTTTTTATATTTGGAGTTACCAAAAATGTGAATATATATATAAAAGTGATTCTTCATCAGCCTGGTTGGTTGACAATAAATAGTACTTCTGTACATGCTATATGCTTAAATGTCGGAACTCGATTGGAAATAGGTCAGACTTATGACTTTGAGCCGGGAGATTCAACTGAATTATATATGTGGCCAATTGCCGAGTGGGCGCATACTAACTATCAAATGATTTGGCAACCGGAAAATGAGGCAGATGAA
>Ga0326513_10000171_pt1 | contig 51793 bp, 30 predicted proteins | sample 2_2465_0518_D_FD_203654 | JGI IMG/M metagenome (GOLD analysis project Ga0326513, IMG submission 203654) | Bovine rumen microbial communities from UC Davis, California, United States - 2_2465_0518 | ecosystem: Host-associated > Mammals > Digestive system > Stomach > Rumen | place: USA... | reverse complement strand
CCTCAAGATATTCCATATAAAGGTAGAGTTCTTTTTGGACATTTAGAAGTTGAAGGTTTTTATTATAATCCTAAAAGAAAAGTAGAGAACGCTTTATTTCAGCCAGAAATATTTGATAATTATGAGCTTGTAGTTTCTGGCCATTTACATCATGAACAGCACAGAGACAATTTTGAATTTGTAGGTTCGCCTTACCCTACAGATAAAGGAGAAGGTGGAAAGAAAAATTATTTTGCAGTAATAGATGGTACTGCCTGTGAGTTAATAGAATATAATGATGGGCCTGATTATATTACTATTTTAGCTGATAATTTTAATGAGAATATAGATTATACCAATAAAATAGTAACTGTTCAAATTAATAAAAAAGTTGAAAATTTTGTTAAATTAAGAGATATTCTTTTTGAAAAAGGTGCTCTAGAAGTAAATCCAGAATTTATAAAAGAAGAAATAGTAGATACTAATGAACATAAAGTAGATACTAACGAAGGAGTTGTTAAATCTGCTGCTAAGTATTTACAAGAAATAAAAGCTCCAGAAATTGATAATAATAAATTATTAAATTGTTTTAAGGAAGTTTTAAAAAGATGCCACTAGAATGGAAATCTTTCTATAATGTAAATGATATTTTGAGGAGATAAATTATGACTTACGGTGATAAACTTGAATTAATCGGTTTGGCTAAAAACGCAATGAAAACATCTTTAGGTGAAAACGGAATCGATGAAACTATGTTGCAACTAATTCATCTAAATGCAAAATCTAGTAAAGATTTGGATATGAATGATTTGAGTATCATAATGTATGTTGAAGGTTATCTTCGCTGTAAGAAAGAAAATCAGAATATTATTGAAAACATGATGAATGAAAATAAATCGGCAAGTGAAATATTTTCAAGACTTGTTGGAAAAGATTATATTTATGATGAAGAAACCAAAACTAGAAGTTTTTAGGAGGTTTTAAAAAGATGCCATTAATTAATAATCTTGATAAATATTTTAAAAAAACGTTTTTATTATATGATGATATTGATATTCGGTTTAATACTAGTAGTTTAAATTTACATTTAGATTTTAAAGATGCAACAAAATCAGCAATATTTCAAAAAAAAATGATGAATAAAGCTGCTAAAAAATTCTTTTTTCAAAAAACACAGAAATTGATTGCAACCAATAATGATTTAAATTTTACAAAAAGAGCAATTGTTAGTATAATAAATAATATGATGGATAAAAATTTTAAAAAATTTTTGGAGGTTGAATAGATTTTTTCTTATCTAAGTTAAATATATGAGTAGAAATAAATTAACAACAGAAGAATTTATAAAAAAAGCAAACATAATACATAATAATTATTATGATTATTCTAAAACAAAATACACTTTAAGTAAAGAAAAAATAACTATTATATGTCCAAAACATGGAGAATTTTATCAAAAAGCAAATAATCATTTAAATGGTCAAGGCTGTCCAATTTGTAAATTTGAAAATCTTTCAAAAAAACATTTATCAAATACAGAAGAATTTATAAAAAAAGCAAACATAATACATAATAATTATTATGATTATTCTAAAACAAAATATATTACTGCTAGAGATATAATAACTATTATATGTCCAAAGCATGGAGAATTTAATCAAGTTTCATATTACCATCTAAACGGAAATGGCTGTCCAAAATGTGCTTTAGAAAAAACCATTAATTCACATTTATCAAATACAGAAGAATTTATAAAAAAAGCAAACATAATACATAATAATTATTATGATTATTCTAAAACAAAATACACAACAAATCATAGTAATTTAACTATTATATGTCCAAAGCATGGAGAGTTTAATCAATTGGCTTTACATCATTTAAAAGGATGTGGTTGTCCAAAATGTGCTTTTAGTAAAGGTGAAAAAGAAATAGAAAAATATTTATTAAATAAAAAAATTATCTTTGAAGAACAAAAAACTTTTGCAGATTTAAAAGATAAAAATTTATTATCATATGATTTTTTTATACCATCCAAAAAAATTTTAATAGAATATAATGGTGAACAACATTATAAACCTATAAAATTTTTTGGAGGTGTAAAACAATTTAAGATTCAACAAAAACATGATTTTTTAAAAAAAGAATATGCTAAAAAAAATAATTATATTTTTTTAGAAATAAAATATGATGATAATATAATAGAAAAATTAAAGGAGAATATTATATGATAATAAAAAAAATAGAATTAAAAAATTTTTATAGATATGGGCCATGCTCTCAATTTTTAGATTTAACTGGAACTGGAATTAACGGTATTGTTGGGCCTAATGGTTATGGAAAATCTACTTCAATTGTTGATTCTCTTTGTTTTGTATTTTATGGAAAATATAGATGTGATTCTGTGGATGATGTTGTTAATAGATATATAGGAAAAGATTGTAAAGTAGGAGTAGAGTTTGAACAAGATGGTAAAGAATATAAAGTTTTAAGATACAGAAAACACACTACTCATAATAATAACGTTTATATTTTTGAAGGTGACAAAGATATTTCAGGTCATACAGCTTCAGAAACTAATAATAAAATTATAGATATTATTAAAATGCCTTATATTGCATTTATTAATTCTTCTGTATTTAGTTCTGAATTATATTCTGCTTTCTTGGCTAATAAAGTTTCTGAACGTCTTATAGTTTTTGAAAATATTCTTTCTTTAAAAGAAATCAATCTTTTTTATACTGTAACTAAAGATATTTTAAAAGAATTAAATGAAAAAAAAGATGAATTAGAAACTAATAAAATAGCAACCGAAAGAGAAAGAAATACATTAAATTCTAATATAGAAACTTATTCAAATAATGCTAGAACAAAATTATTAGCAATGAAATCTCAAAAAGATGTTGCTAAAAAAAATATAGAAGAAGCAAAGGCAAAAATTGAAGAACTTTCTCTCGTAAATGTTTTGGAAGAAAAAGGAAAACTTTCTAATAATTCTTTAAAAGAAGAATATAATAAAAGTCTTATAAGAATTGCCACTGAAAAAGAAACTTTAAATGTAAAAGAAAATCCAGAAGATTTATTAATAATAGAAAAATATAAAGATTTAGATTTTGAAGATAATAAAAATAAAGAATTAAAATATAAAGAAGATTTGGAAACAATTAAAACTAGAGAAAATGGTTATACTATTTCTTTGGAAAAAATTAATTCTTTAAGAAATGAATATAAGTCTTTAGAAAATAAACATATTCTTGATAATAAAAAATTAAATGATTTATCTGAGAACTTATTTAAACTTAAACAAGCAACTTGTCCATATTGTGGTCAACACTTAACGTCTGAAAAAGCAGAAGCAGAAAAAACAAAAACTGAAGAAGAATTACATAAATTAGCTAATGAAGTCAAAGACGATATGAATACTCTTGAGAGATTAGAAAAAGAGATTGATGAAGAAAATGAAAATTATAATTATCTCTTAGGAGATGCTAATAGAATTAAAGAAAATTTAAACAAAGATTTTGTGCCTAATACAGATTTGGTTTTTGAACAGTATAATAATGCTTTAAAGAATGTTAAGGAAATAGATGCTTTAAGAGTCAAAAATGATAAAAGATTTAATGAGCTTATAGATGAAGAAAAAAGTATTAAAGAAAAACTTGCAAATTTAAAAATAACAAATTATACTGAAGAAGAACTTAATTCTATTTCAGAAAAAATGGAATCTTTTAAAACAATTATTTCTGATAATGAAAAAAATATCTCTACTATTGATGGTCAAGTTTCTACTGTTTATGATAAAAGTTATGTAGAAAATTTAAAAAACCAAGTAGAAGATAAAAATACTGAAATAAATAACTTAGATAAAGAATTAAAAATACTTAACAATGATATTACTCATTATGAGTATCTTGGAAATACTTTCTCAAATAAAGCAGGTGGATTTAAAAAATATTTTATTGGGGAAATGATAGATGTTTTTAATACTAAAATTAATCAGTATTTACCTTTCTTCTTTGAAGAAGATGTAAAAATAAAATTTGATAAAAATTTGGAAGATACTATTACTATGGATGGTTATCCAGTAGGATTTAGTAGCTTTAGTCAAGGTCAAAGACAAAGAGCAGAACTTGCAATTAATTTTGCTTTATTTGATATTGCTAGAATTTTCTTTAGTAATGATAATAAACTTTTAATTCTTGATGAAATGGATAAAGGGCTTGATAAATTTGGTATTAAAGCTATGGTAAATTTACTTAATGGTTTTGATAAGCAGTTAAAAATTTTTATTGTTTCTCATAATCCTCTTATGGATGATGAGATAGAAACTAAAATAAAAATTTCAAGAGATGCTAATGGATTTAGTGTTTTAAATTAAAAGAGGATTTAATGGAAGAAAAAGAAATGATTTTGGATGAAAGTAACCCAAGATATAAGCTTGCAAAAAAACTTTTTGAACCTTATCTAGAAGATTTTAAAAATATAGATGATGGAGATGAAAAAGATATTTTTCTTTTTTAAATAAGCTAATAAATTTATAACGCTTGTAAAAAATAAAGCCACTCATTTGAGTGGCTTTATTTTTTTAATCGAATGTTCTTCTAACTATCTTTAATTTTGGATTTGGTGAATAAGTGTAAGTTGTACAATTAAGTTTCTTTTTAATTGCATCGGCTTTTTTATTATAACCATTTCCATAAGTGGAATCTGCATTTGCAGATGTAACTACTGAACTATTATTCTGTGAATTATTATTAACATTTTCTGCATTTGTAGGTGTATTGTTAATATTAGCCTTATTTTGTTCTGTTGATTTTAATTGTTCTAATGTTTTTACTAAATTATCAAAACTTTGTTTATTAAAAAGATAAAGTTTATTTTTGTTGTTGCTAACAACAATGTAATTATTAACTGAACAATATTGTCCAAAAGCTATATCATCTGGTTGATTTCCAGTAAGACTAAAGCCTTTAAAATCATCTTTTAAAAGTTGACCACCAGCTGCTGCTATTGAATCTAAACGTTGTTCAGTAGGCAAAGGTGCAGCAGATTGAATTGGTGGATTAATATCTTCTTCAGACATTACAGAAGCTTTTATTCCACTATTAATAGTTATTATAGCTTCTTTATAAGCATCAACGTCTTTTTTATTTTCATCTGCATATTTTTTTAATATTCCATATGATTTTTGTAGTACATCATGACTCAAAGAACTAACTTTTATTCCAGCTTTTTCTAGCAATGTTGCTGGGTTTTTAATCCAATCAGAACCATGAACTTCATAATATGTTACATTATTATTTAATTGTTTTATATCATATTTTGTATAAATAGGAACTTGATTATTACTAGTAAATACACAATTACCTAAGCCATCAAAATTATTTTGGTTTAAAGCTTCTATAATTTTTTTGCTATCATGATAGTTTAATATCAAATTTGTTAAGAAAAATCTTACTATTTTTTCTGTAATATTACAATTAGCCTTATCGAATAATCTTTTAATCATAGTAATAGCTATATTTTCATTACCTTCTTGAGTAAATGATTTTACATCTTTAAGATCTTCTGCTTTTTTATGTTTATTTAATTTAGAAGCAATTGAATCAACATCTCTGGTAAATTGTTGTACTGCTTTAGTCATAAGATAACCAAATTCATTTACTGTTTGATCAAATTGTAATTCTAATTTAATTTTTTTATTAAATTTAGTTTCGCTATTTATCTGACCAAAAAGATTTTTTAATGTTTTACCAATACTACTAGCTATATTTTCTATTTGAGTATTTGCTTTTTTTTCAATATTATCTATATCTTCTGAAGACTTTGAAAATTTATCATCATAAGTTTTAGGGGTTGTAATTTTTTTGAAAAAATCTCCCAATCCTTCACTTAAATTTGTAGATTTTTCTTCCTTTTTTAAAAGTTCCATTTTTCTTTTAGCATCATTCATAAGTTCTTCTGCATTTTTTCTAATTGTTTCGATAAAATCATCAATATCATTAGAATCTTCAACATTAGATGCCTTAATCATTTTTGCTTTAAAAATATAAAACTGTCTTTTTTGCATAATTTCTTTTTCTACAGAATTTTCAATTTCTTGATTTGCAGTAACTTTATTTCTTATGTCATCCATTTTTTTAGATGTTGAACTAATTTCTTGTTTATGTTGTTCTATAAATTTTTCTTTTTCTGCTTTTGCTTGTTCAATATCATCCTTTACATTTTTTATATCTTTTTCATCTTCTGTTCTTCCTGCCTTAAATCCTTTGTCATTCACTTCCAAATCTTTTTTTATTTCTTCTATAGGTTTTTTTAAATAGCCTGTTGCATGTTTTATAGAATCAAATCTTTTTAAAACATCTATATTAATTTTAAAATTCTTAAATTCACTTAATATATTATTCCATTTTTCTCTTTTTTCATTACCATCATTGTCTTCTTTACCATTATTTCCTTGACCATTAAACAATCCATCTTTTGTAATAATTGTTGCTTCATCTTTAAAACGCTGTTTTAAATAAAGGATATGTAAAATATTAGGTGCAGCATCTCTAAATTTTTTTGATAATTTTTTGATATTATTAATAGCATTAATAAATTCATCTTTTGTAATAGTTTCATCACCATTATTAGCTCTATTAAAGCATTTTTTTATTTCATTTGTAATATCTTTATCTAACATTCCAAAGTTTATGAGGTCTAAGCTTTTTTTAAAATTTGATTTATTATTTTCAGAATCTTCAAAACCATTATCATGTATTTTTTTTTGTTCTATATACTTTTCATATTCTTTAAAAAATCCAATAATATAATCATTAAGTTTTTCATCGTCTTGTAAAACATCATTTTGTTCTTCATCATTTTTATTATTATATTTTGTTCTTATTTCTTTAAGACACTGTTTTCTTGTTATGTCATTAGGATTATTCTTATCCCATTTACTTATTTTTTTATCTTCTATAACATCTATAATTATTTTATTAAGTAAAGCTTTTTTATCATAATTTTTTACGTTATTAAAAAGTTTATTAATATTTTCTTCATTTATAACTTTATTATTAAGAAATTCTTTAAAACTTGTCATCGTATTTCTCCAATATAATTAACTTTCATTGACAAGTTTCAAAATAAATGATATAATTAAATAAATATAGGAGAAAATAATGTTAAATTTGTATTTTAAACCTTTAAATGAAAAAGCCAAAAAACCTATTCAAGCACATGATACAGACGCTGGCTGGGATTTATATTCTACTGAAGAAATAGTCGTTTATCCTGATAAGCAGTGTAAAGCTTCTACTGGTGTAGCTGTTCAAGGCAGTTTCGCAGATCCAAAAGATGCTGAAAAATGGAAAATAGAATTTAAAATTGAAGGAACTTCTGGAAACGCTGCTAAATTAGGATTACAGCCTATTGGTGGTGTAGTAGATCAAGAATATATTGGGGAAATTGGAGTTATATTAATTAATAATACATCTGATGCTGTAAAAATTGAACCTGGTAAGAAGATTGCTCAACTTGTTCCTCTTTGTATTCCTAAGATAAAATCTGTAACATATTTAGGAGTAAATGATGAATTTGAATCAACCTCAAGAGGAAGTGCAGGCTTCGGTAGCACAGGCACCGCAGTTAGCTAATTGTATAACCTTTCATGGAAAAATCTCTACAGATCTAATTCAGTTAGATGATTATAGTCAAGGATTTATTCTTAGAGGAGATAAAGGAGAAGAATTTCCTTTAATAATTTTAAAACTTCATGAAAAAGGAGAAAAATTTAATTTAGAAAAAGGTGATAGTATAGCTTCTATTGGAATACTTAAAAAAAGAGATAATGAGTGGGTAATAGAAGTTGTTCAATTATTTAGAATTCCTTCAGAAGAAGAACTTCAAAAAATGACTTAAAATAATAAAGGCTGGTCAAAAGACCAGCCTTTTCCTTATTCTATTCCAACCCTAACTTAGATTGCAAAGTTCTGTAGAGTAACTCTAGCATAGTTGAATTCAGCTCTTGGTGTAGCTGTAATTCCATATCTAGAGAATGTACCTCTAACATTGTTGAAGTTATCTGGGTTAACGATTGTTCCAGACATCCAGTTAGCATATGGTGAGTATACGATACCTGCACCGTATGTTGTTTCCTTAGCCTTGTAACCAAGTGTAATGTCGTTGTTCATTCTGTTTGGATCACAGTAAATTGTTACTGTACCGTTTCCAAGAGAACCAGCATTATAGAATGTTGACTTATTGTGAGAAATCTCACCAGCCTTCCAATCTGGCAACATCTGAAGTGCTGCTGCTACCTGTGGAGAACATACACCCCAATCAGCTGGAGCAAGTCTATTGAACATTGCTACTTTTGTACAATACTGGTACAATCTCTGTGCAAGAGCACGATGTCTATCAAGGTAGTTACCTGATGTACCATTCAATTCGTCATCTGCCCAGTCAAATCCACCAACCAACTGAGAAATTACTATATCATCAATTGCGTTCATAATCTGACGGTCAATTTCATAGTTAGTCTGAACAGCTGCAACCTTTACAAGTTCCTGTTCAACATCAATCTTGTGGTAAGCCATCATATCCTGTTCAGCTTCTTTTGTCCATCTAACCTTCAATTTACGTTCTGTTGTAGAAACGTCCATGTGATCAATGTCAAATTCCATCTCTGGGATATGGCTTGTTCCTTCCTGGTTATAAACGATAAATACTGTGAAAGCATCTTTTGTCAAATCACCTTCAAGAACAGTAAGAGCTTCAGCAGAAGGTGTTACTACATTTGTAGCTGTATCAACTGTTACAAGCTTTGTAGCTCCATCGTCTGAGTAGAACTCAATTTTCTTACCATCAACTTTTACATACTTAGCCAAAAGTCCTCTGTGGTTTGTGTTATTAAGGATTTCAGCTCTCTTATATGTGCTAGACTTCAATGCATCTTCCTTAAGGAATTCAATTGCATTCTTTGTTACTTTCTTTGCTTCTGTTTCATCTGAACCCTTACCAATAACGATTGGGCCGAGTTTTTCAGATGTATAGTATGTAGAATATGCTGGATTTGTCTGATATGGGTTACCAGAGAATTCATCATTTCTTTCTACATTTGACTTGCTATCTGAATATCTATATGTGATATAGTAGATAACACCTGTTGGTTGCTGCAATGGCTGAACTGAAACAAGCTTATTAGCAATAAGTTCAGGCATAACACGTCTGATAACTGGGAACATTACCTTTGGGATAACGTAGTCACCTACAGCACCTGACATCTGTGGAGCTTCTGTAAGTGTTCCATCTTCATTGTCTTCTGAAAGAAGAACGTTTTCCAACCAGTGTGCTGGAACAGTTCCTTCAGAAACCATCTTTTTATAAGAGTTCTCAAGAACCAACATTGTATTAAGACGGCTATCAGCATCAGAGATATCCTCTGCAATCCAGTTCCATCTGTCGGCAAGTTCTTTTTCATATTTTGCCTTATCAACTATTTTATTCATTTTATCAAATACCTCCGATTAAATGTTTGCGTATGATTTAAGAATATTTTTTAAACTATATTTATTTTCAGCTTTTGGCTGATCTAAACCTGTAACACCTTCTGTAATGAATGAATCGTCCTCAGTTCCTTCAGCTTGTGTACCACCAGCTGTGTCATCTGAAGATCCTGTATCATCACTTGAACCTATGTCGTCTGAAGATCCTGTATCATCGCTTGATGAACCATCATCAGAAGAACCTGTATCATCGCTTGATGTATCATCATCTGAAGATCCCTCAGCTTCAAAAACAGAAGCCAATGATTCATAGATGTTATAGAATTGCTCAGTTACTTCATCTGGACTACCTTCTTTAATCAAAGAAAGAATCAACTTCTGAGTCTTTTCTGAATAAGGTGCTAATAATGAAGCTAAAGTTTTACTTCCTTCATGAAGTTCTTGCTCTCTTCTCAATGTCTCTACTTCTTCTGAAAGTTTTGTGATAGTATCTTCGTAAGCATTGTCACGATAGTTTTCTGAAACGAGAGGAGCAACAATTTCCTTTACTTGTTCAAAAATCTTTAATTCTGGGTTGTTTTTAATAACCTCAGCTGTAACTTCTGCACGGATACTTTCTTTGAGTTCATTGAGACCATCTAACATTTTTTCTGTGAACTCTTCTCTAAGCTGTTCTCTATAAGCTAAGTTTTCTTCTTCGAGTTCTTCGATTTTTGCCTGTTCTTCCTGCTTCATTTGCTCTACAAGCTGATTAGTCACAGTTTCTTTCCAAGCCTCTAAAGATTCCTGGATATATTTTTGTGAAGCTTCATCTAGCTCTTCATTAAGCAAATTAAGTTTTGCTGTATCGGCCATTAATAAACCTCCGTTAAATAAATAAAATTATATTCTTTATTATTATCTTACAAACTACACTAAATTCAATATTTAGCGTTTTTTCAGCATACTTTTTAAGTTATATTATTAACTTACAAGTTGCTGAAAAAAGTTAATTTTATTTTTTGAATTGTTCTTTATTAGCAATTCTAGTATTATGTTCCATGCCTTGTGCTTCTATTACTTTTAAATTAGGTATTTTCAAAGCTCTCATTGCTGCAAGATTTTTCTTATCATCATCTACAAATTTTACTATAGAATATTTAGAGCATTTGTCTTTTAAGAAAGATGCTTTCTTTTCTCCATCAGTCATATTTGCATATTCTTTAGAGTATTTTTCATCATTTACAGCTCTAGAATTTGCAAGATTTACTTTTTCTTTTCTTAAATCAACTAACTCTCCTTTTGTATTTCTATATTTAAGCCATTTCATAAGATTTTGAAAAACTGCTTGCTCAGCTCCTCTAGCTGTAAGAAAAGCTACATCATAACCAGCTCTAAGATTAGAATCCATCATTCTCAATTGAGCTACTATTGGTTCAGCTCCATTACTTATTTGCTTTCCATCTTTTTCTGTTTTAAAGAAAGATTGCTTAATTTTTTCTGGATCTCTAAATTCTGAGAAATCAAATCTATATCCTTCTTTTGCCTTACCTCTTTCATCTTTGTATTTTGATTTAGCAAACTGATTTGTATTTTCTCTATCAACGTTTTCCCATTTACCTTCTTTAGTAAATTTTTGAATTATTATACCCATTATTTTAGAATCTGCATGGAGTAATGTATCATCAATATCAAATACTATTAAACCAGTTTTTCCGTTAGTTAATTTATTTTCCTCATTAACAATATCATATGCTTCAAATAATTTCATTTTAAATTTCCTCTTATATTTTAACTTAAAAAGGAAAGCTTTTTTGAGCTTTCCTTTTATATATTAATAATTAAAGTAACTAATTTCTTCAGTTTGAACCGAAGTTCTAATTTCTTCTGTATCAAACTTTTTTAAAGCTGCTTGAACACCATTTTTCCAAGCATCATTTTTAGTCTTTCCAGCATGGTTTTCAATAAATTTTTGTTCTTTAGATAAAAATTGGTTATAGAATGATTTACTTGCTCTAAAGCAATAAAGACCTTCATATTTAAACTGTCCTTGTTCTTCTGGGAATTTTAATGGAATGAATACTAATGTTCCTCCACCCATTCCACTAGTTCCAGGTACTACACCATAGAATTTAATTAAATTACCATTTTTAGTAGATGGTTCTTTTCCTTCTTCTATCCACTTATTTATCATTTTTCTAACTTTTGTTATATTAATTTTTGGAATATGGTGAGCATTTAACCAGCCATCATTTCCAGATGTTTGTGCTTTACCTGAAGAATCTTTATTTCCATAAACATAATTAATTAAATTTTTATGTTTATAAGCATTTAGATTTCTTACTGTATTATTATCTCCTTCTTCTTTAGCATCTTTTATTTTTTTATTCATTTCACTAAAGCCTTTTTCTGTTTTCTTTAGTTTCTTATATTCTTGTTTACCTTCTTTTCCCTTTTTATCAAAAGCTTTACTAAAGCCTTCAATTCTTTTCTCTATTGAAGTTAATTCACTATTATCTACAAAATCTGTTTTTAAACCATCTTTTACAACTTTAAACAATTTTGCTGGATCATCAACACTATCAAAGAATTTTTTTCCTTCAAAACGTTGCTTAACTAAATTCCAATCTTTTCTATATTTCTGAAATTCATGAATATATGGTTGTAATTCTTCATATACAAATGGATTAAATCTAGCGGCACCAATTTTCTTAACACCTTTCATATCTCCGTAAGTTGTTAATACTTTGCCATTCTTTATAGTTACTTTGTTAAATTCAGAATATTTTTCATCTGTTCCGTTAACATTTTTTCGTCCTGTTCTAGCACCTGTTTTAGTGGCTTGTGCATTTGAATGAACTGGAGTTCCATAAGAATCTAAATCAAAACTAATTTCTGAAGGTTTAATATCATCTAATATTTTCAATAATTCATTTGCTCTAGCAAGATGATCATCATGATATTTATGCTTAATTTCTGGGCTATCCTCATATTTTTTTAACTGTTCTATTGCCTTTTTAAGTTTATTATAGTAATTAGTAATTGTTGCTTCTGAAGGTGCTCCTACTACTTTAGTTTCTTGGTATCCTTCCTCATTTTTTTTTGTCTTAACAATTTTTACAGCATTTTTTGCTTCTACATCACCATTAAGACCAACACCAGAAACAAGATTTACATAGTCCATCATTAAGAAACAAATTTTACCTTTCAAAATGGCTATAATTTTATAAAAATGAGTATCCTCAAGTTCTTTGCTTTTTGAAGCATTAGCTTTAAAACCATTTTCAAGTTCGGCCTCAAGCTTATTTATTTTTTCAATCTGCTTTGAAATAGTTTCTTTTGCTTCTCCTTTCTTTTTTAGCTCTTCTACTTTTTCTTTGGCTTTGTCTATTTTGTTCATTAATTCATTTTGTCTAGTTTTTTCATACTCAAAAGTATTAAAATCTTTTGATTTTCCACTATTAGCCTTAGCAGAACTAATATATTTATTCATAAAAGAATAATTAACTTCATTTATAATTTCATCTAAATTTTTCATACTCTTATTTCCTTTATATTTTTAACTTACAAAAAAGCACTAGAAGATTTCTAGTGCTTTTTATTTTATTTATTTTCTAATTTTTCTATTCTTTCTTTTAATTCTTTGTTTTCTGCTGAAAGCTCTTGAACCGCTTTTAATAGCATACCTATACAGTTATAATGATCCATAGAATTTTTATTTTTTGTAGAAAGTATTGGCTCTGTATCATCAGCAATAAATCCAATTCTAGGATTTTCTTTCTTTGTATCAGATTTAAAATAGAAATCTACTACATTTACTTTATTTATTTCTTCTACAGCATTATATTTTGTAGGTCTTATGTCTGTTTTCAAAGAACGAGCCGAATTAGATACAAATGACTCTGCTGTTACTTTTCCCTTAGCATAAATATATCCATCAAAAATACCATTTGATTCAGAAAATAAATTTCTAACAGTTGCTTGTTTTTTAACTCTTAGATTTTCATCTATTGTTAAAGAATTTAAAATCTCTTGATTACCATATGTATCAAGAAGTTGTCTGTCAGACATTTTATTCATTCCTTCACAACTAATACAATAATTAATATGTTTATCTTCTCCAATAACCATAGGTGAAGTCCATAAGCATAATGTATTGATGTTATTACTTGCTCCATAACCATTTCTATTTCTAATGGAGATGATAAAGTTTCTATCATCTCCATTTCTTTCAAAAGAGCCAAAGAAAGTCTTATATTTAGCTAACCATTTAAATTTTTCATTTAAATCAAATTCGTCAGCAGTTAAATGTCCTGAATTTGGGATACCTGTTTTTTCATCAACGAGTTGCAATAATTTATCAGCACTAGCATCCTGGGTAATATATTTATTGACCTCTAACATAGGCAAAGCAACTGAACCTTTAAATACTGTATTTCCGTTTGCTACTACTAATTGCTTGTTTCTAATAAATACTTCATCGTTATAAATTCTTAAATACCAACTACTTTTCTTCAATTTTGTTGCTGTATCATCTTCAAGATATTTTATACCATTTTGAGGGCCAAACATTAAATCATAATCTTCAGCACTTTTACCATTAACATCATCATAGTCAGTTCCTAAAATTATTGCTTTATCATTTTTTTTAGCAACTTTAACATTATTTGAAATAACAATTGGATATGTATTTTTTTGTATACTGTTATTAGAACCTATTATACTTCCATGTTCTGTTGCTTTTAAAGTATTATATCTTCCCATGCAATAATTTTCTAAAGTACTATCTAAAGTATTATTATTTCCAATAGAAAAATCTTTTTCACCATTTTTTATTTCATTGTTATTTCCAATAGAAAAATTACCTAAAGAACTATCTATTTTATTTTCACTACCAATAGAGAAAATATCTGCATCTGCTCTGAAATTATTTTTATCACCAATAGAATGACCATTATCCATAATAACTTCGTTATTATTTCCAATAGAAATATTATTAGTATTTGAAAAATTATTATCGTGACCAAAAATTAAATTTTTATCACCATAATCATTTATGGTTAAATTTTTTGTGTCTAAATTATTATTATTTCTATTACCAACTATAAAGTTATCATTTAATATAAAACTTGTTTTATTTTCATTACCAACTATAAAGTTATCATTATTTATACCAATATCATCTGTTGTATCATAATTATTTTTATCACCAATAACAAAATTATCATTGTTTTCTTTAATTATAGAATTATCATTACCATAAGTTGCATTTCCATAACTACTACTTACAACATTATTATTAAAACCAGTTACAGTATTTTTTTCATTTAAAACTGAATTGTTAGCATTAATATTATCGCCACCAATAATAATATTTTGTTTATTTAAAGTAGCAGAACTTGTAATATTTTTACCTATGCTTATAAGTTCTTCACTATTACTAAAGTTACCAAAACCATAACCTATTTCTATATTATTTTTACCAGCTTTAATATTTTCAAGCGTATTTTTACCAATAGCAATGTTATTTTCTGGATTTTTTTTATTAACTGTTGCAGTATTTTTCATAGCACCAGTTCCAATAGAAATATTATTATTTCCTAAAACTGATTTATCGCCTTCACTATCCAAAGTTCTATCTAGCCCATCAGTATAACCTAGATTGTTAAATCCAATAGAAATATTGTCTTTTTCATTATCCTTTGGTTTAATATGTGCTTCTGAAATATTAATATTATTTTTTCTATTTTCTATAACCAAATCATTCATTAAGTTAGTTATATTTACATTTTTAATATCAAAAGTTGTTCTGTCTATTTTCTTTAAGAAACACTCAGCATTACTTACTACAATTCTTTCCCAACCATAAACAGTTTCAAATTCACCAGCTTGGTGCTGATAAACATTTGTTAATCCAAATTCAAAAAGTTTTATTAAATCATTTTTAGAAGTACAAAGAGGTGAATCAAAATATTCTGCTTTTACGAGAATATATCTTTTAGAAAAACTATAAACAAAATTTTTATCTTCTTTTTTTACTTCTTCTGCTCTTGGATCATAAACTATATAGCATTTAATTGGTTTGTATTCACCTTCTATTTTTTCAGATTCCCATTCTATATCCATTGGAACTTCTATAGTTTCTTCCAAAGAGAACATATCGTCTTTTTTTGTTAAATAGTTACCAAATAATCCATTAAAACTTTTTAACAATTCAAAAGAATTTTCACAATATTCATTTTCAGAAACTGGAACTCTGCTAACAATTGGTTCATTTTCCAATACAACATTTCTTTCTTTTGTTAAAGAATAGTTATAGCTTGTTTTAGTTACTTTTAAATAATAGCTTAAATTGTTTTTTCTATTATATAAATCATCATTATTTTTTATATAAGCTTCTTCTATAGTTCTAGCTACTCTTTTTTGAAATTCTTTTTCTGTTTCTGTTTCACTTTGATGTAAACTAGCTTTTATAGCTTCTTCATCTACTTTACCAACAGAATCAGTTATAAATCTATAATAAAGTCTTATATCATTGTCTTGATCATTTAAATTAAAATTAAAGTGTTCAGCTAATTGTCTTTCAAACAAATCTGAATTTGGTTTATTTACTACAAAAATAGAATTATGATCATTATCTATATAAAAATCCCTAGAATGTTGATTGTCTTCTGTTTTAGTATATTTATAATATTTCTCTTGAGAATCTGGCAATTTTGCCATAAAAGCACCAGTTGGAATTCTTATATATCTTTTTTTAATATCAAGAAATTGTCCAGTAGTGATTTTTCTAGGATCCATTTCTTCAAAAATATCTGGAAATACACCATTTTCTTTTTGCCCATAAAGTAATTTACAAGAATTTTGTAGAATTTCATAAATATTTTCTACATCTTCAAGCATTTCTATTAAAGGTCTATTCAATGTTCTAGCTGAAAATTTATCTGCTGCTGTAAAAAACTCAAGATTATTACCAGCTAATTTTTCAGTATTTATTTCTACATCTTTTCTTATAACAACTCCTTTATCATTTGTGATTTCAGTTGTTATAAGATCATCTTCATTTATTTTATTTCCAAAATATTTCTTTTTCATAGTAAAAAACAATTCTCCTTAAATTGTTAAAGTCCAAGTAAATTCAATACTTTCATCTGCTGTCTTTGAAAAGTTCTGAATATTTTTTATAGCTAACATCATTCCGCAAGGCATATTTTGTTTAATAGTATTATTTTCAGCAGAAGCAGTGCTTTCTGTTGCAAAATGAGCATCATTAAACAATCCTACCTGTTTAAATGTATAACCATTAAATGGATTATATACACCGATAGAACCTGTTCCAGATGATTGAGCAGGAATAACTACTCTGAATGTTAATCTATTTAAATAATTAGTAGAACTATCTCTTTGAACTGAAATATCTGCTGTTATTTCATCCCAGTCTAATTTTTGATTCATAGGTGTTCTATTGAAATAGATAAAGCAAGGTCTACCTGCACCTCTTTTATTTGGAACTATTAACCTACCACTATCAGATACGGTTCCCATTAACATTTTATCCATGCTATCATTAGTACTAGGACAATATAATGTTTTAATAGCACCTACTACACCATAGCGTTTAGCCATATCAGCTGATGTAGAAATATTAGAAGTATTATCTGGGTCATTTACTGTAACAGCAGGTATCATACTACCAGCTCCAGTATAAACACCTTGCAAACCTATAGTGCCAGAATATTTATTAGAAGCAAATTCAGCATCATCATCTCCAATGCCAACCAATTTATTAAAACTTGCTTCTGCAACATTCTGATCACCAGAACCATATTCTTCAATTTTCTGAGCATACCAAGTTGAGTTTTCTTCCTCATTGGCAAATTTTAAACTTTCCCAATCTGTGTATTCACATCCAGTTCCTAAAAGTATTTTTGTTGGGAATAAAGCAAATGTATCTTTTTCTCCAATACTTGTATAATATGTTCTATCACCATCAACTGGATAAAGCTTATAATTTGGAATATCATCATTATCCCAAATATATTGTTTTCCATTTAAACAATAACCATCAACATTTGTATTGCTTTGAAAGTTATGATAAGAACTAAAGTTTCCAACATAAGGTTTTGAAACTTGATTGGGATCTGAATTACCGTCATTTATGTCTAAAGATGTTGAGCCTTTGTATGTTAAAGAATATCCACTTAGTAAAAGCATAATAACATGACGCATCCAATCTGTAATTGTATTGTCTCCTGTATCATGATATACTAAATTTTTAGTACCATCTTCATTATGTTTGTATGCTTTAATATCAACATAACCATCCATTAAGCTCTTAATCATCTCTTCTTTTTTAGTTTCTTCTTTTTTTTCTTTGCTTTTAAAAATATCCTTCAACATTTTATTCCTCAAATTAAGAACGTAATCCAGAAATAGAGAATGAAGCAGCACCAACACTAAAACCTGTAAAATTATATGTATTTACTTCAGTACTATTATTAACATCATATGCTAAAACAATATTCTTTACAAATTCATCACAAAAATTTGTATTCCACATAAATTTTGAATCTTCTCCAATTTCCCATAAATATGGATCTCCTGAAGCAGTTGGCGTTTTATACCATCCTCCAATTTGTGCTTTAATTTCATCTGTTTCTTCTTTATCTGGATTGTATTGTATTAAGCACAAACGACCATATTGACTTATTCCATGTCCCCAGGTATGTCTATTTTCAATATCAACATGATATACTATTGATTCTGAATTGGCAGAACTTCCTTTAAAATTATAAGTTATGCTATTTAAGTTATCATCTGCATTTCCAATAGTTATAACATTTGAAGCTAATGGTGTAAAACCAGCTATACAGCAATCATAAAATCTATTTTTATCTTCTCCAATATAAAGTATGTCATCTTCACCAGTAGGTTCGTTACCTTCTTCTGTAAGATGAATTTTCTCGTCTGAAACACCACTAACTGCAAAAAATTTTATTGGTTCTCCTAATAAAATCCAACCATATTTTGTTTCTTTATTAACAATTTCAGCTGTAGAATTAAAAAGTTTTTTGTTTATATATACCATTTATTTCTCCTTATTTTATAATTTTAACTTTATCTTTTTTTTAAATTAATATCTTCAAATTTAATTGTTATTGATGTTTCTAATTTTTTTTCACTACTTTTTTTTCTTTTTCTAGTTTTTTTTATTTCTTCTTTTGTTTCAATTATTTCTTCTTTAAAATCTTCATAAATTTTAATTAAATAATTATCATCAGGTTTTTTTTCTATAATTTTATAATCATAAGTTGCATTTGATTTACAACCAGTTAAATTTGTATTTGAAAAATTATATTTATCATAAAATCTAATTCTAAAATATTTAAGAAATAAAATTTTTTCATTAATTATTTTTTCATTTTCTTTTAATTGTCTAATGTATTCTCTAGTTTCACTATCCAAATCTTTTGAATTAATAATATCTTTAATTTTAGCTTCATTAAGATTATTAAATATAAAAATATCTGTATGTAACAAATTTTTTTTATCTAAAACGTATTTTTCACGTTCTTTAGCATACTTAATTTCTATTGGTAAAAACTCATTTACTTTTTTTACTTTAATTTCAGGAGCTAAAATTTTTAACCAATTGGTATAATTAAAAATAACTGCTTTTTTAATTAATTTTATTCTTATTTTTGAAGAAAAATTAAATAATACATTTTTAAACATTTTAAATCTTTCTTCTAATTTAAATTTTATTCCAAATTTCTTTAATTTTCTTTCAAAGAAATGAAGAATTTTTTTATATTCCATTCCAAAGTATTCTTTACTAAACAGTATTTTAAATTTTTTACTATAATTGTTAAAAATTAAATAATCTGGTTCTATTTTATATTTATAATCATCATAGCTTCCATCTTCATTATAAACTAATTGTTTTAATTCTCTTCTTACAGGTACACCTTCCATTTGAACAAAATCGAGAATTTCAACATCCATTACATCTCTATCTATTTCTATGTTTGTTGCATCATTTTTTTCCAATATTAAATAGTAATTTTCAGAAAAAAGTTTTTCCTTTTTCTCTGTTTCATCAATTACCAAAGTATATTGATTTTCTGGTTGTTCTTCAGAATAACGATAAACATACATAGTATTTTCGTTATTTAATACCAAATCATAATTAGAAACATAGTTTTTATCTTCTAGAGAAGTTACTTTATATTCGTCTTTAACAGTTCTATATCCTTCACTACCATAAACAATGCTAAAATCTTCATAATCACTACTTTTAATATATTTAGTTCCATTAACACTTTCTTTAGGAAAATAAATTTTTCCATTTTTTACATAAGTAATGTTATAATTAGATAAATCTTCTAGATCAATATCAAAATATGCATAAATATTTTCCTTTCTTTCTTTTCTTACTCCTCTAACATTAAATAAAAATCTTCTTTTATTAGATGTAACATCAACTATTCTTACTTGGCTAATTGTATCCAAACTATTTTTTTTAGAAAAATCAGTAACTTCAAGTTCATAATAATAATCTTTTTTATAAAGTTTTGTACGTTTAAAATTAGGGAAACCTTTTTCCTCAAAACGCATATCTAATTCTTTATCATAATAAGAATTTGTATAACCATTATCTGAAGTATTTGCTAATTGAGCTATTGACTGATGAACTACACTTATTTCTCTATCGTCAAGAATTGAAGAAAATTCTTCACTTTCCATATAAGCATTTTTATTAGTCCAAGGACAATCTTGAAGTTTTGAAACTTTATTATCTTTAAAGTGCTGTGGAACCTTTCTAAGGTTTATATAACCATTCCCTAAAGCAACTTTTTTTCCACCTAATGATTTCTTATAATCTTCCATAGTAAATCTTTTTTCATATGGATTTACTATTTCCACACCAGGCTTTAATTTTATAATCAAATAATCTTCATTAAAAGAAACATCTATATTTCTTTCTTTTAATTGAACTGTTCTTTGTTTGTCTTTTGCTTTATTTTCTAATAGTGTTAATTCTGTTAATATTTGATCTTCATCAAAATACAAATTATCATTATAGAAATAAACCTTTTGGAAATTATTTATGTTATTAACAAAAAATTCCTTATTCCAATTTTCATCTGTATTGGTAGGCATAAAGAATGGTTCTACAGCAAACAACACACTTCTTAATAGCCAGAATTTTACTCTTTCTTTGTTTTCTTCTAGGAATTTCTTTTTTTCTAAAGGGCTATAATTTTCATAATATTTTAATTTTTTATATTTATTAATATATTTATCTATATATCCTTCTATACTATTAGTTCTTTTTAAAACTTTTAATAAACCTGAAAGATTTTCTTTAGGAACATATAATTCTATATCTCCAGTATTAAGGTCATAATAGGATTTCTCAAACAACATTCTGTTGTATTCTACAAGACCAATAACTATACGTCTATCAAAATCTACAGTAGTAACACCACCAATATTACCGCCTTTTCCAGACAATGTTTCATAAACACCTGGAATAACGTTTGTATCTCTACCGAAGTTATTATCATGAGAACGAATATTGGTTTCTCTATCTTCTATTCTCTTTTCTCTATATCTTGATACTATACCATCATAAAAATATTTCTTTAAAAATTCATTAAAATAATTTCTTTCTGGATTTAAAAGAGCAGCATAAATTGACTTAAACAATTCATACATTTTTCCATTTGGATTTTCATATTCGTTCATATTATTAACGATAAATCCACTAGAAAAAGCAAAATATGTTTCGTAAGTTCTTCTGCCTTCACTCTTTATATAAAATTCCTGTCTTATTTTTTCATTAGCAATACCCAAGAATAATTCAATAATTCCAGGATCACCTCTATCTTTATATAATGAATAAGAATATAATGAGGAATATCTTGGATGGCAAATTTCAGCAACTGGTTTTCCTTCATTAGAACCAAAAAATCTTATAGCTACTGGATTCTTTTCTCTAGTATATTGAACTTCATCACCTATATAACTAGGAATTAATTCTTGCCCAAGGATTATATCTTCTTTGTATCCATTGAAAAATTTTTTTCCATCTTTTTCTTCATAATAGCCAGATTTTTGTTCATTAATTGTAAGGTTCTTTGGTATTTCTCTTTCTACATAAGACCAGATTTTTTTAAAAACATTAGTAATAAATTCTCTTTCTCCAATACTATTAGGAGAAGTAAACTTATAAACTTTTCTATTTTCAATTTGTTCTATTTTTTTTATTACTTTATAAACTGCTTCTTTGTAAGTATTTAATAATTTTTCATCTTCAAAAATACTTTTATCTTTAATTATTGGATAAAGTTTTCTAAAAAAAGCTATAACACTAGCACTATGTTCAAGCTCGTAAGGTGTCCAAACACCATAATAAGCTCTATCAAAAACTTCATCAATTATATTTAAAATACCAATAGAATCTATAGCGATCATTTTAACTCCAAATTATTTCAAAACTACACTATCTTTACCTGTGTAATTGCGTCCGTAAGCAGAACATATTTCATCTAATAAATTAAAAGACAATTCATTGTTTTCATCTTTTTTATCATATAATTTATCTATATTAACTTTAATTGGTCTTTTGTTATTTAATTTATCAAATTCGATTGTACTTGTTGCTCCGTCCTCACTAATAACATATTCTCTGTTATTTTTACCATCACAATAAACTTTTGCTTTAGCCCAATCATAAATTCTCTCATAGTTATGGAAAATAAAGTTATCATCATCATCTTGTTCACTAAAACCTTCCCAACTATCATCATATTCGTATATATATGCTTTATCACCATCCAAAACAAATCTTCCATAGAAGTTTATTTCTTCAACACCATATATATTTTCTATTCCCTCTTTACCAATTTCATAACCAGAATTATTTATTCTTCCATTATGTTTAATTTTTCCATCAATATAATATACAGAAGGAGAATTTATTTTATAAAGTCTTTCATCTGCCTTTGAATAAATATAATCTCCTACATTAATATTGTAATAACCATATTGCCAAATAGAATTTTCTCTAAAATCTTTTATATTAGTTCCTTCTCCGCTAACAAAATCTTTATTATCATTTAGAGTAGCATCTTTATAATAGAAGTTTCCAACAACAGGATTGTTTATTGTTTCTTCCATATTCGCTTCTCTCATATCTATAATACCTTTTGTAAGCTCATCATTTTTATTAGAGTGAATTATTTTTCTTAGATGTGTTGTTTGTTTAAAGAATTTATAAAAAGAATTATCTTCAAAAACATAAGATATTATATCATTTGGAGAAGTAATTTTTATACTTCTATCTGCATTAATATAATATGAATCATCTTCTAACCTATCTATGATTTCTACATATCTATTATATTTATAAGTAGCTTTAGAAACATTTCCTACTGGGTAAGGTCTATATTTTAATAATTCAAATTCTTTGAATTTATTAATTAATTCATATTGATAAACAGTATAATAAACACCACCAACATCCATAGCTATGTAATAACAATATGGATATGACATTCTGTTTACTAATTCATTAGCGTATGCATTATATTCTCTTAATGTAGGATTTCTTTCTACAAAATAGAAACTATTTTTTTCTGGACTAAATCCCATATAAAGAAAGTCATTAAAACAGAACAATCTTTTATTTACATAATCATAATTAATTACATTTTTATGTTCAGAAGTAAAGGCTTCGAGCCAACCTTCTGTTTTTGTTCTTACTCTAAATTTTGCCTTCCAAGTATAATTATCTATTTTTTTCCACTTTGTTGCAAAAAATTTCTTTTTATTTTCCGACCAATCTTCCTCTGGAGTTTTTGTATTTAAAAATTGTCTAATAGGCTCATCTATTACCCATTCTATATTTCTTCTATAAGCACAATTCTTTTCATAATCATAATAATCTCCATTTGGATAACATTTTGTTCTTATTTTATTTTTTAATGTAGAACCTCCAAAACCATTAAGACTAACCTTTTCAAGTTTGTTCCATTCATCAAAATCTCTAGAACCAGCTAATGTTTTGCTATCACCTGGCAAATACAATTCTACTACTTGTCCATTTTTTGTTTTGAAAGCAGGATTATAATAGCTTCTACCATTAACCTTAGTCATTTCATCTATTCTGTATACTGGATAAATTTTTTTTAGATTATTATCATCTACTTTTACTTTATCTCCCCAATATCTAGTAGAGTTTATTATTTTTATTTTTTCAGATAATGGATTTAAAAATGTATTGTTATATTTTCCACCAGAATAATTAACACTCATTCCTAAAGAGTTGGTATATGGCACTTTTTTACCAGAATCTTTAAGGGCATATGGAACTACAGAAAAACCACTATTCATATATCCTATTTCGGCTTCATCATACCAGTTAATTAAATATTTAGAAGCTTGATTATTATTCCAACCTTCAGAGTCTAGCATATAGAAATCATCTGCATTTTTATCTCTGTTCCAGTTAAGTATAAGTTTATCGTCACTTTCACCAATATCTACAACAACATACATTTCTCTCATTATAAATTCTGGTGTTAAGAAATTTAAAAGAGCACCTAACTGATATAATTGTTCCAAAGAAAAGTTTCCAGAAGTATATTTTAATTTAGGTTTAATTCTTACATAGTTTGTTCTAAAATATGTAAATACTGGGCCTGTATATTTTTTTACATCTGTAGATTGAACTTTTCCGTTAGCTTCATTTTCAACTACATATTCATCATCATATCCTAAAACGCATCTTAAACCATATTTTTTTACTAATGAATCAAAATCTTTTACATTTAATTTTTCACCAAAATCTTTTTGAGTAACTATTTCTTTAGATGAAACTTCTTGTAAAAAATTGTCTCTTGGATCTTTTGTAGTCATATAAAATTTATATGAATACATATCATTAGTAATCATTTCTTCGTTTGCTTCGGACAAACTATTTAAGCGTCTTCTATCAAAGAAATATTCTTCCAAGGTAATTGTATAACCTAAGAAATTAAATAGCAATTCAAAAGAATCTACAGTTCCTCTTATGGAATAAACATCCATTATATTAGCAGCTATTGTTCTATATAAAGTATGTTGGTCTTCCATAATCATAAAATCTTTAGGTTCTACACCCATAAGCTGAGTTAAATATACTATGTATTCATATGGAATTTCATCATAATCATGGAAGTCTTTAGTATGATCTAGAATGTTATCAAGCTTATCAAATTCTTTCATTAAAGCATCCATAAATGCCATTAATGATTCATTCTTTTCCATTTTAGTAAAATCTTCTTCAGGTATAAAAAATTCCCAGTTATTCTGAAAGAAAACATTTACACAACAGTATTTAATAGTATAAAATATTTCCCATGGAATATCATCGGTCATTGGAAGTTCTTGCGAAAGACCTAAATCATCTTTAATTTCTTCTTTTAAAAATTGTGAAGAAATCAAATAAGTTATTGAGTGTTCTTTTATATAATCTATATTATGAAGAAGAGTATTAGCTAGTTTTTCAAAAATTTTATCATTAGCATTATCAATTATTCTTTTAGCACTATCTATATTATTGGCATTATAACCATAGTTTTCATAATAATCATCCATCTCATACAAGAGATGGAATTTGCTAAAGAATTTTACTAATTTTTTATTATCTTTTAAAGCATTGAATAATTCTGTGTATTTAGGATCTGTAAATTTCATTGGTTCCTCAAAAGAATAGAGGACTTAAGTCCTCTATTCTTTTAACTTTATCCCAATGTTACTCCAGTCTTAGAATATTCAAAGTTTATACCATGTCTACCATCACTTTCTGCAAGAACAGAAGTAATATAGAATTTACCTCCAGATTTATTATTACCATCCGAGCTAGTATTCAATGAATACTTTTGATCTGGATATTTTTCTTTATCTGTAACATCATATCCAAAGTAATCTATTTCAACACTTTGAACACCTTCTATATTAACCAATATTCTATAAATATCAGAACGATAAACAGTATTACCCATTTCAATATCAGCTATAGAATTTAAGCTATAAGCTTCTGTAAGTTTTTCATTAACTCTCTTTCTAATAGTAGATATATCATAGTTAGCATTATAATTAATTTTTCCAGAAATATCAAATGTTTTGAAGTAAGGTTGCAAAATATGCATTTCTGTACCAATAATTTGATATTTTTTCATAAACTGTCTAATAGTATCTTCTTCTGTATTTCTCTTTGGTTCATATGTTCTATCATTTACAAAGTGAACATAAAATTCCTTATCTGGGAAATCATTGTGTTCTGTTTTATTTAAATAGAAACGATAACCACCATTAAATCCTTCACCATTATTTTCTACAGAAACATAATAGTCACCATATTTAGATTTTTGTTTATAAGCATCAACAAATCCTCTATAAATAAATTTCAAATGGTGCTTTGGCATAGGACAATAGAAATATTCTCCAGTTTCATCATTTAAACTAACAATTATATTAGAAGAATTTAACTCTTTCATTTCTTCTGGTGGATACAAAGCATAGAATTCTGGATTAGTTATATTAGTTCCAAAGAACATCTTATAGAACAATTTTACAGAAAGCATAATTCTATCTTCGGTAAATGTTTTAGAATCATAAGAAGAAATATTCAAATCAGCCGCTTGGTTTGTATAAGCTGTAATATCTGGATAATAGAAAGTAATATTACCAGCATCAGTTCTATACATTCCTTCAAAAATAAGTTTATTATTTGTATTATAATATTTCCTAAATAGTGAGAAATAGTTTTTATTAATAAACTCCAATCCATGATTTCTACCAACTAATTGCAATTCATTAAGAATACGCTGTCCACTTAGTTTATTCAAATAACCAACATTTATGGCTATTACAGAATCTCTATAATCTTTATAGACAAATTCTCTTCCTTCCATTGGGCTATCATCAGACATTTTATCTATAGACATAATTAACGGAAACTCTATAGTAGCTGCTGCTTTTAACTGTTCTGGTGTATAAGTAGTTGTATCAACTCCATAAGCTACACCATTATATTTAGTTAAACCTTCATCAGTAACATCATAAGCACTAATAATATTAGTTTCAATTTTTGTTCTATCATTTTTTAGAACACCAAGTTCCTCATAAGAATCACTATTTATAGCATAATAACTATTTGTATCAACTGGTTCTTTAGTGATTTTTACACCGAAATCACTTTCTTCTTCATTTATATAGTAGTATTCATCTTTTGAATCATAGAATACTGCTTCACCTTCAATACCTATAAATGGTGGTTTAGCTTTTTCATTTGATGCAACATTATTTGAATAATAGAAATTATCATATTTATTCAATCTTAAATTATCTGCATCATTAAATGTGTAAGACAAGAATAATGTTCTAAAATCTGTATAATTTAAATCGTTGCTCGTTCCTAAAATATCACCAATTGCTATTTTAGTTCTTAAGTTTCCATTCAAAGCACCTCTAACAGATTTAAGGTCGTCATTAGGAACACCTACAGAACATATATATTCATCACTATTGTTGTCATCACCTAAGAAAAGTTCTACTCTTCTTCTACCAAATGCTTTAGCTGTTTTTCTTTTATTAAAATAAGATTTTCCAGAGATAAAACTATAATCAGAAAGGAAACCATCTATTAAACCAAATTCACTTATAAGTTCCGTTCCTTCTGAATCAGAAGTTTGAATAAAATACAAACTACTCTGCATACCTTTCTTTTGTGAAGATAATGCTAAAGTATATCCTCCATCAAGATCACCACTAACAAGAATAGAATTTTCTATGTTATTTACGTAATCTACAGAAGAGCCTGTAATTCTATTTTTTCTTCCACAAAGTTTTTCAATCAAATCTTCTGGTTCTTTTCCAAAAAGCATTTCTGGATCATTATTACCACCAAATACTTCTGCTTCAGAAACAGAAGAAATTGTTAAATCTTCTTTTTCTCCATTAAGATATTCAAATCTTATATCATATTCATAGCCACTAATATAAACGTTAGTATTTTGTTCTTCAATTCTTACAACATTATTTACATCGTAATTAGATTTCAATACTTTTCTTATTCTAAGTTTTCCATCCAAAACATTTCTGTAAGCAAGTTTTTCTTCCTTTGTAAGTTCATCTTCTAATTCTTTACCATAATATCTTCTTATTTCATTATCGTCCTTTGTTTTAAGATCATACCATTTTCCATCTTTAAATTCAAAAATAGTATTAACATCATCATTAAGACAAGAGAAAAGATATTCCAAAGTTGTTGCAAGAATATTTAAGTTATATCTAATTTCTTTTACATTATCTATATCTGATTCAACCTCTCTAGTTGTATCATATTGAATAACCTTGTTAGGATTAATATAAGCTTCTGAACTTGCAATTTTTTCTCTTGAGAAAGGATCATTATAATAAAGCTCTAATTCTGCAGCTATATTTGTATCATATTCTGGATCAAAATTAAAGTTCTTATACTTATACTTCATCTCTTTTCCATTTGCATACTTAATAGTTCTATTATCAATTACACCATATTTCATATCTCCTTTACCAAAATAAGGGAAATAATCATTGATTACATAATCGAATGAACCATCTGGGTTAATTGTTGCATCATTATTAAGAGATAATCTTACATAGAAGTTGTAAGCTGTAATAGCTGTATAAGCATCAAGTCTAACGGCAAAAATTCTATCATTAACTCTAATTCTATAGAAATTTTTCTTTTCATCTATAGCATAATATTTAGCCTGACTCTGTTCTGTTAACTCATAAGAGCTATATAAATACTTTGCATCTTCTGGATATTCATCCTGTATTCCTAAATCTACAAAAGAAGAAGTATTATTAGCAAATACACTATTATACATAAGCTTCTGTTTAGTAAATTCTATTCTTGTTAATTCTTCTGTAGCATTTATTTCATCTGGTAATCCTAATATGGTTGTATTTTCTATAGTCTTCAATACCTTAGCAAAATCAACCACTGTTACATAAGTTCCTGTGTCATCTTTTACTTTGTTTTCTTGATATTGAACTACATAATATTCGTAATCTTCCTTAGCTTCTCCAAGTCTGAATACAGATGTAAATTCATTTATTTTCTTAACTAATGTACCAACAGCAATTATTCTTTTAACCAAAGAAGTTTTATTAAAATACTGTCCTGTTGCTATGATTTCCAATCTTAAATCTTCAAGTTTTTGAGGCAAATCATTATAATCTATTTCTTCTGTATAATTTACAACTCTTTCTAATGCTTCTCTCATTAATTGAACTATACCTTTTCTGTAATAAGCATATTCTTTAGAGTTATGATAACTATACATTTCTTTATAATAGTCTCTTGTTTCACCATTATATTTAAGAATCATTTGTTGATTATAAGCATCGCTAGTTGAAGTTGGTTCATTATCTACCAATAACCAATAATTCTTATAATATTCCATATATCTTGGATCTGTATTAGAAGCATTATCACTTGGGCCTAAATCTTCCCAAACTTCATCTACTACATCATGATAAGCTGGATACAAATATTTTGCTTCTTTATGTAAATCAACAGTTACAACAAAAGTATCATCAAAAACAAATTTGATATATCTATAAAGTTTACAGTCTATAAAATCTTTTGTATTTAATGAAATATAAGTAGCACTAAGATTGTCTTCTACTAAATTATTTTTCGATGTAAGCAAAACAGTATTACCTATCATATTAATAATTCTGCTTATAAACAATTCAGTAGAATAATTAGGATGCAATTGAATTTTTAATCTACTCTTATTACTGTTTTTTTCTTTTATAAGTGTATCTTTAAACAAACCTGAAGTTTTTATATATAAACAGTTTTCAAGTTGTCTAGCTTTTATATGTGTTTGAACTGTAGTTTGTGGATTTGTTTTAACTACATCATATCCTTTAAAGTAGAAACGTCCATCATCATAATCTGGATTATAATTATCTCTATCTATAGCAAAATTATCTTTAATATAGAAGTTTCTCCAAGCAGGATTATATTCGGTAGGAGAGTTCATAACTGCATTACCAAATACATATTTTTCATTTAAAATATTACTTTTAATTGTTTCTACCCAAGGAAAGTAATTTAATTTTGTATTAGGTATTCCATTAAAGTTTTTATTCAATACTAAGAACGAGAAAATTTCTTCTGGAGATATTTTTCTACCAAAGTATCTTTCAAAATCATCTGGCATATTGTCTGGAGTAAATGATCTACATTTAGCAACTAAATTATATCTATTTAATATTCTGTCAAAATCTTCAGAAGTTACTGCTCTGTTCATAGCTACCAAACTAAGTGGAGCATTTTTTACAGCGTTAGCTAATGTTTCACCATCTTTACCACGAGAACCAGCTAAATGATTTGTTATTGTAACTTCATGAGCATCACCATCAGAATCATAAATAACTTCACTAGTTCCAAAATAATTTGCTGGTACATTACCATCTGCACCTTTAGTAGTTCTATAGAAAATACCTATAGTATTTCCTGCTTTATATAATCTATCTTTCAAAGAATTATTATTATATGTAAGCAAGTCTATAGTTGGATATCTAATCTGATAATATCCTTGTTCATTTTGTTCAATAATATAACAAGGAGAAGCACCATCTGCAACATCAGTATCCATAAAGTTATCTACTCTTTTATGAAGTCTGTTATTATCAGTAATATCATAAACTTTTATAGTATTAATATCTATATCTGTTTCATCTAAAACAAATATCGGGCCATTTTGAGTATCTGAAGTATGTTCTATATATGTGGTATTTCCTTGTAATGCTAAAAGCTGATTGCCATCTGCATCTCTATCATAAGTAATAGAACCACCTTTAAGTTTAATAGCATAAGTATAGTTAGGTGTTCCATCTGCATCAAGCATCATAATTTCATATCCAGTTGATTTACCATTTACATCTGGAGCATAAAATTTAAAAATCTTACTTTTTATTTCTGTAAATTTTGTTTCATCTTTTCTTACATTACTTAAATCTATAGTTCCAGTAACTATATTTTTAAATTCCAAAGTAATAGGAACTACTGCAAAAGATGGAGATTTTAAACTATATCCTATTTGTTTTAAAAGTCTTCTCTTAGCTTGTAAAGAAGTAGCTGTAGATAAGAAACTTTCATTATATAACAAATCCTGTCTAATTGATAAGTTATCACATATCCAAGCCATAAGCTGAATAAGCATTGTTCCAGCTTCTGAATTGTAAAATTGTGTCCAGTTTGAAGCCCAGTTATTATTACTTTCTATTATTTCTTTTATTTGTTGAATAACAGTTGAGTAATCCATACCTGTTTGTTGAATAACAGGTAATTCTGTAAGGTTTTGTGTACTTGCCATTATATTGCTACTCCTAAATCAAATCTTTGCTTTCTTTCTGTTTTTAAAGTTAAATCTAGCTTTATATTTACTATATCATCTTGACCAGCCGATGTTAATGTACAGTAATTTACTATAACTCTTGGTTCTTGTCTATTTATAGAATTAATTATTTCCAAAATTAAATCATCAATATCCAATTGTGGCATAAACAAAAATGTTTTTACCAAAGAACCAAACTCTGGTTCACCTACACGCTCCCCAGGCTTTGTAGTTAAAATTCTTATTATATTTTCTGATATAAGTTCTGCTTCGTTTTTTGAAAAACCTATTCCGTTTTTTCTTTCATAAAAAACTAATCCAGAGTATTCGTCTCCTTTCATATTATTTAACTTAAAAAAATAAAAAAGGGATGCTTTTTAGCATCCCTAAATAATTTAAAAGAAGCCAGAAGGTAAAGAATTTCCAGCCATTTTTACATCATTTACTGAATCTGAAGAATTACTAGAAGAATTTCTTTTCATTTCGTTTTCCTCTTTTTCTGCCTCATCATTCAAAATTCTTATATAATCTTGATATTCACTTATTGGCATGAAGAAAATTTCTTCTCTTGTAAAACCATGTTTTACAAGAGCTAAAGTATTTATTCTAGTAGCATTTAACCATTGCTCTATATCTTTAATAACGAAAAAATTCTTTATTAAAAGGTATAGCTACTTCTTCCTCCTTTCCACATTTTGGACAAACTACCTTTGCTTTAGGTATTTCCAAATTATCAATTTTTTCAAATGCTTTTGAAATCTGTGCTCTATCTTTTCCAGGTAATGCTTCAAAGAAATCAGCATAATCATCTGGATTAATTGGCTCTCCCTTATCATCAAGAATCTCTCTTGTTCTAACAATATAATTCAAGACAACTTCTCCAGCATCAGAATATTTCTTAGCAAGTTTATAACTCTCAGATTCATTTCCAAGTGTAGACATTTCTATAGTAACAGTAAATTTACTTACTGGAAGTTTTAATGTAACAACAGATTTTACATTATCTTCTTTTGTAAGTTCTTGCCATTCTACTTCTGAAATATCAATAGTTGTTTCATATTTCTTACCACACTCACAAGTAATATCAAACCTATAATCTTCTCCATAAGTGATTTTTCTAAGGCTATAAAGTAAATAGAATACATCATAAGGAGAAAGCTTAGATACATCAATATTATTTACAACGCAATTTTCCAAAAGCTTAATAAATACCGTTCCGTTTTTAATATATCCTTGATTTGTTAAAATTTCTTCATCTACCAAAGACATTGGGCGAATTGTAATTTCTCCGTTTCTTACTTCTTCATCTTCAAAATCTTGATAAAGTAATCCACCAGTTGGTAGTCTTTCTACGTGTTCTTCTGTAAAACAGAATTTGTTTTTCTTTTGCTTTTTAGAAGAAGCAGTAATCTTCTCCTTTAATTCACCAGAAACCTTAGCTGCTTCTGCATTTTTTATTTTACTTAAATCTATTTTTGGAGCTTCTCCATAAATAGCACTTGCTTCTGCAACTTTTTTATTCATCAATTCTTCTTCTGTCATATTAACTCCTTATATTAAATTTTGTCCCCAAAATTATACATTTTTGGGGACATTTTTTTACATTACTTCTTCTATAACTTCTTTTTCTTCATTAATAGTTTTATTCAAAAGTGGATTAGAACTTTCTTTTACTACTGCTCTATCATCAAGATAGTTATTTACAAAATACTTAGCAGCTGCTACAGACTTACCAGCCATTTCTAGTTTCTTAGCATCTACTTTTCTAGTTTTTGTAACTTCTTCCATCAAAGCTTCACAATCATTTGCTATAGCAGTAGATTGCATTTTTCTATAAGCTTCTGACATTGTTTTTCCTTCTTCTAATCTATCTTCTATTACAGTAAGTTTAGAAATAAGTCTGTTCATTTTTTGTTCTTCTGACTCTGATAATACACATCTGCCAGAAAGCTCTTTAAGTCTCTTGGAAGCGTAAAACAAATCCAAATCCTTATCGCAACATCTTGAAAGTTCTTCTTTCAAGATCTTGTTCTTTGTATATTTTTCTCCATATTGAACTGTATCAAAAATTTCATTAAGTGTCATAACCATTTCTCCTATCTTTAACTTTTAAATTAAAGCATCAAATATCTGCTTGAATGTAGGTTTTCTTTCTTCTTCTGTAAGTGTTTCTTCATAAACAGTATTAGAAATTGCTTTCTGACAAGACTGATTACCAACTACATCAATAGAAATAAGTTTGGCACCTTCACAAACTTCTACAGCTCTTTCTTCTGTAATGTTTAATTCTCTCTTTCTTTCTTCTGAGAGTGGTCTTACTTTTCCAGTCATTCTTGTACTGAAACAAATAGGAAATCCATCCTCAGCTAAAGTTAGAACCTTATCTTTCATAGGGCCAGCTGGAACTGCTTTACCTCTAATTTGTCCTGTTTCTTCATCCCAAGTAAGTTCTGGAAATTTAACCGCAATTCTCTCAAGATTAACATGAGCATCTTTAGCATGTTCAAGTTCACCAAATATAGGTTTCTTAGTAGCTTTAGATCTTTCCATTGCTTCTGTAAATACAGATCTTAAAACACTCTTAGGATATACTCTTTTATTTGCGTTTAAAGAATCAGCTTCTGAAAAAACACCTTTGAAACAAATTTGTTTTTTAGCATTTTCTCCTTCACCGATAACTTCTTCTTCGGCAAAAATTGTAACTTCATCTGTTAAGACTTCTTCATCTATTAAATTATCCATTTTTTTCTTCTCCATACAGTTTAACTTTTAAAATAACCATCAATAAAGGTGTATTTATCATCTATATAGAAAACAATATTTTTAGATAAAGTAATAGTTTTTGAAATTTCTTTCATTACCCAAACAAGATCATCATTTACACCTTTTCCAGAAAGACCTATCCAGAAAGATTGTATTTCATTTTCAAAAAAACTTGCTTGAATATTTACTTTCCCATAAAAATTAAATTCATTTCTTAAATATCTTTGAATTTCGTCTGCCCATGACTGTAACATTTCTTCTTCTAAACTTGTTACTTGTACTGTCCATAATGGAATTTTCAAGACTTTAAATTCTATAATATTTAAGATTTTTGGAGATAAATTTGGTAAGTTATTTTTTAAAAATTGAATTTTTTCTTCTGAATCTATTAAAATCACAAGTTTTAATAGATTTACATTTTTAGTTTTAGAATCTTCATCAGAAACTATTAACATTTCATAATCAAAATCTTTAAATTTTGTAAATAATGCACTTTTAATTATAGTCTCCAATTCTAAAAGTATTCTTTTTGTTTCAGAAATTTCAGAAGTAACATTATAAACTTCTAGTTGCCTATTACTAACTTCAACTTCTTCATATACCTTTCTAACTATATAAGTCTTTATCATAACTAACCTCCTCTGCTAGTTTTAATATCTTTATTTAACATTATTTTAATTATTTGTCAAGGCCCAAATGGAATTAATAAACCTCTACCAAAAGACCATGCTTGTTCTTCACGAGTTTCAGCATCAGTAGCTAATATTGAAAGTTTTACCCCTATAGCTACCAAAGCAGCAAATAAATCATCTCCATCTCTAAATCCACCAGAATCAAGCATTTCATTCCAATCGTCTTGAACTTGATGAAACATTGATGCCAGTCCATTAAGTAATAAAACTGTATACGCTGCCAAACAAGAAACAAATAATATATTTTTTACTTTATCATGAGCTATATAATATTCTTTTCCTATAGCTATCAATGGTAAAGGATGATCTGGGCCATGTCTCATTCCAATTACTAAACTATAAATTTTACCATAACAATATAAATAAGAAATTCCTTCTGTAAGTTGTCTTGCTTGAGTAATCGGGTTAATACTTCTAGTACCAGCTTTTATTTGCTGTATTGCTTTACCTAAATTTTGAATAGCTAAACAAATTAAAGAAATTCCTACTCCCCAAATACAACTTCCATATCTATGAACAGCAATATGAAGAACACCAGTTGTAAAATACAAAGCTGTAACCCTAGCTGTTCCAGTAGAATATTTTATACAGTCATAATCCAATCCATTTTTACTAATATTATGAATAGCATTATAAATATCATATCTTAAACCAAATGGTTGTCTTCTTTTTCTAAAATCATCCAAAATATCTTGAAGAACTGGATTATCACTATTAGTTCCATTTTTTATACAATCTGCTAAAATTTTTGCTTGTTCTTCTACAACTTCTTCTGTAGGAGCTTCTATTCCTTCACCATTTGGATCTAAGCCTAAATTATCAAGTATAGTATTTACTTTTTCCTCTAATTCTTCTATATATTCATCTACATTATCATTCTCTATAGCTTTCATTACATTAGCTAATGGTTCTGTTAATTGATCTGGCTCATGTCTAGCTGAAAATAAAGTAAGAGTTTGTTCTCTATTATAAAATTGTTCTGCTATTTGACTAAAATAAACATCTTTTACTTTAGTCATTACTACACCACCTATAACTTCACCTATAGAATTTTTGACAGCTTCTTTTATTTTTTCTCTAATTATTTTTAAAGCTTTTTCTTTAGTCTCATTTTTTAATTCTTCTTTTTGTTGTTCTAAAGTTTCTTCTTTTATAGTAAGAAGTTCATTTTTAATTTTTTCTACCAATTCTAATGCTTCTTCTTCTGTAAATAATTTACCGCCTTCAAAACCAAAATCACCATATTCACTTAAATCAAAATCAGAACTATCTAAACTACTATCTCCTATTCCTTCAATATCTATATTAAAATCTTCTATATTGATTTCTGGATCATAATCTACATCCTCTAAAGTAATTTCATCTACAGTGTTATCATCTGCATTAGCTGCCCTAAGAGGTTCATCAGAACTAGTAGATAAAAGACTACTTCTTAAATTAAGAGAACTTCTCGTTTGCATACTACTGGTTGATAAATAATCTGCCATCGAAACTGATTCCAAATTGCCCATAGAATTTAATCTCAATCCACCAGCTATATCTTCAGCAGTAGGCCAATTTTCTTTTCCTAAAATATCTGTTCCTTGAGCAGATAATGTATATCCAAAGCCATCTGTATAAATCCACATCATAGAAGTATTAGGATTTTCCTGAACAGCAAATTCAAACCAAGAATCACCACCGCCCCATTGTTGTCCTACTGGTACTTCACTTTCTGCTATTATATAATATTCTTCTTTTGTTACTGGTGATACTACTGTTTCATTTAAATCTCCTATTTTACCTTGTTCTCTCCATTTGTTAGAATGTAAATATTTTCCAGTACTATCTTTTTCATTATTAATATCATAAAGTTCTTTAGTTACAAATGCTTTAATTTTTTTTGTTTTACCATTTGTAGATATAGAAAGACAAGTAATATAAGGAGTTAAATTAGGGACTTCCCATCCCCATAAAACAATTCTAGGTTTTGGATCTTCATACCAAAAATAAAGAGTTACAGTATCAATATTAGGATTATATGTTACAGTAGAACTCGAAGAAATATTAAAAGCTTTTTCTGCATTTTCTGAATTAGTAGATAAGGTATGAGTAATATATTTTTTTACATCTTCCAAAACTATTTTTGCTTTTTCTGCATTTATGGATTTATTTCCTTGAACAATATGACCTGTAATATTATCCATATGTTCTCCAATAACTTCTCCTGTTTCACCACTAGATTCGCTAGAATCATCAGAAGAAACAATATCACTGCTATCGGAAGATTCACTACTATATGATTCATCAGAAGAATCTTCTGGAATATCTATTTCTATATTTGTAGAAATATTGTTGAACATTTTATCCAAACTAGAATCGACAACTTCCTTATCTATTACCATAGTATTAAATCTTGGAGCGTCTAATTCACCTTCAAATTTTAATTCAGCTAAAAAGAATGGTTTCATTTATACCTCTCTTAAAGTGAAGAGTAGTTTCCAGTAATATCCTTTGAAACCTGTGCTGCTTTCTGAACAACAGTTGGTTGAACAGCCTGAGAAGATGGGGAACCTTGAGTTGTAAGCGTTTGAAGAATTTGAGAAATATCATTGAGAATAAGACTTAAATTCTTATCTTTACCATGAATATTCATCATATCTTTAGAAGTAAAGTTTATTTTACCCTTAGCATTTATATTAAAATCTTTATCTGTACTAAAGTTTACTTCTTTTTTAGAAGTAATATCCATTTTTCCAGTTGTTGTTATTTCTACATCTCCATTAGTTTTAAGTTTTATTATAGTAGAGTTTCCTTCATCTCCTCCACCAGTACCAGATGATTTACCACTCTTTGTTACACTACTGGATGCACCAGCAACAGCTCCTGCATTTGTTCCTGCTCCAGCAGTTCCTCCAGCACCACCACCTGAATCTGCTGAACCTTTTGTTACGCTTAAAGTAGTATCTTCATCTGTCATAGTAAGAATTTGCTCTATTAATCCTTCTTTACCTTGAATTTTTCTTTTTAAAACTACTTTATCATTATCAAGAATTAATTGTTCTATTCCACCTCTTAAAGCAGCAGTTCCACCGACTTCTGCTTGTTCTTCTCCACCTGCTCCTTCTGTTTCAGAAGTTTGATTTTCTTCTCCTTCTTTTTCTTTTTTCTTTGGAATACTATGCCTTAAAGCTGCCTTATCTTTTGAAAGAACAAAAGTATTTTCAGCCATTTTTTGTGTCCAGTCATGATTTTGTGGTTTAAAACCACCACCACTTTTAGAGCCTTTATATTCTTTTTCGTCTTTGACACAATCTGTTTTAGTTTTAATTATAAAAGCACCTTTTTCTATATATTCACTTTTTTTGATTTTATCATTATCACTTTCTTGCTGCTGTCCTTGTTGGTTTTCAACAGTAGATATTTTTTGATCATCATCTAAATAATCAGCTATATAAGGTTGATCATCAAAATTAATATCATCATTTATAGTATCATCACTTGGAAGAGAAATTGTTTGTCCATATTGTAAATTTCCATATAATCCGCCAAGCCAAATATATTTTACATTTGCAAATCTATCTGGAAGCTCTATTTCTGCTACTAGTCCTACAGTTCCTACTTGTGGAATATTTACCATTCCAGCATTATAGCCATTTCCCATAGGAGTCATAACCAAACATTTAGCAGTTAAAGCAGAACCTCCAAAAGAAGATGTTTCAAGTCCCATAGCAGCAGAAACATGGTCTGAATCTTGTTCTGCTAATGGTTTTACCCAAACCCTTCCAGTTCCATTCATTATATATTTTTGATAAAGCATTACATCCAAAGTTCCTTCTTTGGAAAATTCACTATTTCTATATACTATCGCAGCCCAAAACATCTTTTCTTTTCTCCTATTTTATAAATTTGGTATTCTTATTTTTCTACCTGGCTTAAAATCCTTAATTCCGTTAGTGTAATTATTAATATAATAAATTAACCAAGCTAATTTAGCATCTCCAAGAAATTGTTTAGCTATTAAATCAGGTCTGTATTCCATTCCAATAGGTATATTTGTAACATAAAAATTCTTTTTATAAGTTTCCATACGTTCAAGATCTACAAACCCTTTTGTTTCCATTTCTACAATCGGATTATATAAAGTAAATTGATAATCAGTTCTTGCCATATAAATTAACTTGGTTCTATAATTTCTATACCATAAATATTAAGTCCTGTTCTACTACTTCCAAATAAAGTTATATTCCAGTCCATTCCATAATACTCGTTAGCTTCTATTTCAATTAAACTTATATCTTTATTTAAAGGATATGTTGCTATTCTACTAATACCTCCATATGAAGTCTTGAAATAAACTACTAATTTAGGTTCATATATATTATCATTTCTATAACTAGAAGCAAGTATTTTTATTTTTTCACCTTGTTTAACATTTGTTATAGTTAAACAAGTATTACCATTATCCAAATATTGATTATCATTGTTAGTATTGCTTGTATTAATTACATATCCAGTAGAGCCTCTATTAGCATTATCTTTTAAAAGTAATATACCTTTAGTACCGCCCATATTATTTTGAACTACAATTCTCTCACCAGAATCTATATAAGTACCAGTTTCTAATCTTTTTGCATTATCACCATATTCATTCGTAGCTATTTCATTAAAGTCTTTTTTTAGTTTTTCAGAAATTCCACTGGAATTAGGCCCAAAACTTGAAATAGCTACCGCTCTCTTAACTTCTGTAGTTTCTAACTCTTTTTCTTTATTTAATTTTCCTACTATATTAGCTAAACTACTATCTGCCAATTCAAAATTAGTTGGAGCTTCTCTGCTTATTATTTCTTGTGAATTATTAAATTTATCAATTTTCATTTGTTCGTTAATTTCTTTTTCTATAGAAAATAATTCTGGTTTATCTCTAGGAGTAATTATATTTGAACCTGGTTCCATAACTCCCATAGAACCATCTTCCATAAATTGTATATAAACCATTTTACTTTCAATTTCTATATTTTCTGGTAAATTTTTTCTTTCAGTTAAAGTTGCTTCTCCTATTTCGGTTTTTATACTGCTTTCTGATAATTTTTTATCTTCCATTTTAAGTATATTTTCTTTTTCTGGAATAATTATTGGATCATCATGATGCTGACCATTTTCATCCGAAGAATCATCAGAACTATAACTATCATCAGAACTGTAGTTTTCTTCAGAACTACTATTTTCATCAGAAGAAATATCGTAGCTAGAACTACTATTTTCATCAGAAGAAATATCGTAGCTAGAACTACTATTTTCATCAGAACTATCATCAGAACTGTAATCTTCTGAACTATAACTATCATCTGAGGACTCTTCTGGAAGAATTTCAATTGGCTGTTCTGTCTTTGGTCTAGTTTGCTTTTCTTCTACTTGTGGTCTCCAAGTAAATAAAGAGTTTATATCTTCATCACTTTGATTAATCCAATCCAAAACTACTGGATATTTCCATTCTTCCAAATCAAAATCATCGGTAAGTTCTATTAATTTTTCTATATTTTCTCTCTTTAGTTTTTCAATACCATCTCTATTTTCGCTATCAAATTTTAAGAAACCAATTGTCTCCATATTGACTTCAAAGCTATTAATAGCATAGCCATTATCTTTTTTTAATTTATTTGTTTTTACACCACTAATAAAATCAGCTAATGTTCCTACAGGTCTTTCTTCTAGTGGAGAACTAAAAATGTTCAATAATGTTTGTCCATTTGCTTCATCCAAAAAACATTTAACAAAATCTTGTTCTTTATCAATACTTCTATCTTCTGTATCTGCAAATTTTTCTTTATCATAATAGATTTTCACTAATTCATCTGTTTTATCTATCTTCTTTTCGATACCAACAGCTGCATTAAATTCTATTTCTTCTTCTATATCTTCTTTTTTAGATTGCAAATCATCCAAAAAGTTTTCTATTTGAGTTTTTAAACTTGGTTTTCCTTGGGTTCTTTCCAAGAAAATTTCCTCATTAACTTCTTGAATATATCTATCTAATTTTTCTTGACATCCTACAATTCTTGTAGCAATAAAATTATAAAATACTAATAATTCTTGAACAGAATATTTTACAAAACTTTTCTTTAAATTATCATCTTCAAAAGTAATATCAGAAAATCCTTTTGAAAAATCATCAAAATCTTTTGGAATTAAAACTACAGCTTCTTTACTTAAAAAATCTTTATCATATATTTGTAAACCATTAGTTTTTGAATCTTCATCTATTAAATAATAATCTGCTAATATTCTGTGAAGAAAGTTTTGTTGTTTTGGATTATCTTCATAAAATAACCCACTTCTAACTATTTCATTATAAAGTTCTCCACCTAACTGAAGCTTATTAAAATCTTCTTTTACTTTTTCCTTTTGTTTAACAATAGTTTTATATTCTTTATAAAATTCTTCAAAATTACCTAATGTTATTCCATATTTTGAATATTTATTATTAAATTCTTCTCTTTCTGGTTCATCTAAATCATAGCCCTTGTAAAAATCATAATCATTTTTAACAGTAATAGAAGTAGTTTGTAAATTTTCTCTTATTTTCGTTTCACTATCTATTTTTATACCATCTTGAATTAAATCTGACATTCTGCGATAAGAATTTACTAAATAAGAAGATGGATTTAATAATGGTTCCAAATCTGCTCTTGTATTTATATACCAAAGATCATATCTGGTTTTTAATTTTTTAAGGTTTTGATATAATTCTTTCATTACCTTATTACTGATAATATTATTTATCTGCTTAATAATATAATTGTTTTGAAAATCTATAACCGCATTATATATAGAATATTTAATTTCTAGATTTTCATTTACATATTCATTTAATCCTATTAATTTATCTAATACGCTTATCACAATCTAACTCCTTTTACCATAGTTTAAAGCTTGAAACTGCTTTCTTAATTGCTTGTCCTGCTTTAGAACTAGTTACCTTATTAACAACATTCTTAACAGCTTGTCCTGCCTTAGAATTTACAATCTTCTCTTTAGCCTTATTAACAGCTTGTTGAGCTTTTTCTTTAGCCTTATTAACAGCTTGTTGAGCTTTCTCTTTGGCTGCATTAATAGCTTGTTGAGTTTTCTCTTTAGCTGCATTAACTTTATCACCAATTGCAGATATAAGAGGTGTTCCTTTAAGTTTCTCTGTAAGTTGTTCTTTGATATTTGTTCCAAGTGACAAGAATGAAGTATCGAGATGGAAAGATTCAATAAGTGGTTCTGCAATTTGCCACATAGCATCTCCATTTGTATCTTTTGCACCAAGAACAAGATTATTAAATACTGGATCAGATTTAAGAGCATCAAGAATATCACTAGAAGGAGTATCATAATGCCAGTAGTTAGGAAGTGTATCAAGGAAGTTTTTAGTTGTTTCTACGAGTGTTAAAGAAACAGTAAATCCTCTGGAATAACTTATCCATGAACCACTTCCACCGTTAGCGGTAAGAGAACCTAAATGTTCTTCTATAGCTGTTCTTAATTTACTAGTATCTGCTCCATTATTAGCTGCTTCCTTTATTTTATTTATATCCAAACCACCAAGACTTTCTTCAGTAGTATTAGCTAAATCTCCTAAAATATCCTTGCCATCTTGCAATTTTTGCATTAATTCACTACCGCCACTACTTTGACTATAATTTATATACCAATCCCATCCATCTTGATGAATTGGGTTTATAGTCATATTAGTAACTATATATCTTTTTTCAGCAGTTATACCTTCAAGAGTTCCAGTAACTTCAAAACAATCACCTAAAGTTGTACCAGGATATTGGAATAATTTTGAAACTTTTGTACTTTTATTATAACCTATATGTAATCTTACTATTGGAGGTCTTACATATGTTGTATCTTTTATATATGGAAGGACTAATTTTCTATATTTCTTTTCAATTTGGAAAAGGGTATTTGGTGTCCATTCTCTTAACCACTGCCCATAAGAACCTTCTCCACCATCTGCCATTGTTCCACCATCAGATGTTGCAAAATATTTTGTCTCTAATGTTATAGAAGCTGAATCTGTAGATATATAACTTCTTATAGGTAAAATTCTACCAACTAATTCTTCAACTTGATATTTTGCTTCAGTTCCACCATCAGTAATTGTTGGATTAAACTGGAATGGGATACTATCTGGTACTAATTCATTATTTTCGGTAGCAAATGGTTCTATGTATATTTCACCAAGCAAAGTTGTAGCCATATTTTTTTGCTCTGCATTTATTTGTTCTGTAAATCTTTTTGTAAATTCACCACTAATTATTTTTGATTGAGCAGTTGAGCTGGTTAACATATTTCTTAAATTTGCTTTAGAAACAATAGAAGCGTTTATTTTAGTATTTTGTCCATTGCTGTTTCCTTCATTTTTATTGCTATTTCCATCACCACTATTAGCAACTTCTACTTCATATTTAGCTCTTTCATTAGAAATAACATTAGAAGCACTAAATTCATCTAACCACTCATCAGGTGATTTTGTAACAGCTTTTATAATACTTTGAACTCCGCTCTTTATAGTGCTACCAATATCAGAAAGGTTTCCGCTAGAAACAGAACCCATTACATCTTTTGCTGTATCTTTTATAGCATTAATACCGCTTACAACTGCATTACCAGAAATAAAATTATTGCCTAAACCAATAGTACTTGTAATTTTATTAGTTACACCTTGTAAAACATCTCTCCAACTATCTGCTCCTGTTTTTGAACCATCAATACCACCGCTTGTATTTCCAGTAATAAAATTAAATTTATGATATCTATCATATACTAATCTACCAGGTCTTGAATCATACATATTATAATATGTAACTAAATTAAGAGCAGTAATTTCCTCTAAAGTAGGTAAATTTTCTACAGCTCCATTTAAGTTTTCTAATATACCAGCTAAACCAAATCCACCAGTAAATTTAGAAGTCATATCATCAAACATATTTGATAATGTACTTTTTCCTAAAGAACCGACTAACATTCCAGATGCAGTTCCTAAAAGATTTGCCAAAGAATTATAAGTTCCTAATTTAGAACCTAATTTTATATTTTTGTATTTTTCATTCTTTGCTTTTTGAAGTAATATAAAAGTATCGTCTGAATGTTTAGATTTATTAACTGGGTCATAACTATCATTAGTTTTTGCAGATACTACTTTTTTAGCATCTTTTATAACACCAATTTCATTAGGTATATTCTTTATACTATTAACAATACCAGAACCAATGCTTCCGATATTTTGTTTTTCAATATCGTCATAAAGCATATCATCCTGCTTATCAACATTGGTTCTTATAGAGTTATCCCAATTATCTCCATCCCAAACAGTCGAACCTATTTTATTCTGGTCGTTGTTTATGGCATTTTTAAAATCTACTTTTATACCATTAAAATCTCTTGTTCCAGTAATGTAGTTATTATCTTCTGGTTTTTTAATTGGGCCTGATTTATTTACTTGCTTATTTAAAGCAGTTCTACCAATATTAACCTTAATATATTTTGATGAACCATAAAAATCTTCATCTGATCTAGTTGTTGGATAAGTTCCTAAATAAAAACCAGATTCATGATCACTAGGATTAAAATCAGAATATAATAATTCAGCAGTTAATTTTCCACCTGCTTCTGTTAATTTAGCATTTTTATTTTCATCAATTGTTCTAGAATCTTTTACAGTAGTAAAAGGTTTTCCATTGTTGTCTTCTTGAAGTGAAAGATATTTTTCTTCACCTTGATTTGTAACATTTGTAGAAATAAAATTAGTTTCTTGTGGGGTATTTTTTCTTTTATCAGTTATTGTACCATTTTTACCAAATTCTATTAATTGTCTTTTACCACTATTAGAAGTTGGTTCTGCTTCTTTATTTTCATTAAATATAAATTCTTGTGAATCACCAAGATATCTTTGACCTATATAAAAAGGGGCTTCATCATTCATCCCCTCTGTAACATAACCAACTGGATTTACTACTCTTATTGATTCATTGTGTAAACCATAATTAGCTACTGCTCCAGACAAAGATTTATATTTTTCTAATTCATTTGCACTACGTTCTTGTATAGAACCCCTTTTATTCTCACTCATGTTATTAACTTTTTAATAATCATATGGTGGTTTAATTGGAGCGGTTCCAGCAGTTTGCACATTCAAAGACATTTCTCCTCTACCAGCTGCAAATCTCTCTAACGCTTGTATTACTGCTGCTTTAATTGTTTCTCCCATTTCATTAAGAGCTTGTGTCTGATTTTCTATAGCTTCTCTATTTAATCTATCATTTTCTTCTCGTTTTTTCTCTGCTTCAGCTTCTTTTTGTTCCTTAGCTTTATTTTCTTGAGCTTTTTGACCATCACTAGAATTTGTAGCTGGTAAATAAACTATTTTTTTACCAATAGCTTTTATCTGATCTGGTTTTATTTCATCATCTTTGTCTTTTTCTGCTAATGCACCAGTATTACCAACAACAGCATCAGTATTATCTTGAACTTTCTCTTCAAATTTTCCACGAGTTATCCATCTAACTATTGCATTTATACCAGTAATAAGTACATCAAGAATAGTAATAAGTACATTTAATGGTTTTTCTATTATTTTTATCATTATATCTATCAAAGGCATTAAATTAACTATAAGCTCACAAATCTTCTTTATTACTGGAGTTAGTTTAGTCAATAATCTACCAATTACTTCAGAAAGAACATTTGCTAAACTTGAAACTATAGTTGTCAAAGCTCCAAACACAGTCTTTATTATTGGAAGAACTTGTTTTGAAATATCTTTAAATGCTTCTCCAAAAGTTTTCTGAAGATTTTCCATTAATGGAGCTATTTCTCCTTGTAAATTTTCCATTATAGGCTTTAATAATAATGATAAACCAGCCATAGCTAAACTTGCTATTCCTAATCCTTTCATTAAGCTTCCTAATCCACCTATAAGTCCTTTAGTTGTTTTTTCTTCTCCAGTTTTTTTATTTACTTTCTTTTTTCCTCCAACAATAAATTCCTTAACAGTTCTTGCTACTGGTTTACTTCTTATTTTTTCTTCATATCTTCTTACCTTATCTACAGCTTTCATTCCCAACGATGTAAAAATACCCCATCTTCCTGTAATTACACTAGTTGTTAATTTAGTTTCTAAACTAGTTATTGCTTTTAAAGCAAATTTATTTTTTTTCTCATTAATAATTTGTGGAAAATTATTAACTGCGTTTGCAGCTTTTTTTAACACATTTAAAAAACCTTTGTTTTCTGCTGCTTGTTTTTGTAAAGTTTCGAGTTCTTTTATTTTTGCTTTTCGAGCTTCCATAGCTATATTATATTCTTTATTTTCATCTATAAGTTTATTTCTATAAGCATATAGTTCTTCAGAAAGATAAGCAAGTTTTCTTTCATAAGCTTCTTGACTATGTGTTATGCTATACTCTTCTTTTTCTTTTTTAAATTTTGCTATTTCCTCCATTGCTTTTATTTCTTTGTCTTTAAGTTCTGAAATTGATACATATTTTTTATTTACTATATCATCATCTTCAACTATACTTTTTAACGCATTTTCTATATCTTTTGAAGCATATTTTCCAAATTCTTTTAATTTATCATAGCTTTCTTTGAGACCTTTATCTATATTAATTGCTTCCATTTCAGGACTAAATTCTACTTCAGAAAATTTTTCTCCCATCTCATTAGTTGTATCTTTAATTGCTTCTGAAGCTTCTTTTTTTGATTTTTTAATAGTTTCTGAAATTCCTTCACTCATTTTTTTAGTAAATAATTTAGCTGCAATATTTATAAGAGCAGTAAATAATAATAATGCTATTGGCCCAAATTTTCTAATCCTTCCTCCAATACTTAGAACAGTATCTTGAATTTTTTCTGTAAAATCCTTGGTATTTTGAGTTAAAGATTTTAAAGTTTCCAAACTTTCTTCTTCTGGAGTCATTTTTACTTTGGAAGCTTCTTCCATATCTGCAGAAGCAGCTTTAATAGCATCTTTATATGATACACCCATTGCTTTTGCATAAGCGGCACCAGCTATAGGCCCCATTTGTTTAAGCTTTTGACCAAATTCTTTTAATCCAGAAGCCATTCTTTCTGGATCTATATTTCCAGTAATAGCATCTGTTATGGAAATACCTAAAGCAGCATATGCAGGGATATTATCTTCAAGATTTTCTGGATCCATTAATTGTTCTATTTTTGCAACTACATCTTGAGCTTTAATACCTACTTTTTCAAGAGCAGAAACTGCCTTAGAAAGGGACATATTAAATCTTTGAACATCTTGAGGGCCTTTGCCAAATGCCTTTAACATACCACTCCATTTAACAGTGGTATCCATAATACTCTTTACACCTTCTTTAGTAAGGCCGTTAGCTTGTGCTACTTTCATTATATCAGCATACATAGCTGTTGTAGTTTTAGCTGATACTTGTCCCCATTTTTGAAGTTCTACTGTATTGTTTGCTACTTCTTCTACATTTAATCCAAATGCTCTGGCTAATCCATAAGATGCTCTAGCAGCTTCTCCAATATCTTTTGTAGTTCCAGCATATTGTCTTTCTGCTAAAACCTTAACAAGCTTTTCTGCCTGCTCTTGGGTAGCACCCATTTCAATACTAAGATTGGAAGCCATGTTTTTGTAAGCAGCTAAAGCTTCAACTCCTTTACCAGCATTTATGACAGCTCTATGAAGTTCTGAATTTAATTCAAGCATTTTTTTAGCAATACTACCTAAAGCAAAAATTGAACCAATTTTCGTTATATCTGCTAAAATATTTACACTATTACCAACAGTACTATTAGCTGTTTGCAAAAGTTCATTTTGCATTTTGAGATTCTTGTTTATTTTTCTTCCAGTACTTTCTATCTCTTCAGTCTTTTTTCCATAGTCTTTTAAAGCTTGAGTAGCATTTCTTAAGTTTCCATTTATTTTTTTACCAGTAAGCTCTTCTATCTCTTTGGTAATTTTTTGTATTTGTTCTGCTTGCTTTATATCTAAGTTATTTTCTGCCATAAAATCCCTCTAATTTAACTTAAAGACTTACTAGGTACATGCTCTAAAGGATTTTTAGTATCTCTTAGAACTTCTTTTTCTATACCTGGATATCTTACTATATCCAATGTAGTAGTAAATCCAGAAGAGGTAATTTCATGAGTAATTTTAGTAATAACATAATAACCAGTAGAACTGTGAAATTTTTGTTGATGTTCCATATTATATCTTTTACTATATGGTTCTTCACCATCAGGAATATCTAATGTTTGTACATTTTTAGCTCTTACTTCACTTTCATTTTGAGGTAATATATATTCTAGCCTTATTGGATAAGTAAAAGGTTGTAATATAGATGTAAATTCAAGTCCTGGGTCTCCTAAAAGTCTTAAAGTTCCTTTATACATACATGAAGCATAAGCTTCATCATACAAAGCATTTATATTACCAGAACCAGCAAAATTAGCTAGTAATCCTTCTCCTTGTTCGTATTTACTATATAAGCCTTCTGCATCTTCTCCTTCATCAACTACTCCTGCATCTGCTCCCTTAGTATTAAGTCTAACATTTGCCATTAATCCATTAGGCCCAGGTTGTAATCCCATTACTCCACTAAGTAAAGCAAATTCATTAGAATTTTCTATAGTACATTCTAGAACATTTGTTTTATATCCTAGTTGAGGCCCATATCTATAATTTCTAATAAAATTAAAACGCTTTGGCTTTCTATAATAAAGAACTATACATACATTTTCTTCATCACCTGGATAAGTTCCAACAAAATATGTTAAAGGATAAGTTTTACCAGCTTCATAATTTCCCTCATTGTTTTTAGAATATTCTATTCTTGGAGGACAAGCAGCACAGAAATCTTGAATTAATTGTTCAACATCTTTTACTGCTGGTCTTGGTTTAGCACCTGGTATATCTCTTGTCTTCTTCCAAATTACTGAATTTTCATAATTTCTTTTTTCAGCATCTTCATTACCTAAAGAAAGTGTAATTTTCTTTAATAATCTTTTGTCTACTTCGATACCTTTTTGAACAGCAGTATAATAGTCTCTAATTTCGCCACTTTTAATTTCTTCACATGCGTCTTGCATTTGTTCATCTGACATACCATCAAAACAAAATAGCATATTCATTCCTTTAGCTGGTTCTCCTTTGTCTTTGTCGTCATGAAAATATATTTTTACACCAGTTTTTAATTTTTGCCCTTGTTCATTTTCATTAAACATTCTCATTAAAATATATAAAACTTCCAAAGGATAAGAAGTAATTTCTGCATATCTTTGTAAAAATGTTTTTTTCTTCAAACTTACGTATGAATTTTCTATACCAGTAATTTCATATTCTATACCATTTCTTTTAAGAGTAGATTTGTATCCTAAAATCATATAAGATGTAATGCGACTTACAGAAGTAGTCATATCAACTGGCTCTGTTCCAAATATATCTTGATCTGTATATCCAGCACTAGCATCTTTTATAGTTTTATCATCATCACCAGAACCATTAGAACCACCAGTGGCTCCACCAGAGCTGCCTCCATCACTTGGAGGATTATCTGCTACTGCTCCATAAGAACCCATACCAAATATTTCATTATCATCAAACCATCTTCTCTCTCTTCCTGTTAATTTTGCTCCTTTTTTTTCAAAATATTGTGTTATAGTTCCTGGATTTGGATTATCATCCATATATCCAAATCTAATATAAAGATTGCTAAATTTATTTTTTGAATTTTGTTCTTCTACCATTTGTAGCATATCTTCTGGAGCTTGATTTGATTGTGTTCCTTTATCTTTAAGAAATGGGCCATTGTATGGTTCTAATTCTTCTTGATCATCAAGTTTTTTAGCATTTCTTAAAGCACATAGTATTATTTGTTCTAGTGAGTGAGTTTGATTTGAATCTATTCTATCCCAGTTTCCATCTGCTTTTCCATCATTTCCTAAAGACCAATAATAAAAATTACTTCCAGCAGCTTGATAAGAACCAAAATCTTTATCATATAAATGAACACATACTTTTTTTACTCCATTATCTTCCATTCTAAAATCTTTTACATAAGGGGTCATTATATTATCAAGAACAATTGCCCGGTTTTCTTCTACTTTTAAACCAACTTGAATTAAAGGGGTCATTCCAGAAAACATATCATAATATAAATCAACATCTAAAAGTTTTTGAGGTGTAGATTCTGCTGCTTTTTCTGCAGTAGATGGTCTTGTTCTCCATTTGTTAATAAGAGCTTCTGCCCTTTTAAATCCTTCTGCAGTATTTTCTTGTTCTTGGTTTTCTCCTCCGCCATCATTATCATTATCATTTTTGTCTTTTGGTTCTTCTAGTTTTTTTACATAATAAACTTTACAATTATTAGCACCTGCAACTCCACCATTACCATTATTTGAATCTTTTAAAAATTGACTCCAAATATTATTTTTAGTTTCTTCTTTCATTACAGAAGTAATTTCAAATTTAGTTTTCGCAATAGCTCTAACTATTACTTTTTTTACTCCTCCAGATGCCACTTCTCCTTTTACTGGTTCTATTGGCGTTTTCATCCCTGATACAGTAAAAGCTTTTCTCATGGCATCTCTATTTTTTTTATTTCTAAGAAGCCAAGACTTTCCAAGTTTTTCTACTTCATCTATAGATTTTACAACTTGTGCACAAAAATCTTCATAACTATCTAAATTTAAAGGAAAATTTGAATTTTGAAATGGAGCTGGAACTCCTTGATAAAACATATCTAATAAAAAATCCCATTGCTCTTGAGTTATTCCTTTTGAAATAGTATAATTTTTTCTATAATTTCCTTTTCTCCAAGTATTAATACCTTCCGTTATTGTATCTTTTTCTCTCTTTTTTATCCAACTAAAAAGACTAGGTGTTTTACCTTCTAGATCGCTTTGAACTAATTCAAAAACTTTATCTTCAGTTATTGCCTTATTTTCCTCAATTTCCAATCTTTCAGCTATTTTTTCACTTACTCTATATAACATTTTTTGTTCTTCTGAACCTGAAGAGTTTGGAATTGTTTGATTAAAAATTCCTTTTTCATTTATTAAAATATATTGTCCATTACAACAAACCAATGTTTTAGTTTTATATTTTTCTTTTAAATCTTTTGTTGTAGAACTATCTTCAACTAACTTGTATCCTTCTTCTCGTATAAATTCTGAAAACAAGTTCCAAATTTTAGTATGATAAGGCTTTACTCCTGCTGTAATCGGTGAACCGAATGTATGGCCGTGTCCAACAGTACAAACACCAGTACTATCTGTAAAAAATGCAGCTGTATCTCCATTTTTATATTTTATTTTTGGATATTTATCTTTTCCTCCACTTTCAAAATTATAAATATTAGTTTGTACATTATCATCTACAAGGATTAAATCTTTTATATTTTTATAATCAGCTTGATTATTATCTGGTTCTCTATTCCATTGTGGACTTTCTATTTCACCATTTGGTGAATGAAATATAATATTATTATCTACTATTTCACAATCACAAGAATTTGATACTGCCTGAGTAAAAAATGCTTTATATAATTCTGTTCCTTTTGAAACTTCTCCACTTGTAATTTCTAAATCAAAATTACAATTACTTACTTTTTCTTCACCTTCAAGTCTTTCATAGTTTTTCCATTCTGAATCTATTCTTTCCCAAGGATCAAAAATTTGACTTATTGTTTTTGAAAAGATAGGAGAATACTTTGCTACAGCAGAAGCAGTAGTTTCTGTTAACTGTTTTCCGTTGTTATCTATAAAAGTAACATTATATTCTATAAGGCCTGTGCCACGATCATCATAATGTAAAAATGGAACTGGTATATCATTATCATATTGATCTGCCCATGTAGCACTTCTTTCTTTAACAACAGGCAATTCATCTGAGCAAATATATAAAATTTTATCCTTTAAAGCTTCTGGAGTAATTATTTTATTTTCACTTCCGCTACCTACATAATTATTCCCTATAAAACAAGTTTCTACTGCAAGTTTATAGTTTTGTTTATCTTTTGATTGTATTATATTTGCTTTTAAATTTTGTTTATTATAAGCATACTCAAATGCTACTCTAAATACGCTTTTAATAGGATATTTGCTTTCTTTATTATTCCATGAAGCAATCGTTGGAATAATATATTTTTTTCCATTTCTATTTATTTCTTTTCTTAGTTCATACACTACTTGTTCTTTCATAAAAAGTAGAGAAATCCATTTTATTGAAGCATTTGCATTTTCATCTTTTATTATATCTTCAAGCTTTGTATTTTTTTGTTTAACTGTAGAGCCTGTATACCATACTTTAAAACCAATAAAAATTCCATTTATTTTTACTTCATCTGGTAAAGATTCATAATTTCCATAAGTATTTGTTCTACTAGCTCTAGTAGTGTAACTAGGATTATCTTTTACAACT
>Ga0326513_10000170_pt1 | contig 51853 bp, 90 predicted proteins | sample 2_2465_0518_D_FD_203654 | JGI IMG/M metagenome (GOLD analysis project Ga0326513, IMG submission 203654) | Bovine rumen microbial communities from UC Davis, California, United States - 2_2465_0518 | ecosystem: Host-associated > Mammals > Digestive system > Stomach > Rumen | place: USA... | reverse complement strand
CTGGTTGGATGGCGTGACTGGTAACGAGATCGCCGATGACATCGCCAGCATCTACCACCGTGACCAGTGTTCCTTCTGCTGTGTTGACCAAGGCTATGGTGTATGGCTGATCGAAGCACTGGCACAGCGCGGTGTCAATGTACTCGGTGTCAACTTCGGCGGCGGCCCCACCAAGGAACGTGTGAAGGCCAAGCAGTATGCCGCCACCAACGCAGGCAACATGAGGGCAGAGATGCACCTTGACCTGCAGGACCTGATAGAGAACCAGTCACTGGTGTTCACGCAGAAAGCCTATGACGCTGTCAAAGAGGTGATGCCTTTTGTCACCTGTGACCGCAGAGCATCAGGCAAGATCGTGGTACGCCCCAAGATAGAGATCAAGAACGCCATAGGGCATTCCCCTGACGCCTTTGACGCTGTACTGCTGTCGATACACGCACTCATCATGTACAGCCTGAACGAGGCGGTCTTTATAACGGAGTAACCAATGGGAAAGCGAAATTACAGAGCAAACAAAAAATATAAGGTGAAGGTCCGGCGCCCACAGGTGGATCGACTTGCGGAAGTGAATCAGGAAGTCCTGGAGGATATGCTTGCCTGTCCCACTACCGGGTGTGACCTTGGGACCAAGGAGATCACACGGGAACTGGAAGACGATGATGTCGAGGAACTTCTGAAGGACCTTCCCGGTGTGGACTATGTCCTTGACCGTCTCATCAACTACCTGTTCAGTAACGGACTTACGACCGGAGACCAGGTAACGGATGAGACCGTCCTTGACCCGTGGCTATTCGAGAGCAAGAACAAACTGGGCGCTGTCAACTACGAAGTGCTGAAGGAAGTCATCCGTCAGGCCGCATCCCGTGGTGAGTGCGGACTTCGTCTGTTCGAAGGGAACCTCTACGCCTACCACAAAGGCACATACGGCATCATCCTCAACAAGCACGATGGTATTGACGAGGTGGTAGCCTACTTCATCCGTGAGGACGGAAAGACCATCAGCCGTGACCTGAAACTGGATGAGTGGGAAGAAATACAGACGTATGACGATATCGGTGCATGGTTCCGAAAGAAAGACATGATACTTCTGGACCCCAGTGAGTTCGAGAACATCCGAAACAATCCCGGCTATCTGCATGGCTACTCGCCGTTCACAAGGGACCGACAGAGGGTAGACCTGCTGACAAGTGTCTACGACCGGATGAACTACGACATCACGTATGACGGCCCGGGACGTATCATCCTGCGTCCGAAGGATGGCTTCAATGCCACGGACGGGAATGACATCTCTACTACACAGATCGTCAACAACTCCATGGGCGCTCAGCAGAAACGCAACGAGGATGCCAAGAAGGAGATAAAGCGTGTGGCTGCAGCCATCAAGGAATCTTCTTCTGACTCTGTCGTGCTTCTGTCGAACGCCTTTGATAAGGATATAGAACACCTGCCGAGGGTGACCAAGTCCACCGAGTTCTTTGAGTGGGCCAGTAACGACACGGTCATCGTGGCACAGATCCTCGGCATGAGTCCGACACTGCTTGAAGTCGGTAAACTGCACGGCAATGTCTCCGTTGAAAAGATCATCGACAACGCCATGCTGAACACGATCATCCCTACCCGCGAGAACTACGCAGTGCAGTTCTCCAAAATGATTTCGACATATCTGGGTGTAGGGAAGATCTACTTCAACAAGTACGACCTTGAGCAGGTACAGGATGAAAACGACATCCGTGAGAAACTGGCACAGACCATCCAGAAACTTTCGTATGCGAACAAGGCGTCCGAGAACGACAACGTCAAGGACATCATCGATGAGTTTGTGGCATACCTGCGCCAGACTCTATACAACGCAAAGGGCGAAATGAAGTCAGCAGATTAAGAGAGGAGAAAAGAAAATGGAAGCAAAGTACAGAGAGGAAGACGTGTCCGTCATCGCAACGGACCACGGCAAACCCATCGTCACCTTTGAAGATCAGGCAAAGATGGGACAGGGGTACATCCAGAATGGCCGGGGACCGAAAGAGCAGAGGAAAGATTTCGGTTTCCGCGAGATGAACCCTGACGGCAGTATAGCCGCAAGCTACTACGAGAACAAAGCCGTCAACACTGATTGGTTTTATGACAATCGATTCCGTGTTGTCGGAAAGAAGCTGCAGGTCGTTATGGCCCAGACCTCCGAGGGATACAGAGCCATCAGAGACCTCTCGAGCGGCCAGATCTTCAAGAAGCATGTCGTTGCCCTCGAATTCGAAAAGAAGAACGGGAAGCTTGAGTTGACAAACCGTGTGCTTGTAAGTGACCAGGATTTCATCACTTACTTCACTCATAAACTGGACAAGGAAGCCATGACGGAGATCCTCGAGGCATTGAAAGAGGAACATTCTTCAGGCGCACCGTCCGTACCTGAAGAAAAACTACCTATATAAGAAAGGAGAAACACGATGACCAAATTTCTGAGAACAGTAGAGATTACTCCGGCTGCCGGAAGCGCCGTCACGTTTGCTGATACTGCAACCTACACTGGCGGCACGATCGCATGGGATCAGGTTCAGCTTGGGCATGATGTCAAAGTCCCGAACGCTGCCGGAACAGAGATCACGGTTATCCCGTTCCACGCCATCGTCAAGGCTGTTGCCACTATCAGCACTTCCGAGGTTGAGGAACCGACAGACGCGTTCTGCGGCTGATGGAGGTGAGTATGGGAGACAGACCAATGTTCTTTAAGAACTTCGATGAGATGTACGCATTCATGCGTGGTCCCAAGGAGTTTAAAGAACCGGAACGACTCGAGGAGGTGAAGGATGAAGTACCGCCTGAACGACCTCATAAGCGTAAGCCAAAGGCTGACGTTGGTAAGGTGGGCAAATCCGCAAAAGACGCAGCAAAAGGTTGAGTTCGTAAAACTCGAACCAGGCTACTGGTATGACGCCTATGCGGATGACGAACTGTACATCCAGTCCCTGAAAGATTGGAAGGTAACGCTTCGTTCCACCCCGTCGCTCCTTGAGGCTCTCGATTGTCGCGGTATTCCCTACACCACAAAGAAAGGCTGTGCCTGCTCCGGCGGCAAGCTGAATGTTACATTCCCCGGAATCGAGGTGGTGGACGGATGAATATCATTGACAGACGAGACAAAGGAAATGAACACCGCAAGCGCATGAAAGAACAGTACGACTCGGCTATGAAACTGAGCGTACAGGAAAGCGGAGAATGGTATCCGCTACTGCAGGAGGGCATGGTCACATACAGTGATGGCACTCCTTATTTTTATATCATGCGCGGGACACTGGAGCGGTTCTATGACGAACTGCCCGTGGACTATGAAGGCTCCATCAACGTAGGACATACAGACCTTGCATCGTTCCCTGACCGTGTGGTCGGGCGGTGGACAAAGTCGAACCTGCGTGTGGTGGATATCGAGGATGGTCGCCAGAGACTGGAAACAAACCTTCCTCTGAACCGGGAACATCCCATCATCAAAGCGCTTGAGCAGTCCGAGTTTGATGTCGGCCTCTCCGTGGAGATGAGCATGGATGTCAACTGGGACTTAACTGACAATCAGGAATTGAATCCGTTCGGCGTTCCCATAGTGGAGCGTCTTTTTGTTTACGACTACGCCATTGTCGGCAATGCCGGGGATGTCAATTCCATGGGAGTTCATCTGAAAGGAGGTAGCGAATTGCAGATGAATGAACTGGCGAAACTTCTGTCCAAGGAAGGCGGAAGCAATATCGCCGAGATCACAAAGCTAATCGACAAGGCCATGTCTGATACAGAGCAGGCCGAGGAAAAAGAAGAGACCACGAAGCTTGAAGAGGAGACCCCGGAGGAAGTCGCCGAAGAGGAGACTGCCGAGGAAGAGACTTCTGAAGAAGAGGCTTCTGAAGAGGAAGCCGCAGAGGAAGAGGTCGCAGAAGAGCCTGCCGCAGAAGACACAGGCTTCAAGGCTCTGATGGCACAGCTTGCGGATGAATTGAAGTCCCTTCGTGAGGAGAATGCCTCTCTGAAAGAACAGCTTGCCGCGAAGAAAAACGAGGAAGCTGAGTTCGTAAATGCGTTCAAGAAACTCTCCGTCAGCCTGTCTTCCAAGCCGAAGACACCCGAACCGGTTGCGGAGCATAAGGTCTACACAGACGGAATAGGAGAATAACACTATGAACATGATGAACATGAATACTGCAATTCTGGATGCGGTTGCCGTGGACAAGACCATGCTTGCAACCAATCTGCCGGAGATGGCTGACTGCTCTGGTGCCGGACTCGATCCGAAAACCGAGATTCAGAACCGTTTCCCGCTCGTCACATGGCTGCTCGGTACTGAACTGACCAGACGTGTACGTGCAAACATTGATGCGGAAGGATCCTGCCTGGTACACAAATCCGATGGCAAATGGGTCATCGAAGTGCCGCGTGAACTGTGGTCTCTGGTACCGGAAGCTTCCGAGACGCAGGAATGCTGCTGGCAGCCGTTCGACTTCGCCAATTGCGAGGGCAACGTACCGCTGAACCTGCTCTGCCTTAAAGACTGTGACTCCATCATGGACGAACTGGTCGGCCGTGAGGTTGGCTTCGGTTCCGATGCCGGAGAACTGGCTTCCAAAGGTGAGAAGCTGAACGAGATCAAGAGACGTATCGCCCGCCTGTCCATGGCGTTCTACACCGCCCATACGGTCATCCAGGGTCACTCCAACGTCTATACCAACATCCTGAAACCGTTCCACGGCCTGATGGAAGTCATGGAGAATCCGGCCATCGCCGTCATCAACGGTACAAACATCCTGCAGGCTTTCGACTCCATGTGGTGCCGTATCTCCCTGATGGGATACACGAACGCTGTGTTCGCTGTCAACCCTGTCACATATACGGGTATCCTCGCCGAGGTCGCGGTAGGACAGAACGGTCAGTATCCGGACGGATGGACACGAAACGGTGATGAGGTCCGTTTCCATGGCATCGGCTTCATTCAGGATAAACTGGTCCCGGTCAATATGACAGCAGGCACTGGTGAAGTTTGGGTTCTGAACGGCGAGTCTGTCGGTCTGTACCTTGGTACAAACCTGCAGCCTGAAGAGCCGTTCATCCGCCTGAGCGGTGACTTCAACAAGACCCCGGCCGAGGGTTGCGGTGAGACCTGCACCTACTACTACAACTTCGGTACTGCAATGGGCAACAACGCCAACAGACTGGCCCGTATCGTTGACGTCCCGATCGGCGGAGCCTGCCTGAGCGCCATTGCTGATCTGGGCGGCCTGATTCAGCCGCAGACTCTGATCCCGAAGGTCTGATATGGCTTGTCCTTCCAGTGTGGACCTGTTTGAGCAACTCAAGCAGTTCTGCACATGTGTAGAAGAAGTCACTGACAGGGACGTCACAGACATGATCAGTGTTGTGTCCCTGGCTACCGGATGGGCCTTGAACCCATGTGAGTCCTTTGAGTTAGGTGAAAGAAGGGAGGTCATTGACCTCCCTTCGTGCTTGGACTGCCCGTTTGAATTCACACCGTACTACACGCCGTTTGACGCAGACAGCTTCACGTTCACGCTCGTCAAGAGGAAAGGTCTGGAAGAGGAAAGAACACCGCTTTCCAACTTCCTGTACACAGGCTTTGATGACCGGGACATGAAGTATGAAGGCGGCTTCCGTGTAGATACGGAACTTCCATCCTGCGAGTGTTCCTGTGAAGACGAATGCGGCTGTCCGACAGAGTACAAACTGCTCGTCACCTATGACGCCGGGTACAACACTCTCCCCGAGTGCCTGCTCCCCACTCTGTGCAACCTGCTCGAAGTGATCCATGCCAAAAACTCCTGTGATTGTGAGGGGTGTAACTGCGACAGCGGTGAGACCGTTACGTATGACGCGGACGGCAATATCACCACACAGCAGATTGAGTACAAGTCCGGGGACGTGGTGAGCGTCTTCCTTGAAACCGACTTTGCCAAGATGCTCGTGGAGCAGTACAAAAATCAGCTCGGCATGATGAGCCTGCTGAAATACAACCATGACGTCTGGGGGTTTGTCGTATGAAGGTGAGGTTCAACGGAGTAATCGAGGAGACACAAAAGGGATGCCATGTCTGTCATGGCAGGACCACCCACAGCCAAATGACCACCCACAAGGCATATTACCTTCCGAGCGGACGGAAAGTCACGTTCAGAGTGGGAGTGCCTGTCGAGGTGTCACAGGCTGACGGAGAGTACCTGCTTACAGAGGACTATAAACTGCCGAACGGCAAAAGAAAGAAGGTGTTCGAAGTATGGCAAGCATAGACGCAACCATTGCGTGGTTGGAGAAATTGCCGCAGGACATTTCGGATGAAGGCAAAGACCTTGTGAGGGCAAGCATACTGAACCACGGTCACTGGGACACAGGGAAGATGCTTAACAGTGTGCAAGGCACAGTAAGCGGAAACTCTGTACACATTCGTGTGTGGTCGAACTATGCCGCCTATGTCAATGACGGTCACGGTCCGTCCGTTCCGAAACACAGGGCAACGTGGAAGAAATACAACGTCAGCAAGCTGAAATTCAAAGAGTCACCGAAATGGCCCGGGCCTATCTATGCGGCTTATGCATCAGGATATGCAGGGTCTCATTTCTTTGATGAGGCAGCAGAGCAGCTTCGGGCATACATCAGATCTTTATAAGGAGAATACCAATGGCTGAAACAAAAAAAACAGAAGAGAAAAAGGTGGACGCGCAGAAGTTCAAAGCGCGGAAGCTTAAAGCAATCAACAAGATGACGAACAAGGCCAAAGCCAAAGCGGCTGCGGAGCGAGTTCTGAGCAACGAATAAGGAGGCTACAACATGGCAAGATGCAATATGGAGGCCCTTATCAAAAAGGTCGGTATTGACAAACTCAGCAAGAATGTTGAGGTCAGCTTCGCTCTGCATCGCAACCTGCAGGACTGCCGTAAGATCAACACCAGACATTACGCTGCCCTGAGCGATGAGGCCACTGTTACCTACAACAGCCTGCGTAAACCGCAGAACCGCTTCGAGTGCAACCGCAAAGGCTGTGTCAATTCCGGCACCCTTATGATGGGGGCGGCAGGTGACTCTGTCACCTTCAAAGCACAGTACGATGCTACAGATTATGCGGCAGGCGCTGTGGCGTTCTATGTCTACACTGGCAACCTGGTGTCTTCCGACTATCCGGTCACGCTGACATTCAAGATCAGTGATGTGCAGGCAATGACGAACGCTGATGTGTACACCCGCACGATCACTGCGGCTGAGGTCACTGATGACGGATATGTTCCGATCGTCATCGACCTGTCCAAGACACCGTCTTCCGAGGTGGCAAACGGATGGACTCCGGGCGCTGTGTCCTACATTCAGCTGTCCGCAAACAAAGCGGTCGGCTACTCGTCCATCGCTATCTACGACACCATTGAGGACTTCGAGACCAACGATGTTGTTAAAGTCGGATGCCTGTCTGAAGTCGGCGGTTCCTTCGATGTCGCTGCTGTTGCCACTACCTGCCTGAACGCAGGCTACGATGACAGCGTGGACTCTATCCCGCTTAACGTCACTGGCACCAGTGTTACACCGAACTACTGGAAGCTGAATCCGATGATCGGCAAAGGCACTGAGTCTGAAGGTTTCAAGATCGTCACGATTAAGAAGACCATCACGAAGTCCGGCAACTACGGCAAACTGACGCTGTCCGACCTGTTCCAGGATGAGTGCGGATATGTCACTGTTCAGAAGGTCGAGGAGTGCGACACTACGAATTCCTTCTTCAAACAGCTGTCTGTCCCGACACTGGTGGCTCTGGCAGAGGACCAGTTCCAGGTCATCAAGAACGCTGACGGTACGACCGAACTGTACTTCAACGAGGTGACAGAGGGTGCCGAGGTTCTGGTGTCCTATCCGAAGATGGTGGATATCGAAGAGGAACTTCTGACTGCGGAGAACATCGGTGAGACCCGGGTCCGCATGTCCTATCCGCTTGAGACATCTGACGGCGTGGAGTATGTGTACATCTTCGACAACGTCCTCATCACATCCTTCCCGTTCAGCATCAACAACAACAGCGAGACTTCCTTCGCATTCTCGCTGACGATCCAGAGAGATGATGACGGTGTGTTTGTACGGAGACGCCGCATCGTGGCTTGACATTAACGGTAAGAACGAGGGGGCTTCGGCCCCCTCTCCTCTTTAAAAGAGGAAAAGGAGAGAGGAGAGAAAATGGCAGACATTATTACACAGGAGAAGCTTCTTGAACTGAGAGAGGCAAAAGAGAAGGCAAACGAGAGTGACGTCCCGTTCCCCATTATGAAAGACGGGGACCTCGCTGTGGTTGGGGACGCCAATAAGACAGAGATTAACAAGCACGACTTCACGCTTCGGTTCATCTTCCCAAGCGAAGGTGGATATGAAGCAAAAGAAGTGGAGTACAAGGACGTCTGGCTGAAGCCGAGACAGGCCGTTACCGTGCAGAGATTGATGACCGCTCTTCAGCCGTTATTCTACAAGATACAGGAAAACGGAGACCTCGAAGACCTTTCGGATGACGAGATGATGGAAGTTGTCACGCAGTACGAGGGAACGGTTCTCGATCAGTTGTACCATCTTGTCGCTGCCGTGCTTGGTGTGGATGAAAGGCTTGTTGATTACATCGAGCCGAACAGCGCACTGGAAGCGTATCACAAAATCATGCTGTCGTTCCCGGATCTTGTAAAGGCGTCCGACAGTTTTTTCGAATTCTTGTCCGGGAAGAAGAAGGCCCCATCCAACAACGGGTAGAGAACTACTTCGCCGGATTCAACCTATACACGAACATGGCCCACTATGTAGGCAAGCTGCTCCACATCAGACCGAACGAGATACTGGATACATGGGGAGTGCCAGAACTTCTTGTGGCATACGGACAGTATGCCAACGAAGCAGCAAACGAAGCCTATCAGGGGTGGGTATCGAGAAACACGAAGAACTACAAAGATGAACGACCGCCGAAATACATCGTGCAGTTTATTGGCGTTGACGAGATAATAGCTTTGGAAGAGGAAGACGATGGCTGATCATTCTATAACCATAGATGTAATAGGAAAAAACCTACAAGAGACGGTTTCTCTGCTGAAAGATATTCGTGACTCTATCAAGAATATCAACAGTACCCCTGTCACCGTAAAGGTTAATACATCGTCCGCCACCAGAGCGATCAATGCGCTTCGTCAGGAACTGGGTTCTCTCGCCCAGTACCTCAATCAGGGAAACCGCAATAACTCGGATGCTGTTATGGAGACAATCAACAGCAGTGTTGATGCCCTCCTGGCGAAGTTGGATGAGATTAACTCCAAAAGCGTTTCCCCTAGTGTGGACTCGTCCGAGATCGATCAGGCAGCGACAAGTGCGGAACGACTCGCCAATGGTCTTAGTGCTGCGGCGAGTATTGCCGATACGATATCCTCCGTTTTTTCTGGTCTCGGCGATTTTGGTGGCCTGTTCGCTGATTCGTTCAGCGCCATGTCTGGCATGTTCAGCTTCGACACCGTTGGCACAGCGAAGAGATACCTGACCGCAATGGCTACAAAGGCGGTCACTGGACAGATAAGCGGTATCCTTGAACGATACGACATCATGAACACGTTCGTGCCGTATATGGAACTGGCAGGCGTTGACGCCATGACGGCACAAGCATCTCTGGATGCGGTTGACCAGAGTATTCGCGGTATCCCGATTGGTCTGGACGAAGCGGCTTTCCGTCTTCGTAAATACCAGATGTACATGGGCGATATAGACCGAGCAACGCAGTTCACCATTGGTATTCAGAAGGCAATCACGGCAGGCGGTGCCACAGAGCAGATGAAGACCACAGCCTACACACAGATTGACCGACTCCTTGCGACCGGGAAATTGGGACAGTCCAGACAGTGGCTGTCCCTTTTCAACGGTCTGGGCGTGTCACTGCGGTTTCTGAGAGAAGAACTGGCTCTCGACCCGACAGCAGACCTGAAGACGATTGCATCCGACCTTGCCAATGGGACAATCGCCACCGAAGACTTTATAGATGCCATCGCTCGACTTGCAGAAAATCCTGGTCTTGACGAAGCTATCGGTATTTACAAAGGCACAATCGCTGCGTGGCGATCCAATATCAACAACGCCATAAAACGTGGTGGACAGAACATTCTCGAAAACATCAACAGTGTTCTCGAAGACATCTACGGTCAGGGAATCACTGGCTTTATGAAGAATGTTCGAGATGGAATAGACACAGTTTCCAAGGAAGCGGGAGATTACATCAAAGAAAATCCGCAGAACATCCAGAGTATTGGAGATGCTGTCGGTGGATTGATTGACCGAGTAATGGGACTTGACGGTGGACGGTTTGTCCAGAACCTTGTCGAAAACATCGGCGGCCTTGCGGATGGATTGGGCAGAGTGTTCGACAGTATTCCGCCTGGCTTCCTTGAGGATTTTGCGGCATTTGCCACTACTTGGGCGGGGCCAATGGCTACTCTAATGGCAGGCGCGCAGAGTGGTCTTGGAGTAGTTCTTGGCGTGTTTGAACGCATGGATGACTTCGACATGCCCGGTCTGATGGAAAAAATATCGGAACAGATATGGGCAATGGCAGATGCGGTCTCGTGGCTTCTTGAGAAAATACCAGACGGAATGCTTGGCGATTTAATGGCGTTCGGTCTCGTCTGGGGTAAACCGCTCGCCACTGTGTTCAACGCCCTCGCGGGTGGATTGAGAAATATAAGCGGAGCGCTTGGAGAAGGCGTTAAGTTTTCCGAAACAAACGGATTATTCGGTGCCATAGCGTGGATCGCCAAAAACCAACCAATCATAGCCGTTGCGGCAGCTGCCATCGGTGCGATTGCGCTCGCCGCACATTCGGCGAAGGTGGCGTTTGATGAATGGGCACAAGGCGTGGTTGAAGAGGCGGGTCTCGACAAAATCAGGGAAACCGCCGAAAGCCTCACAGAGGAGTCATCACAAATTATAGAGGCATACGAGTCCACCAAGAAAACATACGATGACCGTATCGACTCCATCCGTGCAAATGCTGATGAAGCAGGAGAACTTCTCCAGACAATACTGGAGACGGATGAAAAGATTGGCAAGCTTAAAGAAGGTTCGAAGTACTACGAAGAACTGTCCGCTCAGCAGTTTGCCAACATAGAGAAAATGAAAACGCTTCAGCCGGAACTTGCAGAGATTCTTGAGCAAGACACAAACGGCAGGTTGACCAATGCGCGAGCATTGAAAGAACAGGGCGATGCCTATCTTGAATACGTGCGTAAGATGGCAGAAGCTGAAGCAACAAAGGAAGCGTATCAAGAGACGTACAAGGAATACCTTGATGCCAGGTTAAACGAACAAAGAAACCTTAACGAGCAACAGTCTTTGTACAACAGCATCCGTCAGTGGTCGCAAGAGCAGTACAACCTTGCATTACAACAGGCAAGACAATTAGCCGCAGGGGATACTGCCGGAGCGGCGGCTACTGGTGAGGAAATCGGCAAGCGTGATGTCCTGATATCCGAAGCGCAAGATACGTTGTCTATCTTGAAGGATGGGTATTTCGATGTACACGAAGCGCATAAGGGTGCGAAGCAGGATCTTGAAGACCTTCAGAACACCATGTATGAAACAGAGGTTGCAGCACGAGATGCCGATTGGAACGGAGATATCGACAAACTCAAAGAAACAGGAGACACAGCTTCTGAAGTAAGTGAGGAGATCAAGAACCTTGCCAAGTCTTATGACACACTCAAGACCGCCGCAGATGAGGCTCTTAAGTCACAGCAAGATTTATGGAAGGCGATAGACGAGGAAAGCGAGACAAAACTTGCCGACACCATGTCGAACATCGGGGAAAACCTCAATAGGTATGGTGAGGCGAACAGGGCCGTTTCTGCGCTTACTGATCAGCTTGCCGGGATGGAACTCCCGGACATGACAAGAAGTGCGGCGGCTCAGTTCATTTCCGACTTGGTATCTCGCGGTGAACTCGGTCAGCTTATAGAACTCAACGACATATTCAAAGAAGGCGGTGGCCTTGATTGGCTTGCCAACAACAGCATGGAAATTTTCGGTAACAGCAATGCGGGGCAAAAAAGCCTGCTCAGTGCCGAAAATGTGGCACAGCTTCAGCTTATGGTTGAGGCAGGCGGCAACATTGAAAAGTGGACAACCGCTATTGAAACATCGGACATTTCTGGTGTGCTTCAAAGCGCAGGAGACGCAGCCTCGAATGCCTCTGAACCCATGTCTGATCTTGCAGGCGCCGAAGAAGAAACAGCCGGAAACGCACAGAGTGTTGCGAGCAACACGATTTCTGCTTCTGGTGGAATAAACAGAATGGGCGACTCGGCTGCGGCGAAGAGCGGTGATGTGCATTATATGTCTGGTGTCGCAAGCGGCTTAGCTGATGCGGCGGGTGCGGCGGCATCAACCGTGAATGCATTGGCACGAGCGATACAAAGCCTGCAGAGCAAAGATGTAAACATCAATGTAAACATCAGCGGCAGTGGAGGTACTGGTCATGCAATAGCCATGGCAAGAGCGGCAAGTAGAGGACTCTGGCGAGGCGGGTTTGTTGATTACCTTGCCGATGGCGGATTCCCCGGTATTGCAAACGGAACAGATACCGTCCCTGCGTGGCTGACACCCGGTGAATACGTCATCCGGCGGTCTGCGGTCGGAATGTTCGGAAGCAGATTGATGGACCGTATCAACAAGATGGATATCAACGGTGCGTTCGATGCGCTCATGAACAGGATCTCAAACCCGATGAATATGCACGGAAACACTTACAACCGTGATAACCATGCACAGGTCGTTATCAATAACTATGGTAATGGCGGACAAGACTACTCACAGCGCAAAGCTTACAGATTTGTAGGTGCTTTATGAGATATGAAAGACGGTATGTACAATTCAATGACTTGGTGTTCGACCATGTAGACATGATATCAGCAGATGACCTGACAATATCATTCAAGCGGAAGGACACCGAGTACACATACAGGCATGGGAGTTACGTGCCGCACAGAAGCAGGTACTTACTGGCAGAGGCAAGTAACTTCTCCATGACCATCACATTAAAGATGCGGAAGCTGCCATGTGATGCCAGACCTTTCTATGCGGACTTCGCCAGAACACAGCTTGCCCAGGTTGGCAGGCTGTGGGCGGTGTCCAACAACAAACTGGTCTGGGCATGGGCGGAACTGCGGTCATTCGGCGAAGCGGTAAACGTGAAGAAGAACACCATCGAGTATGACGTGGACGTGTATCTGCCGGAAGGCGTCTTCCACAAGGCAGACCCGAAGAAGACATTCCTGCATCCGTGGGATGTGTGCGACTTCATGGAGTGCTACAGCTACAAGGACATTGACTCGTGTGATTGCTGTACGACCTGCGGGGAAGTACATGACGCAGGCTGTATCTGTTGCGAGTGCAACGGCCTGAGCGAGGACATGGCGCTGTGCCATCACCAGAACGCACTGCAGGATTACTATGGATGTGATATAGGCTACCGCATTGTCTATGATTGTGAAGCGGCTGAACGCTTCAACAACACCATATCCAACTATCTCGGACAGAAGATATGTACAGAGACCGGACTCATCTCCGGTCTTTTCTATTCCAACACAGACCTTGAGACGGACTATGTGAAGATCCGTATCCACGGTCATGTGGTGAATCCGAGGATAACGATAAACGGCAACACCAACATCATCATGGGTGAGTACGACAACCTGCTCATCAACCCTGACGGCTCCGTGGAGTACTGGGAAGACTGCTGTGACCACGTATTCGCTGATGTTGAAGCGTGGGTAGTGCCAAGAGAAGAAGGCATGACATACGGATGGACGATACAGCCGGGGAATAACTCGGTGATGATCGAGACAGGCTTCTGCTGTTCAGACGATTGCTGTTCTGCCGTGTGTGCCTACATCGAAACAGACCCCATCACATTATAAGGAGGAGACTATGAGTGAAGTATCCTGTACCGCATGTCAGGAACTGCGGGAAGCGGCGCCGGACTTTGTCACGAACGGCGTGACAGAGACGGCGTGTAACTCACTGGCAGCTAACAAGGGCCTTGATACAACAAACGGACACAATGATGCGACGGACCTTCATCTGGCAAACGATTGTTTTGTAGGCCGGATGCAAGACGAGGTGAAAGCCTACGATGTCTGTGATTGGAAGAAGTTCATGAAGCTGTTCATACATAACCTGTATGAGATGCTGAAAGCCATCATCTGCACGATCCGTGGTATCTGGACAAAGATAGCCGCACACGATGCCGCCATAAAGGACCTTCAAGACGGGTCTGCGGATTTCTGCGAGGCGACATCCAATATCATGGAATTGGCCCTGCACAGGCTGCACGGCGTGAGACGGACAAAAGTAAAGGCTGACGTCACATCAGACGGCGGCGGCATTATGTGCAACACGGTCACAGCGACCTACTGCGACAAGACAGCGGTCATCGATATGGTGGCACTGTACATTGATGTCGGAACCTGCACAAGTATCCAGAACGGCGACATTATCTGGACGATTGAAAAGTCTGATGTGGTCCCGGACCTGATGCACGAGAGTACATGGAACGGCATCATGACATACGGCTTCATGCAGCCGTTGTGTACCGTTGAAGGCAAATGGACGGTCTATGCTGTGGCGGCAGAGAATGAGACATATCCCGGCAAGATGAGTGTGTCGGTGCATTCCACTGTTGGCCCAACGCAGATCGCATCGGGGCATATCGCCACGATCCAGAACACACCGCGTTTCTTCATTATACAGGGGTAAGGAGGGGAGAACATGAGTCAGATAGATTGCAACGCCTGTCAGGACCTGAGAGAGGCGGCACCGAACTTTGTGCAGAACGGTATCGGCGATACAGAGTGTGCTTCCCTTGCGGCTGACACTGGTCTCAATCCGAGCCTGAACCCAAAGCACAACGATTCCACAGACCTGCACGACATGAACGATTGCATGATAGGTTCTGCCGTCAACGACCTTGAGAAGCATGAGATATGCGACTGGCAGGACTTCATGGAGATGTTCATCGGCAACCTGTACGAGATGTTCAAGGGCATCATCTGTGCGCTTGGCGGTATCTGGACGTATATCCATAACCTGCTGACAAGGGTCGGCAATCTGGAAGGCCGGGTCACCACACTGGAAGGCAAGGTGTCTACGCTTGAGACGGATGTCTCTGGTCTGAAGACACGGATGACTACAGCAGAGGGCAAGATAACCACACTCGAAGGTGATGTCAGCGGTCTGAAGACAGACATGAGTGGCTTGAAGACACGGATGACCACGGTAGAAAACACGGTCAGCGGTTTCAACTCACGCATCAGCACACTGGAAGGCAACTACACCACGCTGAACAACACCGTGGCAGGCCACACAACCACGATCAATAACTTGAGCAATACGGTGTCTGGATTGAGCAGTACAGTCAGCGGACAGGCATCAAGCATCAGCCAGAACGCTGATGACATTGCAGACCTCGGGACCAAACTGGACAACCTTATCGCTGCTCTGGGCGGTTCGTCTACATCTGTCCCGGTCATGAGACGGTATCGCTTTACCGTTCCGGCAGAAGCCTTTGGCGCTGTATGGAAAGCAGACCATGGCTCTGTCACGCCTGATGGCACTATAAACACATGGTACAGCAACGATCCTAACGGCATCGTGGAATGGTTCTCCGGTGCGGGCAACAACCAGGAAATCGGTGAGAACTGGATTCGTGTTCCCATGACAGACATGGAGACCGTCACTGGTGTGTGGACGCAGACATGGGTTGTGCCGAGCGGCAACTCATACGATGGCAAGGGCAAAGGCTTCATGCAGACCGTAAACGTACAGGAGTGGTATCAGGACGGCAACGAGATAGTTATCAACTTCGATACATTCATCCTGGCACCGATCGAAACGCAGAGTGGTGGCACAGTAACGCAGAACGGCGGCCCGTATCCGGTAACTGTAGACTTCCTCGTAGTTGGTACAAAGACATTCTCACCGATCTGAGGCATGTATGTATTTCGAGATATACAGAGAAGGAAAGTTAATAAAGAGAGGTAACGACATCCTCAACGAGCCTACGTGGTCGAATGAGATGATGCTGACGCCTTCCACCATGATCACTCTGCCCATCGAGTACGCTGAGTATCTCGAAGGGCGTGAAGAGGTAAAGCTGTTCATGGACGATAAATGTTTCTGGGGCATCGTAGTGCGGTGTCCCAGAGACAAGTCCGATGAGACCATCGATGTCCATCTGGAGCATATCGTGCATGAGTGGACGTATCGGCAGATAGCGGTGAACACTGCTGTCAAGGAAGGCAATCTCAACATCGTCTATAAAGGCGCCGAGACAGAAACGAAGGACGGGGTGACAGTGTCTGCCAACCCTCTGACCATCCTGATGGAAGAGTACGGCATGTTCTCTGATGAGGACTACATCAGACGTGCGGGTGCAAGCGCCTGGAACGAGCATGGAGAGACTTTAGATGTCACGGTAGACCATTCTGCCGTTGAAGAGAAGGAAGGCTCCTATGACGTTGTATTCGCCTCTGGTGATGTCTCCGTGACCGTCAAGGCTACTCTGAAAAAGGATGATGAGCAGACCAAGACCGAAGAGGGTGTAACCATCAAAGCGAATCCTTTCTCCATGACATCGGATGAGGTGCGGTCCTTCACAGCTGCTGACTACATCGAGAGGGCAGACGCCACAGTGTCCCCGGACACAGAGACACTGGAAGTAGACTTCTCTGCTGTCAGGACCACGTACGGCACATACTCCGTGAAATTCTATGTAACCAAGGAAGTAGAGGGCGAGGAGAAAGAGATATCCGTCAGCGTGGACTGCATCGTTGCCGGAGAGAACAGCGGTGACGCCACAGTGGCTGATGACCTTGCCGACATCTATGCTGACACCAACTTTGCCTATCCCGGATGGAAGCTGAACTTCAGTGATCACGCTCTGGAGCAGACCATCGACTATGTGTATTCCAGACAGAACAAACTGGAAGCACTCGACCAGACCATGGAACTTACCGAGGATCTGTTCTGGAGAGTACGGTTCGTTGAAGCCAGAGAGATGGACATCTCCGAGTTTGGGGAGCAGAAGCAGTACATCATCTCGACTAAGCCGAACGGCGTAAATAACCTTCAGATAATCGAGGAGCCTACCATCGAGTACGACTTCGAGAACGTCATCAACGTAGCCACAGTGTACTCGGAGAAGTCCGACACGGGCATGAGCAGTATGACACTGAGGGAGATATACGATGACCCGTCATTGCAGGAAGAAGGATTTCCTGTTGTCATTCTCAAGAACAACGTCAACAACGAGCGTGACTACAGAAAGTACATCGACCAGGCTCCGAAGGTAGCGCCGAACAACTGGCTTGAGTATGCGGTCATTGACGAGGAGTCCGTAGCACTGGAAGCAGGTACGATCCTTGAAGGTACATACGCCTTTGACGATCTTGCCCCGTTCACGCCTGACGATGAAGAAGGCAAGACCACAGAGATCACAGACGAGGACCGTATCGAAGCCGCCAAGACAGCCTACTCGGCAACCATACGGAAGCTGAAACAGGCACGGAGACGCCTGAAGATAGAGGTAAGCATCGCACGGGTCCCGGTAGACTTGAATGTCGGTGACAAGGTGCGGTTCATCTATGACAACCTGATACTGAAACTGGAATGCACACCGTACCAGAAGTACATCATGGGTCTTGATGATTGGTACTATCTCACCAAGATTGACTACGATTCGCAGAACGGAGGAGTGGACACGGTCACACTGGAGAAAGAACTCTACATCGACCGTGACATTAAAAACGAATGATACTAAGTCAGGAGGAAGCCATCATCCGTATCTCGGAGCGGGTGGCAGAAAACAAAAAAAGAATCGACCGTATGCTGAAGCAGAGACGCAATCAGGTAGTCGATATGTACGGTGTGGAATTCACGAGGCAGGGAGCGGCAAACTCACCTGCCCGTTTCTATATATCCATCTCCCCGGACATGGTGTATCTGGAGCGGTTCGAATTCAAGCTGATCGTGCAGCCGTTCCTGAGTATGGCAGGGACAATCGGTCCCACACGTCTGTCAGCAAGCGGCGAGGGTATCGAGTATGGGACGGTCACTCACGAGGACTTGATGAACATTCTGAACGGTGACAGCTGTGCCGAGTACCCGGATGACGAAGGCGGAAGCGGCGGTTCCATCACGGGCATCAGTCCGAACCCACACACCCATAGTGTGACAGCAGGTATCACGCCACTGCCCACGACAGCTGATGACTTCCGTGTGAAGATTGAAGGCATCGATGTGACACCGTACCTGATGGCACAGTACGGTGGTGAGTGGCTGAACGGCGAGGGTGTGTATCCGTCACTGGAGATAGGAAGAGACTATGACATCCTTGAAGTTGCATCCGACCTGATAGGGGAAGGACGGAAGACAGACGCTGACAAGCTTCTGCGTTCAGGGTACAAAGCCATCGAGATAACCGCCGGAAGCGCATTCAGCATCTCACTGGTCTTGTACCTAAAATATTCGCATTTGAATCGTTAGAGGTATCTAACCATGATCGACAAGAACCTGTTTCCAAAAGAATATGCGGCAATAGAGCAACTGAAGGAAAGGTCACGTATGTTGGAAAGGAAACGTGACCGGAGCAGACAGAGCAAGCAGGCGCTCATCGAAGCCTGCAGGAGGAGATTAAATGAGCAGGAACATCCAGAATGATGGCACGGCAGAGGACCTTATCAGAGCATTCGTGCAGGTAGGCTGTGCAGAGACACACGCCAAGACACTTATCGAGAAGTACAACGCACAGCTTGAGAACGGCCTTATCGATCTCGAAGACAACGGTGCGGTACACCGGCAGACGGACAAGATAACCGCCATCACAGAGGAAATGAATAACCTTGCTGAACTGAGACGTAGCCTTATGCTTCGTCTTTTTGAGATGTTTGACGGAGACAAAGACTATTGGTGCTTAGTAAAACACCTTGGCGTAGGAGCGATGACTTTGTTCGAAGCATATCAGGCATCCGAGGATGACAGCGAACTGTACACCCTGGCACTGGAAGCGAACAAGCGGTTCATCTACTCTCTGAGCCACTTCCTCGGCACAGAGATCACTGACTGCGCTGCCTGCTTCGCAGACCTGATGAAGTCCAAAGGAAAGGGAAATCATGTCGAAACTACTGGGAATAAAGGAACTGTGTGAACTTGTCCAGAATATCAAGACCCGGCTGAACGGCAAGGTGGACAAGGTCGCAGGTAAGGGCCTGTCCACAAACGACTACACAACAGCAGAGAAGAACAAACTTGCAGGGATACAGGCGGGTGCCGAAGTCAATGTGCAGAGTGATTGGAATCAGACCAATACATCAGCCGATGACTTCATCAAGAACAAGCCTGCCATTCCTACAAGACTTTCACAGCTGACCAATGACAGCGACTTTGTGGAAGATCCTGACTACGTGCATACGGACAACAACTTCACCACAGCGGAAAAGGACAAGCTGTCGAGCATCGTGGCGGGAGCGCAGCCGAACGTGCAGGCAAACTGGACAGAGACCAATACCTCGTCCGACGCCTACATAAGGAATAAGCCTACCATCCCAACGAGAACGAGTCAGCTGACCAATGACAGTGATTTTGTATCCGATGCCAACTATGTCCACACTGACAACAATTACACAACTGCAGAGAAAAATAAACTTGCCGGGATAGAAGCAGGTGCCGAGAAGAACAGGACATACACAGCTTTCACGGGGAAACCAACAGGAAATCAGACCCCCGGATTCGGCAGTACGTTCACCCTGCAACAGATAAAACAGGACACTGCCGGACAGGTGAGTGGCACGGACAGGACAGTAAAGATACCAGACACAGCGGCAACTACTACGACAGCAGGTCTTATGAGTGCCGCAGACAAGACAAAACTCGATGGTATAGACACTGGTGCTGAGAAGAACAGGACGTATACGGCATTTACAGGAAAGCCTACTGGCAATCTTACGCCTGCGTTTGGTGCTACGTTCACGATTTCTCAGGTAAAGCAAAGCACGACAGGACAAGTAAGCGGCACAGACAGGACGGTAAAAATCCCTGATACTGCCGCCACTACATCCGCAGCAGGTTTGATGACCGCCGCAGATAAGACAAAGCTGAACGGTATCGCCGAAGGAGCGCAAGTAAACCGAACATATACAGCTGTTACCGGGAAACCAACAGCGAACAAGACACCTGGGTTTGGTAGCACCTTTACGGTTTCACAGATAAGCCAGTCTACCACAGGGCAGATAACAGCAACCGACAGAACGGTAAAAATCCCGAACACTGCGGCAACGGAGTCTGCGGCAGGTCTGATGTCAGCTGCGGACAAGAAGAAGCTGAACAGCATATCACAGCCGTTGATAATCGGTCGTGATGTTGCCAAAGCGAATGTAACCATTGCGGCAAGCAATTACAAAACGGTTGACTTGGGAGAAGTCCCAACGGTATCCGGTTACACCTATGCAGGAATTATTAACAGCTATTACGTAACGGCATATAACACGACAGACGCCGCTGGGTCAACGTGGGTATTTATCAATAACTGTTGGCGAGACGCTAAGAACAACCACATCTATGTAACCGCCAGAAACTTTATGACGGCACAAGCAAAGCTAACCCTTGGTGCGACCATGCTGTTTTATAAAAATTTCAGTTAAGGAAGGAGCCACATTGTACACAGAAATTGCTGTCAAAATCGTTTTGCCTATTGTTCTTGCCATCTTTGCCTCGAATGGCTTCTGGCAGTTCATGAGTGACCGGAAGAAAAAGAAGAGCGCAGAGACGGAGTTACTCATAGGTCTGGCACACGACCGGATCTATGAACTATGCAACAGCTACATCGCAAGAGGATACGTGACCACATCAGAGTACGACAACCTGATGTACATATGGAGACCGTACCATAAATGCGGCGGCAACAGCACCGGGGACAAGCTTGTCCATGAAGTAGATGAATTACCAATGAAGGAGGGATAACATGGCAACGCTTACCTTCCAAGTACAGAATCAGCAGATACGGAGGACGGACAACTTCAAGGTGGTCGCTGACTCCAGGAATTATCTGTACGCCAACTTCACCTTTTCTGATGACTGGGGAGATGTGATAAATACAGCACAGTTCCGGCATCAGTGTTCCAATACAGTGTACGAGGTGATCCTTGACCAGTACGGTACCTGCCTTGTGCCGTGGGAAATCCTTGCGGAAGTGGGGACCGTAGAGGTATCTGTGTTTGGTGGTGACTTGATCACTACCAACATCGCCAAGTTCACGGTGCATGAGAGCGGATACTCTGAAGAGGGCGAGTCCTCGCAACCACCAACACCTTCCGTGTATCAGCAGATACTCGACCGCATGGACAGCATTGAAGATTCCATGGTTAACGCCACGGAGAGGGCAGAGACGGCGGCAACATCAGCAGAAGAGTCTGCTACCAAAGCAGAGACAGAGGCAGGCAAAGCAACAGACTCTGCCACAAGAGCGGCTGTCTCAGCCGGGGAAGCATCCAACTATGCAACACTGGCAGAAGGAGCGGCGGACACTGCACAGACCGCATCGACTCAGGCTCTGACAGCGGCAGAGGAAGCGGAAGACTCCCAGATAGCTGCGGCGGCATCGGCGAACAAAGCCAAGGCTTCCGAGACTGCGGCAAAGCAGGCCAAAGACGATGCGGGTACAGCGGCTACGAGAGCAGAGAGTGCTAAGACAGCGGCGGCAGAGTCAGCAACGAATGCGGCTACAAGCGCAAGACAGGCTTCTCAGAGTGCTTTAGAGGCTTCGCAGTCCATGCAGTCTGCCGGGTCCTCGGCTACCGTTGCAACGAACAAAGCGAACGAAGCGCTTGCATCCGCAAACACGGCAAGCGCCGCATCCTATACAGCTACGCAGAGCGCCACAGAAGCCGCACAGAGCGCTTCCAAAGCCACTCAGGCTAAGACAGATGCAGTGCAGGCAAAGAACGATGCTGTGGCGGCTAAGACAGCGGCAGAATCGGCTCTCGCAAACATCCAGACCATCCTTGCCGGACTACAGGAAATGACACTGGCAATGGAAGACAGCGCCGGGAACGAGACACTCGTGAAGGTACTGGGTAGAGCGGAGGAGTGACATGGCGATATACATTAAGCATACATCCTCTATGTCGGATTATGTTGAACGTGCTGCCAATGCACCGTATCCTGTAGAAGAGGAGACAAAGAGCATCACGCATCGTGTGACCCTGATGTCTTCCTCTTCCCAGACCGCACAAACACAAAGCTGTGAAGCCATCTACATTCCCACCGTGGGATGCGATGACTGCGGTGACTACCGTGTAGAGTTGAATGCTGTGAAAGACAGCCTGCACAGCCTTGACAGCGCAAAGGCAGACAAGAGCGAAGTGGACGCCCTGGCACAGCAGGTATCCAGAGCATTAACACTTCTGAGGAATAAGACAAACACGGTCATCTCCATGACCGACAGCAACAATAACGAAGTATCCGTAACGGTTCTGGCAGAATAGGAGGGCCATATGGGAGAACTGAGAAAACTGCGGTTGGGGAATGCAGAGAATGTGGTCACACCCTACACCGCAGAGGATGATAGTATCATCATAAACCAGACCACAAAGAAGGTAAAAGTCAACCCGGAAGTGATCGCCACACAGGATGACCTGGATGATTTAAAGGACAATTTAAACGCGATATCACCTGCTCCGACATTGACATGGACTATCGGCAAAAATGTAGATGGTGGAGGGAATATTTCAAACAACAATTACACGGCATTATCAAACAAATTTTACGCAACAAAAGGGGATATTCTAATTAGATATGTTCCGAATATTGATTCAGCTAATAAAGGCCTGATTTTCTATGTGAATCAATATGCCAATGGAGTTTTTGTCAGTCGAACGGCATTAAATAAATATGGTGACAGCATCGTGATGGGCGATACAACTACATCTGTCCGTGTTGCGTTCGGGCGTGTATCGGGGTCTGGTGTTGCGTTTACTCAGCCGGATATTGACAATTATTTTGACTATGAGCTGTACAGAAAAGCTGTAACATATGACGTTGGATTGGTAAACAGGGGTAGCATAGCATCACTGGGTTATACGTCCATTGGACAGTGTACCGAGCAAGGCTTTTATACTTTTTGGTCAAGTGATACTTTGTCTGACCTACCTGTTGGTTGGAGTAATTCGGGTGGTCTTGTCCTCGTGTATAAAAACGGTGATGTAATATGGCAGAGACTTATTAGCACCCTATACAGGTTTATACGATACGGTACAACAGCGGAATGGAGAAACGAGGCAACACTTGTATATGCTCAATACATCGCAGAATCAGGTGAAAATCAGAGTGATGCTAAACTCAATGTGTTTATTCCCAGAGATTTAAATAACAGAAGAACACTGTACCAGATGGGACATTGTGTTGATGCATCAGCAAATGCGGATACATGGCGAATCATGTTCATGTATCGTGTAGACACAAACGGTACACTGCGGAAATTGACCATGACTGGCGAGTGGGAGTGTGCTGTTAAACTTGAAGGACGTTCTGATTTTAGCGGTGGAATAGTACATGGTGACGAGGTTGATACAGATGTTAAAGTGTTTGTCGATGGTACATTAACAGATATAACAACACTACAAACATTTTGTCATGAATTAAAGATTGTCCGTCACAGTAATCTGTATGATCCGAATGACAGCACTACAATCATTGCAGAACATGGAATAGAGTACATTTATACAATAGATGGATTGACCATTAATCAATCAATCACATGGAAAGTGTCAGCGTCTCTTGCAAATTGTTTCCTTGCAATGCTGCCAATTATTAAGATTTATTCAAAATACAGATATGATGACACTTCATTCCTGGTCGTAGAAAACAGCCAAACCAAGTACAGCGTTACAATTCCAAATGCAAAGGCTGTAACTGAATATTCAACAGACTATGATTGCTCTGTTACGATGGCAATCCCGTTATACCCGACAGGCTTAACGGGCGGTGACCGTGCGATGATTACGGACAATAGCGGTCTCAACTATAACAAAGTTTATTTTCCTGTTTGCACAGGTGGCACAAGTCAAATTGGCGAGGTATGGAAATCAACAACGGTTTTCAAGAATCGTTGATTTAAAGATACCATTAAATAAGTAATATATTAACGGGGCATCCCTTCGGGGGTGTCCTTTTTCATACCCGGAAGGAGGTAACTATGTACTGGTTGAACTGGCTGAAAGCCGCAGGCATCCGTGCCTTGAAAACCTTTTGCCAGACCATGCTCGGCATGATTGCCGTAGGAGCGGCAGTATCTGAAGTCCAGTGGTCGTATGTCTTTTCTGTTGCCATCGTGGCAGCGATCCTGTCCATGCTGACGAGTGTGGCAGGCATCCCGGAAGTAGACAAGGAGGAGAAGAAGGATGAAGTATAGTACCACATCCCCGCTTAAGTGCATCATGAAGGACAGCACCTGCTACCGGGGAACATATATCATGAAACCGAAAGGTGTCCTCTGGCACTGCACAGGGGCCAACAATCCCAACCTATGGAGATATGTCCAACCGCCGAGTTACGATCCGAACAAGGACGCCCTGCTGAAGAAGATTGGCGTCAACTATTATGGAAGCGATTGGAACAGAAGCGAAGTCGGTGCCGGAGTGAACGCATGGATCGGCAAAGCTGCCGATGGCGAGGTCATCGCTGTCCAGACATTGCCGTGGAACTATGCCCCGTGGGGATGTGCAGGTGGATGGGCAGGCTCTGCCAATGGCACCCACATCCAGTTCGAGATGTGTGAGGATGCGCTGACCGACAAGGATTACTTCGAGAAGTGCTATCGTGAGGGTGTGGAGTTGACAGCATACCTTTGCAAGATGTACGGCTTCGACCCTCACGGCACGACTACAGTAGGCGCCGCAAAAGTCCCGGTCATCCTGTGCCACCACGATGCATACAAGCTTGGCGTCGGGTCCGGCCACTATGACGTTTACAACTGGTTCAATAAGTACGGCAAGACCATGGATGATGTCCGTGACGATGTAGCCAAACTGCTTGCCGAGCCTGAGACCGACAGGACCATCTGGTACAGAGCGCATGTGCAGAGAAAGTCCTGGATGGCTCCTGTCAAGGATGGCGAGTGGGCAGGCACCAAGGGTGAGGGTCTGAGACTTGAAGCCTTCAAGATCACGCCACCGCCGGGAGTGGAACTGGAAGTCACTGCACACCTTCAGGGCATCGGTGATGTCACATACAAGGGCATCAAGAGAGGTGTATCCTCTGGGACAAACTCCAGTGAGAACGACCCGATCATCGGTACTGTCGGTGAAGCCAGACGTCTGGAAGGCTTCAGCATCAAGCTGACGAAGAATCCTGGCAACTGGAAGATCTACTACCAGGGCCACTGCCAGACCATCGGAGACACTGCGGTCTGCGGAGAGGGAGAGTACTGCGGTACTCGTGGACTTTCAAAGAGACTGGAAGCGCTTCGCATCGGCTTTAAGAAATGAATCGTAAACCCATAGAGGTTTGACATCTGCTCCATTTTTCTTTCCTCCTTTCCAGGGGCCGTCTTTTGCCGGAGGCGGCCCCGCTTTGGGGGACCGTGTTGCATGCGTGGTGCAGTCCAAGTGCAGATGTGCCAAAAATCGTTGCGGATGTACCACACATCTGCTGCATATTTGCACAGGCCAAAACCGCATGGATAAAGAAAAAATCCGGGAAGCCGCATAAACACTGACTTCCCGGATTTCATGGAGCATATCGGATTCGAACCGAACCACAAATGTTGGATTTTCAAGGCTTTGAAGGCTCTTGTGTTGCAAACCGTGTGATATAATCCGTAATCTTATCGTTCTCAGCCTTCCGTTTATCTTTCAAAGCTTCCCTGTAAACCCGCTTCATACAGTACTCTGTCACCCATCCGCCGTTCGCCATTATATATGCTTCTGGCACACCCAGATAATGTGCAATAGAAGCATAGTAATGCCGAAGGTCGTGGAAGCGGAAGTGTGGCAGGTGTGCATAGATCACCGCTCGCTTGAACCTGTTCGACAGAGCATCAGGATGGCAGGACATGACTCTTCCTGTCTTGCCCCGTACCCTGTCCATAAGCACATCCGGGATGGGTATCCACCTGTCAGACTCTGGTGTCTTCGGCACTTTGATTTCCCAACCGCCGTCCAGAGTGCGGGTCATATTCCTGCAAACATGCACCATGCCATCCTTAAAGTCATCATAGTACAAAGCGCATATCTCTGCCCGCCTGAGAGAGCAGAACGCTGACAGCATGATGGCAATCTCCAGTTCCTTTCCCCTGACATGGTCGAGAAGTCTCTTCAGGTCCTCATCAATCGGAGTGTAGAGATCCGGCTTCTTCTGCTGAGGTAATGTCAGCCTCAGTGATTTGTCTGTGGCGAACCTGTAGGCAGAAGAGAGCAGACCAGTGACATTGCTGACGGTCTTCGGTGTGTTTCCTTCCGCTATCTGAGCCACCCACATCTGGAGCCGTGGCTTGTCCAGTTTGTCTATGGGCATATCGGCAATGCGGGTTATCCATGTCTTCTGATAAGACAGGTATCCTCGCACTGTATTGGCGCTCAGGACGCCTTTCTTGGCATCGATGTAAGTTTGTACGGCATCGCCCAGTGTAACGTCTCTGTGGCGCTCCTCACGCTTGTACGCCCACTCCGCAGCCATCCGTTCAGCCTCTGCCTTGCCTGCCCTTCCCTTCTGCTTGGAAGTGAACGACTCATATCTGCGCTTCTTTTCACCGTTAACAAATTCATAATGACTAAACACCTGCACTCGCCAAGAACCTGATGGAAGTTTTTTTGCTGTAGCCATTGCTTTGGGTCCTTTCTGTACCGTATAATAAGTGGTAGAGATTCTAACCGCCAATCAGGTCTCTACGAAAAGCCACACCAACTACCCGGACGGTGTGGTTTTTTGATTCAGAACTTGGCTCTCAACTCCACTACCTTACCCAGTATCCTTACAGGCTTCTGCTGTATCTCCGCTTCAGAGAAGAAGATAGGATTGAATGACGGATTTGTACCTATCAACTCTATGCCGTCTCTGTACTTTTTCAGCTTCTTGCATGTGGCGTCATCGCCATTGACTGTGACGATGACCGTATCCCCAGTCTCTGCGTCTTCCTGTTTCCTGACGATGACGATGTCTCCCTCTTTCATCCGAGGTTCCATGCTGTCACCGTGGATGACCAGACCGAAATACTCCTGACCGCCCTTCAACATGTCAGGATGTATCTCTTCCTCATCATATATATCGTCAATCATCTCCAGTGGGACACCCGCAGCCACCCTGCCGTAGATGCGGATCTTTACCCCCTTAGTTGTCGTAGGAGTTTCCTTATCACGCATAGGCACATCGAGACCCATGAGCCACGAAGGATTAACACGCAGGATATTTGCCAGTTTGACAAGCCTGTCCTTTTTTGGCTGAGAATACCCGCTCCTATATTGGCTTATGGTTGCCTCAGAGATACCCGCAAGCTTTGCTACATCCACAGGCTTCATGTCGTTCTGATCGATTGCCCTGGCAAACCTTGTCTTGAAATCTTCTCTTATCTCTACCATAACAAGCCTCCATAAAATGAAGTCTCCCCATGTTGTAATAATATCATATGAAAGAATCCCTTTCAATCCTTGAAATAGAAAGTTGCAAAAAGTTAAAAAAAGGTATTGACACCAGACTTTCAAAATGTTAAAGTAGACTCAGAAAGAAGAAGGGAGGTACAGAGGGGTTGAGAAACAGCATGCTGAAGCTTCGAGGCAGAATTGTTCAGAAGTACGGCTCTCAAGGGAAGTTCGCAAAAGCCATCAAGACCACGGAACAGACCGTAACGGCGAAGCTTAACGGACGCTCCCAGTTTTCACAGAACGACATAGTGATCTGGTGTAACGCTCTTGATATCGATACACCGTATGTAGGGGAATATTTTTTTGACCACGAACTTTCAAAAAGTTAAAGGGTTAGAAAGGAGAGGAAGACCATGACATGGAGTGATAACCCGACAATGGACGCCGAAAGATATTACGCACAGACTACAGCCAACCAGAGAGCATTCGAGAGAGAGAACTTCGTAGGAATCTGCGAACTCTGCGGAAAGCCGATGTTCCTTCAGATGTATGGGTACATGGATCATGTGGTCGATGACCTGGACTACGCAGAAGGTTACGTTCACGAACACTGCCGTGACCGCCATCTCGAAGACCTCGAGGAGTACGAGGAAGAGTTCGATGACCAGATGGGCAATCCGATGGACGAACTGGACAACATCCTGAAGGTGACGGCATGAGTCACCGGGACATGAGAGAAGTACTGCTTCGAAGTCACAATGATGCTGAACTGGCAAGGGCAGTAGGAGTTAACCGTTCCACCATCCAGAGATGGAGAGCCAAGCCGGACAGCATCCCGCTTGGAAAGGCAAAGCTTCTGGCAAAGATACAGGGTGGGACACTGAAAATGGTAACGATATCACACGAGTATGAATAAGAGGGGAGAAAACAATGAAACGATTGAAGGGGAGATACATTCCAGATGACAAGGTCGAGATTGCTCCATTCATAGTGGACATCCAAAGGGGAGAAGGGATGACACAGCTGATGGTACTGGGACCGGAAGAACAGCCGAAGAAGGAAATCGAATGCTTCCACTGGGAATGGCCCGCACCGAAGAAGAAGCCGAAGACTTGGGTCTGGGTATCGGTTCTTATGGCAAGCATAGTAGGGAGCGCATCGGTGTTCACACTGTTCTTCGCCCCGAGGATATCGACCATACTCATTCTGGTCTGTCTGGCTTGGCTGTGCTTCGTGGCATTCGCCAACAAGTGAGGAGGTAGTCATGGGAGAAGCATATGAACTGGCAAGCGAACTGGCAATGATCGCTGAAGCAGAGGGAAAGAGCATCGTGCTTATCTGCCGGAGAGACGGGACGTTCCAGATGACCTACGCAGATCCGGCAGAAAAAGAGGAAGACCACAACGCCGAGGGAACGGACGAAGTGGCCTAACCGATTATCACACACATCGATTATAGCACACACATAAGGAGAAAAGCAAGATGGCAAGAGGGAAAACTGTTCCAGTAAACGTGGAGCGAATCAAGAAAATGATCGGAGAACTGGGTCTCACACTGGCAGATATGGACAGGCTGCTCGGTCTGAGAAAAGGAGAGATGGCCCAGGTATCATATCGAGGTGTAATCAACACCGAAAATCTCAGCAAACTGGCTCTGTACCTCAGAGTAACGGAAGACGTTCTGGTGGTACAGGAGGAGCAAAAGGAAGAAAAGAAGGAAGCACCTGCAAAGGTGAACACAGAGCAGATGGAGAAATGGTTGGAGCAGTTAGTCATAGTCATGACCGACACCAATCAGAAGCTTGGGACGCTGACAGAACTGGTCCGGGGCAACATCGCAGAGAAGAAGGAACTGTATGAGAAGACCCAGAACCACTTCGTGGGAGTCAACCAGTGGATGAACAAGATATACAACACGATGAAGTACGGAGGAGGAAAGCAATGACCAGAATGTTTCGATTACTGAACGCTGATGAGATAGAGTGCCGTGTCAGCACCTGCACACCGAACGGAGTATCTCTTCTGCTTTACAAAGACGCAAGAGTTGACCAATCGGTTTTAGATGAGACGGTCGGCCCTATGAACTGGCAGAAAACATATAGCAGGGATAACAGAAACTGCTCTGTCGGCCTGTGGGACGCAGAAAAACAGCAGTGGGTGTGGAAAGAAGATACAGGTGTCGAGTCGAATACGGAGGCCGAAAAAGGTCTGGCGTCTGACTCTTTCAAAAGAGCCTGCTTCAACTGGGGAATCGGCCGTGAACTGTACACAGCACCTTTTGTTTGGGTGCCTGCCGACAAAGTCAAGATCGAACAGAAGGCAAAGGGCAACGGAGTCACGACAAAAGACAGGTTCGAGGTTCGTTCAATCGGCTATGACGAAAGCGGAAAGATCAACGCTCTGGAAGTCTGGAGGCTTAGTTCTGGGAAGGACAGACCGGAAGTGCTCGCCTATAGCATGAAGCCGAAGCGTGGTGCGAAGAAAGCTGCCGAGGATCCTCAGACAGAAGAGCAGGCCGTGGAAGAACACTATGACGAGGTCAGAAACACTCCAATCGGAGACACAAAAGCCAAGACACTCAACACAGAGATACAGTCCCGGAAGATACCAGTAGATATGATCCTGACGCACAAGGGAGTCAAGAGGCTTGCAGACCTGAACGAGGGGCAGCATGCAGAAGTCATTGCAGATTTGGATAAGTACGAGGCCGTCATGAAAATCAGCCTCATCGCCAGAGCGAACCAGATTGCATGGGCAAAGGAACAGTTCGGAGTGACAGACCTGCTCGATGCGAAGACCGGAGACTTGAAGCGGTTCTTGAAACAACTGGAGGCAAAAAATGGAAGTCAAAGCAAGAGTGCATGACATATCCTTCGATGAGTCCGGCAAGCAGAGGGTGTGCTTCACCCTCGACCGCCGGGTAGAGATGGGAGACCTGAGAGAAAAAGATATACGCCTGAAGGCCGTCAGATGGCGAGAGAAGCGGTCTCTGAACGCAAACGCATTGCTGTGGAAGTGTTTGGACAAGATGGCAGACGCTCTCAACACAGACAAATGGGAAGTTTACCTGCTGATGCTGAAACGGTACGGAAAATTCACTTATGCCATAGTCCCGGATGGTGCAGTGGAAAAGATGCGGAGCATGTGGCGGGAACTGGAAGTAGTCGGAGAGGTCGATGTGAACGGCAGAAAAGCTACGCAGATCCTGTGCTACTACGGAAGCAGCACCTACGACACCAAGGAATTCTCCAGACTATTGGACGGCACAATCAGTGAGATGCAGGAGATGGGCATACCCACACCTGAGCAGGAAGACCTGGACAGAGCATTAGAAAACTGGGAGGGCAAAAATCGTGGATGAGATATGGAAACCAATAGACGGTCTTGAATGGCACGACATAAGCAATTTGGGCAGGGTGCGAAGGCGAGAACACATAGAGAAGAATAAAAACGGAGTAGGTAAGAGGTATGACAATCGTGTTTTAAAGCAACACACGGATCGCCTTGGGTACAAAACAATATCGATAAAAGAAAACGGAGAAAGATATAAGGAAGGATATGTTCACAGAATTGTTGCAATGGCGTTTGTTGAAAATCCATATGGGAAACCCTGTGTAAATCATATTGACAACAATCCCGGAAACAATGTTTCCACAAACCTCGAATGGTGTACTCACAAAGAAAACATGGATTGGATGAGAACACAGGGCAGAGCAGATAGAACCGAAACGTGGATAGAGAATTTAAATTCCGGCTTGGATTTTTTGAGAAAGCGTGTCGTGGGGATTAATAAGGTAACCGGAGAAAAAATATACTTCGATGGAGTTAATCATGTTGCAAGGTCTGGGTTTCAACCATCATGTGTAAGCAACTGTTGCAACGGGAAACGAAAAAGCCACGGCGGATACACATGGAGATTTGAATGATGGACTCAATACCAAAGCACCACCAAAGCATCATAGACAACACACCTCGATGCTACCACTGCGGAAGCGAAGTCAACCTGCAACGGCATCACATAATCAAAGGGGTTGCCTACAGGTGGAAAGCTGAAGAGGACGGTCTTTGGATTTATCTTTGCGCTGATTGCCACACCTACCTTCATGGTAAAGACGGACATAACCTCGATGTCCAGTACAAAGAGATAGCCGAGAGAGCATGGCTGAAACACTACAGGAAACAGAAGAAAGATTGGATAGCCAGATACGGAAAGAACTGGCTGTGAAAGGAAGGCGTTATGGGGTTTGGAAGAGAAATGGCCATGGAGATGGAGATTGACTGTGACGTGATGTGGGCGGTCAACCAAAACAACATAGATAACGGCATATGGACAAAGCGTGATGGAACAAAAATCAGCATAAGGGAGATGACAAGGTCGCATATTCGAAACTGCATTTCCATGTTGGAGAATGGAAACAGTCCGTTTGCTGAAGGCTGGATACGGAGATTTAAAAACGAACTATCCTTCCGGGAATACATAGAAAAAATAACCAATGGAGAACTGTAAAGGAGAACGATATGAACAAAGTAATACTCATGGGACGCCTCACCAGAGAGCCGGATATCAGACAGTCACAGGGAGAGAACGCGCAGTCAATCGCACGGTACACCCTTGCCGTTGACAGACGCTTCCGAAGACAGGACGGAGAACAGCAGGCAGACTTCATAAGCTGTGTGGCATTCGGACGGAGCGCAGAGTTCGCTGATAAGTACCTTCATCAGGGAACGAAGATCGCAATCGAAGGACGCATACAGACCGGAAGCTACACCAAACAGGACGGCACCAAGGTATATACCATAGATGTCGTGGTAGAGAATCAGGAATTCGCAGAGAGCAAAGCCGCAAGCCAGACACAGGAAACACCTGCACCTGCACCGGAAGAACCGAAGGACGAATGGATGGACATCCCGGACGGGCTTGAACAGGAACAGTTACCTTTCCACTAAGAGGAGGTAGGGAGTATGCCAATCAAAGTTAATAAGGGGACGCAGTACTACGCACTGGTACAGGCCATGAGCAAAGGAACAATAACGAGCATGGACGCCTTTCGGCAGTTCGGTATCGTATCTCTCCAGAGACGGTTGAGTGACCTGAGAGCCATGGGATATGTGATCGCAGATACATGGGATGAGAACCCGGATACAGGCAAGCGCTTCAAGAGATACAGGTTGGTGGATGATGGGAAAGATGTCGCGTGAAAAAGGTAAGCGCTTCGAGAGACAGCTTGCCAACTACTTCAAGGAGAGAGGTTATGATGCGAGACGATCCGCTCAATTTTGCGGAAAGACCGGAGATGCTGCTGACGTTGTCGGAATCCCGCACATACATGCGGAAGCAAAACACTGCGAAGCAATGCGGTTATACGATTGGATGGCCCAGGCGGTCAGAGACGCAGAAGCGGGGCAAGATGGACTTCCAACTGTTTTCCACAAAAAGAACAACGCAGACATTCTGGTAACGATGCGGTTAGACGATTGGATGAAGTTATACGAAAGAGGAATAGGAGATGGCAAAGAGTAAGATGATGCTCAATAACGAATGGGGAATAATGTTCCAGAGTATGCCAGACGAGAATGCCGGGAAACTTATCAAAGCGCTGTTCCTTTGCCACGAAGGTAAGGATGTGGCAATCAGCGATCCGATGCTGTCAGCCGTCTTCAATATGATGGCATCGATCGTCATCGAGAACGATGAAAAGTATGAGGAGCGGTGCAAGAAGAATGCACAGAATCGTTCGAAAACGATCGTTAACGATTGTGAAGGAACGTCAACGAACGATAACGATCGGGGAGAAATAAAAAGAAATAAAAATAAAAGAAAAGAAAATAAAGATATTAAAGAAAAAGAAATACAAGAAAAAGAAAGTCCGGCTAAAGCCGAACCGCTGATGGTGGCTTCCAGAGAGATTGTCAACTACTTGAACGAGAAGACCCACAGCAATTACAAGGCTTCCTCCAGGAACACGGTCTCCCTGATAAAGGCGCGGATGGCAGAAGGACATACCACTGATGACTTCAAGAAGGTGATCGATGTGAAGTCTGCCGAGTGGCTCGGCACTGATCAGGAGCAGTACCTCAGACCGGAGACACTGTTCTGTGCCAAGCACTTTGAAAGCTATCTGAACCAGAAGATGCCGAAGGCACGGTCCGGGACATCGAAGAGCATCGACAAGATAAACCAGACCATCGGACGGACAGGCTCGGCGAAGGAACAGAACGATGCACTGGTGAGACAGCTGCTGGCAGGGGGTGCATGATGAGAGAAATAACACTGACAGAAACAGATGACAGCATCCTGCCACCACCAGACGGAAACATCGTCCTGACCAAGAACAGAGTGGTTGTGATGACAATAGAGACACTGATGGCCGCCACTGACAACGTGGTACAGGTGACAGGGTTGAGACAGATACTGTCAGGAAGGAAGAGGAGAGGTAAGTGCAACACTACGGAGACATCAAAGAACTGAGCGGTTACACACTGCCGATAGTGGATGTCATCACAGGTGGGAGTCCGTGCCAGGATCTAAGCATCGCCAAGGGCAACAGGGACGGACTTGCCGGAGAAAGAAGCGGACTGTTTCTGGAACAGATACGGATAGTCCGAGAGATGAGAGAGAGGGATAGAGCAGATGGAAGGACAGGTTACCTTATTCGACCCAGATTTATGGTGTGGGAGAATGTTCCCGGAGCATTCAGTTCCAACAAGGGAAAAGACTTCCAGACAGTCCTCACGGAAATCGTCAGGATCGCAGAGCCAGACGCCCCCGTTGTGCCTCTGCCTCGTGCGGGGAGATGGCCGCACAGCGGATGCCTCTACGATGAACTGGGAACATGGAGCGTTGCTTGGAGACTACACGACGCACAGTTTTGGGGAGTCGCCCAGAGAAGAAAACGCATCGCTCTTGTCGCAGACTTTGGAGGACGATGTGCCGCAGAAGTACTCTTTGAGCGCAAAGGCCTGTCTTGGAATCCTGAAGAGAGCAGAGCGCCGAGGGAAAGAACTGCCACCAAAACTGAAGGCAGCCTTGGAGAGGCAATCAGCTTCCAAGAACGTGCCGGAAAGCCTGGGGGGGTAAAGGAATACTCATCCAGAACGAGCGAGTCGGAGCATTGTCCACCCTCAACATCCAGAAAGTCTTCCGAGCCAGTGATGATAGAGATGACATCGACAAAGAACACTGTGGTATATGGGGGGGTAAGCCCAACATTGACGCAGCGGATGGGGACGGGAGGCAACCAGGTTAATGCAGTTTGGAGGGGAGAATGAACTTTGCATTTCAAGCATTCGGAGTTTACAAGGAGAGCGAGACGGCATCGTCAGTCAAAAGCAGAGACTACAAGGATGCAACCGACCTGATTTTGAGGGGGGGTGGAGACATGAGTGACGTGAGAAGACTGACACCGTTAGAGACAGAAAGATTACAGGGAATGCCGGACGGATGGACGGACATCGGTGACTGGGAGGACAGCAACGGCAAGAAGCACAAGTGTACCGATGCACCGAGATACAAGGCGATAGGTAATTCTCTTGCTACGCCGTTCTGGTTCTACATCCTGAGAAGAATATCCGCACAGTACGAAAGGCCAGCAACGCTCGGATCACTGTTTGACGGACTGGGGATGTTCCCTCTGTGTTGGGAGAGATGCAACGGGCCGGGAACAGCAATATGGGCGAGCGAGATAGAGGAGTTTCCGATGGCGGTAACAAGGAGGAGGTTTCCAGATGAGAGTAAAGCTTGATGAAGGAGCATATGAGCCAGTAAGAGCGCACTACACAGATGCGGGTCTGGATATCCGGTCGATGGAGACAAAGACCATCTTTCCACGGAGTTCTGAGACATTCCGAACGGGTGTCCATGTGGAACTGCCGAATGGAACTGCAGGCATCCTGATATCCAAGAGCGGTCTGAACGTCATGAACGACATCACCAGTACAGGATTGATCGACGAAAATTATGCGGGAGAGGTACTGGTGAAACTCTATAACCATGGCGATACCCACTACAAGGTCAGAGCCGGAGACAAGATATCTCAGCTTGTCATCGTCCCGGTCTACTACGAGCCAGTAGAGATAGTGGATGAGATACAGGGCGGTGACCGAGGAGACAACGGTTTCGGGAGTACAGGCCGATGAGATACCTGAATGACGCCGTCAACATCTGGATGGACACCAAAGACAGACCGGAAGGAATGAACAGACGGGCCGAGAAATTCTTCCTCCAGTACAAGCAGATTGAAAAGGAGTTCGGCAGAAACCTCATCATCCTGCACTTCCTCATCACAAGACTGAACATGAAAGAATGCTACGCCATGTTCGTGTCGGGCATGAAGCAGAAGAAGTACATTCAGGCAGTCAAGCTACAGCTGAAGCAGTACGCAGTTACAGAGGAGTGGGAGAAGGATTTCGAACGGGACATAAGAAATCTGAAGAACAGGTGCCGCCATGTGTTTCGCATCATCCAGGAGAATATCAGGATGACAGAACTGTACCTCTACTTCCAGACCATAGGCTTCGACAGACTGGTAGACTTCAGCGTGGCCTATGCCAAGGGTGAGGACGAAGCAGCTGACCAACTGGAGAAAGAGATTACCGAGTGGAATGACGCTCACCGTGATGCTATAGACAGGTACATGGAGTCCATCAAAGAGGAGAGGGACAACATGATCCGACACAGGGAGAAGGTGGCCGAGGATGCCAAGGCAGAGAAGAAAGCCAGACGGGAAGCTAAGAAGGCACAGACCGCTGAGGTCCGGGAGATACGGAAGAACAGAGAGAAGTACCGCAAACATCAGAGAAAGAAAGAAAAGGAGTTCGAACACTACTACAAATAGTTTCCCCAACACCACCGCATAACAAATAAACAACTTCATCCTTCAAAAAAATAATTCTCCTTTAGTGATTGAGTATACACCACTTAGCAGATGCCCCTGAGCGGTGGCAGGGGCAGAAGCACAGAAAGGCACACACACATGAGAGGGCATAGGACAATGCTCACCATAGACGGTGAGACAAAGACACTACAGGAATGGAGCAAGATATACGGAGTAAGTGCAGAGAGGACACGGGACAGGCTGAAGAACGGTGCGGAACCATTGGCTGCACTCACGGCCCCGGAAGGCACCACGTTCAAGAAGGACGCACAGCGGGAACGGCGTGGAAAACCAAAAGAGAAGTGCAGTAAATGCATATACCGTGGGTACTTCGACCATGCACACCGAAAGAGCCAGGTCTACTGCGAGTACATGTTCTGGGCAGGACACAGGAGACCGTGCAAAGCAGAGAACTGCACAGCATTCAAGGCAGGACCATACAGGCAGATAAGGGTAACCGTAAATCACACATACAGGGATAGAGGATGCAAAGTATGAATAAGCAAAGTGGACAAACAAATAAGCAAACGAATAAGCAAAGAGACTTTGCAAATCAGGGTGACACTATCAGCAGACATGGAGTATATGCATGGCTCTGCAACATGGGACACGAACACCTTGCTGATGCCATTATGGATGAAAACCGATTTCCATCCGCACAGTCTGACATTATAAGGTGTGGTGAATGCCGACATTTGCATGATAATGATTGTCCTGTTGTTGGATGGGGTAGGAATGACGATGATTATTGCGCTTGGGCAGAAAGGGATAATGATGGATGATACGATAAGCAGACAGGTGGCGATTGATGCGTTTACGCACAAGTGGGATGGGATGGTGACAAGTGTGTTTGATGTTATTAATTCATTGCCATCTGCACAGCCAGAGATTATACGGTGTGGCGAATGTACGCACAAGGACAAGAAAATTGATTATTGTCATTACTTAGGCATAACAATTTGTGAGCGTGATTATTGCAGTTATGGGAAAAGGAGAACCGATGAGGGCGATAGATGCTGACGAATTGAAAAAGAAAGCATTTGGCAAGCGTGGTGGTCTGATACACACGGCAGATATAGATTCCATGCCTACCATCGAAGAGCGCAAGACGGGAAAGTGGGAACGCCACTACTCCAGACCGAATGTGTATGCAGACCTTTGTTGGCATTGTTCGGTGTGCGGATATGCGTCATGTGATAATTGGGCGAACAAATTTAACTTCTGTCCAAACTGCGGTGCAAGGATGGTGCAGGAAGGAGAAGACAATGAAAGAACGTAGTTTCGATGAGATGATCTCATACTTTAACTGCAGAGTCGCAGACATGGATATTAGTCAAGACTACAAAATGGAACTACTTGGTATGGTAACAGCACTTGGGTATAAGCACGAGAAGACCGCACAACAGTGGATAACGTGCAGTAACTGTGCCAGAAACGCAGACAATGGTGGTCTGTATCCAGACGGTCGGACACGTTGTCCGATACAAGAGCATTACGCATTGCTAAAAGACGGGTATTGCCATCTGGCTGAACCGTGGAAGGGAGAACGATCATGAGTGAACTGAAACCATGCCCTTTTTGTGGGGGGTGAAATAGTAAACACATCAGGAAGCGCTAACAATAAGACGAAAGTTGTGACGATGTATAACAAGTGTTTACAATGCAAAACAACATTTGCGTTTAAGGCAAAATTTACCAATAGACCATACGTTGAAGCAGTCGAAGCATGGAACAGACGGGAGGGAGAATAGCAATGATTGACCAGACAGCAAAGGCAGATGCGGGAAAGCCACAGCTTACGCTTGTGCCGAGAAGAATCCTCTATGAGATTGCAAAGGTCAGAAAGTATGGCACAGATAAGTATGGCGATTCTGAAAACTGGAAAAAGGTTGAAGTCGAACGCTATAGGGATGCGGCATTCCGTCACTTCATGGCATATCTGGATGATCCGCATGGAGTAGACACAGAGTCTGGACTTCCGCACCTGTCGCATCTGGCTTGCAACATAGCGTTTCTATGTGAGATGGAAGGAGCGGAGAAGGAATGAGCAGAGTAAAAGATACATGGGGAACGATAGAAGAAACGAAAACCGCTTTTATTGGCGATGTGAAAAAGCCAGAACTTTATATGCTTCCTCTGTTGTCGCAGATAGCGTTATCGCTTGCGGTCATAGCGGATAAGCTGACGGAAGACGAGGCAGAGCCATGATACTATTGCTTATCCTGACCGTCCTCATGATCGCCGTGGAAACTCCCGTGACGCTCCTGTACAGGAGAGAAGAGGATGTATATGTGCTGACAGGTGCGGTGTTTGCACTGATGATACTGATAGCTGCAAAAGCATACGGAAGGTGGTAGCAATGATAAGACTGATTGAGAACTATGTGATACAGCCGGGAGCGATGGATTACATGCTTGCCAAGGATACTGGAAGGGTGGACAAGAAGACGGGTACGCCAGACCTCAAGCCGATATCCTATCACTACACCGTCCAGAAGGCGATCCAGGCGGCTCTGGACGACTACACGAGGAAATCCTTAGCTGAAGGCGACAAAGACCTCAGAGAGGCTCTCGGCGTAATCAGGGCATGTGAAAAAAGGTTCGAAGATCTGCTGAAGGAGGCGATGGGATGACATTCATACAGATACTGGTACTGGTCATAGTGGTCTGTGTCTCAGCTGTGGAGTGCATAGTCACACTGGCAAGGGCATCCGTGAGAAAAGCACAGGTGGGTGTTCCAAGCGAGGCTGCAATACTCGCATTCGTGCAGGAGACGGTGAAAAGAGCGGACGGCATGGGTGGATCTGTGAGCATCCACATCGGAGAATACGGAACAAGCATAACCTATCTGCCGAAGGACGAAGGGGATGACGAGGAGTGCAGTACAGAGTAGAGATAAGCAGGGGCGATAACCACATCATGCGGTGCGCTCCTGCGTACCACGTAGCTGACAACGGGGTTATATACAGGGACAACAGCGTGGTCATACGCTTCGATGCAGGAAGCCTGCCGGAAGCCAGAGCCATGGCTACGTTCTATCGTTACAAGCTGATGAAGAAAGGGGAGTTATGAGTCATAACCGAGCGCCGAAACCAGGGAGCAAGTGGTACTTGCCATACGATACCTACCGTCTGGCTGTGGACTTCTGCTATGCCTACCACGACTTCGAAAGGAAACTGGAAGACTTGGATGGTATGCACTCCCATGAACAGGACGGTATGCCAAGGGGTACAGACATGGGTAACCCGACAGAGAGGGAAGCCATGAAAAGGATGGCGATACAGCGGAAGTTGGACATCATCAGGGATGCCATCATCGACACTGATCCGTTCTACTACGACTGGCTCCTGGAAGGCGTGACACATCGCCACGTTACCTACGCTTACCTAAAGGCAAAGAAGGGGATACCGTGTGACAAGGATAAGTACTCTGACCTCAGACGGCAGGTGTACTGGCGAGTGGCGGAAAGGATTATGTGATGATACTGATAGATATGCAGATGCCGAAGAACTGTCAGGAGTGTTTCTGTAACTGCGATACGCTCTACTGCCCTGTCTCAGGCGATAAGTTTGACTGGGACAGTTTCGCAGAAAGACGCTTGGAGAAATGTCCGCTGAAGGAAGTTGTTCGGTGCTGTGAGTGCGTACACAGCAGAACGTTCAGAGAATTCTGGGGAGACTATTACCTCGTGGACGAGCTTCTTGACAGGCTCGTGTGTTCGCTTAATGGCCTGTCGGTGGACGATAACAACTCCTGTTATCGTGGGGAAAGGAAGAAGGAATGAAACGACAGGACATATACCGTGGTCTCAAAGACAGATTTCTCGATGACTTTGAACACTACTGTACCTGTTGGGCAAACAGAAGGAATCAGTGGAGCAAAGCCAAGAAGGCTGATAAGAAAATAGCCAAGAAGAGGGAGAGGAGAAGGTGGAAGAAGGAGGAAGAGTATGAGAATTAAATACTGTCCGTTCTGTGGCGGTGAAGCCATAGTGGTCAAGGAGCGTGGGGAGATACCGTGCGATGATCAGTATCAGGTGCTGTGTCCGTATGTGGTGGGTGAGAAGAAAGGATGTGGTTCTGCTTCCGGTTACTACGGCACAATAACGGAAGCTGTTGATGCGTGGAATAAACGTATGCGCACAATGCCATCATGCGATGAGTGCGACTGTGCCATCAAAAAACCGGACGGTGAGTGGGACTGTGGGATTCATTTCGGGACGTTGAAAGTGAGCCGTGATAGAGTCAGGTATAATTACACTCCGGCTGCCTGCCCGAAGAGAGCGATGGATTAAAACAGGAGGAGTGATATGGCAAGAGGAGATATAACAATACGCAAGGAAGTGCGACCGTGCATGATATTCGAGTTCTTATCCGGTGGCCCTTTTGACGGAGACGAGAGAGAAGAGAAGTGGTCTAAGGGTCTGTGGCATTGTTGGGTGAAACGGAAGAGGGACGAGGAGATACCTGCCAAATACGGTTTCAAGCACAAGTTACAGACCGTGATGTACGCACTTATCGAACGGCAAGACGGCAGAATGGAACTTATAGAGGCGAACAGGGTGAAGTTTATCGACAATCCATTCGCTGAGTATGCCTGGCCGGAGGAGGAAACCAATGAAGATAGATGAAGGATGCATAGATCACAACGTACTGCGTGTTGTTGGAATGGCAATGCAGGAACTGGACTTCCGCAAAGAACATGATATGCACAATGGGCAGGAAGAGTTACTCAAGGCAGTGTCTATGATACGCGGGGCAGCGCTGTTGGCTCAGGAGTTGAAGGTGGTGTTGTTGGAATGAAAATAGAAGCACAGTTAAGAGATGGTGAGGTGATGGTGACACCTATTGCTTTCGCGGAAGCGGTGATAGCTTGGTGGCTGGATCCTGATGCCATGGGCGTTCGCAAACTGTTTCAGGATAGGAAGGGACTGGAAGAAGTGGTGGAATATTTGAACACGTTCTGCCGTCACCACCCGATAAGAGACTACGAACCTGTAATGAGTGCAGACAAGTTATGATAGAATTGCGACTCATGGATGAGCGCACTAAAAGAGAGGCATCCATACGGACGCCTCTCTTTAACGAGGGGAGTATAAATTATAATTGTGGTTAACGTAGGGATACCTTCCAAGCGTCAGCGCCGTCTATTTCAGGGTGGTCACGCATGATTTTTTCAGCCACCGCAGACAGTATGTATTCATTCATTGACACACCGTCAATTTCTGCAGCGGTGCGGACAACAGAGTCGCGGTATCCTTTTGGTGCGCGAACGACAACCTGTTCATACTTCGCTTTGTTGTATTTTGCGACTGCTCTTTGTTTTGCGTCAGATGTAGGCATGTTCATTTTCCCCTTGGATAAAGATGATGCAATCATAATATCATTCCTCCTTTCGTTTCTTCAATCCAGAACATCAGTTCACATGCACCAGAAATGCAGGTGTATGCATGTTGACAGGCAACACAAATGCGACTTCATCACCTCGGCTGAATGCGACAGGGGATGTGCGCTCCGGCTTCACCGCTCTGATCACGCTGTCCTTGTTGATACATTCCAGATACATCATATCCAGAAAGATGTAGGACTTTCGTGGCGGCTCTTCTACATACATGGCACGGACGATGTGATCAGACTCTGTCTCATACATGGTGCGTGTATCATCGACCGGAATCTCTGTTTCCGTGTCCAGGATGCGTTTCATACCATCGAGAGAGATGATGTCCACATCATATCCCTTCTTGCGCTTGATGCTTCGCAATGCTCCACCCTGCGGAATGTTCATACCGAGGAAGCGCAACCTCAGTGCCTTTGGTGGTTCGTATCCGGGGATGCGTACCTTCACTGCCATGTGCGTGTCGGAGATGTAGGCGTACTCGCCATCAATACCCCAGATTACAGTGTCGGAATCTTTTAGTACGCGACTCAGGGATGCCATATCAATCAGAATGCATTCGCTCAGTTTCTTCATAGTATACCTCCTTATAACGGCTGTCCGTATTTCACGAACAGGTCAGTAACGTCATCGCCGAAGCAGTTAATCGCCAGTCTGTTTTTGGTGACCAGGACGCCACCATCGGACTCTTGATTCCAGATCCTGCGGTATCCGTTGGTATCAATAAACTCGACTTCCCAGATACCACAAGCGTAGTCATAGTAGATAACATGTGCTACTTCAAACATCTTTCCTGCCCAGTAGATACGATCGCCCTTGCGAACCTGTTTGCGTGTTCTTGCCATGATGGCCTCCTTTCATTTTACTTACGACTGGGGGAGTCGTGCTGTGTGTGATAGTGTAATCGTGACTTGCCTACTTGGCTTTGCCAATGAGTTTTGGGTAAGCATAGTCTGTAAACAGAAGACCTTTGTATTCGAGGACAACTTCGTCTGCGTCTTTGCACTCGGAGTACACGCGCCTGACAGGAAGACCGAGCGCCTCGATAAGTACCTCGAGACCGTGGACCGGGACTCTGTTTTCATAGAAAGGTTCGTATGTTCGAATGCAGTCATAACTGCACTCCCCATACCTTAACGGTTCTGCATACGCCAGTCTGGCGTCAGCTATGCGATCGATCCACGCCTTTGCTTCTTCTTTTGTAATCATCAGTCAGCCCCTTTCTCGGTCTCGACCAGACCGCCAGTCCCATAAATTCCTTCCATGAGCATGTCGTCAAACCAGTCATCGAAGCTTCTCTTTTCCTTTGCTTCATCTTTGAATTGTTCAAAGCACTGACGCAGTTCGTCTTTCGTGAAGACCACGCCTGTATCTGTGACCATGTAGTTCATTCCGTTACCTCCTCAATCGCGGTTTGCGTATCGTTCCATGTGTGCCATATCTCCATGTGGTTCTCCGGCCTGATGAGAGAGATGCAGACCAGAAGTATCAGTATCGGCTTCATGCGTCTCCCTTCCACGGATTCTTCTCGGATACCGTGTAGGTTGTTGGCATTCCGTGAAGGGTGAGTCTCGCAGAGTCACGTCTTGCTACTCGCTCCGCGTTTCCCTTCCGCACATACTGCTGTGCCGATACACTGTGTTCGACATTGCCATCGATTGTCATCTCCATCCATATGCGATACATAACGCCCTCCTTAATCTGCGTTCAGCCATGCGTAATCATCACGCGCTTCTTCGACTTCCTTCAGGACATCTGTCACGAACACTGCCTGTGCATGCTCATCACACGCGACCACATCCATTTCCTCGACCCTGCGGATGACGGCATTCGCGAACCCGATGAGGAAATCATCAAGCATGTTCGTCAGCTTGTCTGTGAGGACGCCCCAGTCCTGACCGTAGATCCTCGCGCCGTTCTCGTTGTCACTATCCTCGGCTTTCTCTTCCTCGGAAGAGGGGATGCGGACATCCCGTTCTTCCAGAAAGTCATCAAACATATCAGCAAACTCATTTGCAATCTTTTCTAACTTTGTCATGGCATCCTCCTTAAAATTCAATCTCTCTGATAACATCTTCGAACGAACCCCTGACCGAGTAATCTGCGTCATGGAACTCGGCAGAGTAGTCATCGCGACCCCACCTCAGTATCTCGACCATGCCGTCTCGCGTCATGAACGAGCAGACGAACTCGTGGTCTTTCGGATGGGAAGCACACCAGTTATGCGCTCTGACCAGTACTTCTCGGAGCGCTTCCGCAGCTTCCTCAATCTCCCTGTCGAGGTGAGACGGAAGGTCTCCGTCCTCGATGCCGTGGTCATGCATGAACATCGCGAACAGGTCATTGATGTATTCGTTTATCGGTCTCTGCGTCTGCGGTCTCATCTTCATATCCGTTCCTCCTCTTAGTATCCGTAGTGGTAGCAATACAGGTTATCTTCGTGGCTTGCGAGCGACTCCAGGAGCGACTCGAACACCTCGGCTCTCCAGTAGTCGTTCTTCTTGTTGAACTTCTTTATCCATTTCAGGACATCCGCGACTTCCGCACCCTGCACCTCATCGCCGTAGCAGTCCTCTGTGATTGGCGTGTTGCCGTCATCCCCGTACATATCCCCGCCGAGCGGGAGGGTGAACAGACTGCGGAACGTTCTGCCGTTGTACATTTCGAATCCCATCTTGCAGAGGTCGAATGTTGCGATGACCTCGTTCCAGTCGAAGTACTCACTCTTTCTCACGATATAGATTTTGCTTTCGTATCCCATGTTATCCTCCTTATTATTCTGCGACCGTTCCGGCGGTCTTGTTTTCTTCCTGCCAGTCCATGGCTTCTTTTACGACTTCTGCGAGAGCGGAGAGAGCAGACTCCCATTTGTAACCGATGATAGGAGGGATGTCTCCGTTTTCAATGCCGTGGTCTCTCTGAAACTCTGCCATGATATCGTTGATGCGTTCTTCGATTACCTCGCGGATCAGTCCGTAGCTGTACAAATCGTTCATGTCGTCCTCCTCTCAGCCGACCCACTTCCACTCGATGTTCTCGAGCAGTGCGTCATACTCTGCGTCCTCGTCTTCCTCGTCATCGTGGTAGATGATGGTCTCTCCGGGCAGTGCGTACTCCAACAGGTCACCGTATCCCATGGCGTTGTCGCGTTCCCAGAAGTCATCCATCACTTCGCGGATTGTGTTCTCAACGTCTGTCTGCAGACTCTTCGGCGCGATGACCGTGAAGTCAATCCAGTCATTCATGGAGCAGGTGTACCGCAGTCCGATGTAATCCTCGCTTATTCTCAGTGTCATGTCGTCCTCCTATCTCTTAAAGTATCCGTATGCGACAACACCATCGAGTCCGCCATACCAACCGCCGTGGTACTGATACCCGACTTCGTCCGGCTCATCAAACTCGACCTTCAGGTACGTGCATGGGTGACCGTCACGTTCCTGTTTGTCAATCTCAACAACCGTTCCAGTCCAGCCGTAAAGGCTGATGCCGTCACCGACCTTGAACTCATTTACCGCTTTTCCCATGGTGTCCTCCTTAATCCATGACCGCGACTTTCACATCGCGGTTGTCTTCAAAATCGATCACCCAGTCGTCGCTGTAGTCGTCTGGGGTCCCATTATCGTCCATAACCAAGTGCAGTCCGGGCTCCGCCCAGACACTGTATACGCCATCGTGTTTATCTGCGGGTTGCGGTCTTAATGCCGTGACCGCGATTAGTCCGATAATCAAAGCTTTCATAAATCCTCCTCGTGTATTTGAGAGTGGGAGAGCAGACGCTCCGCATCCGCGTCTCCCGTCTGTAGTTCACTCTTGCGTCCGCATCTGCCTTACACATCTTTACACCTCGTGAAGTACTGTGCGAACATGCGGTCTGTGAAGTCCTCCTCGCCACCAATCTGCCAGATGTCTGTCAGGTACGCTCCGATTTCCAGATACCCGTCGTACGTCTTCGCGACCGCTCTCACCCAGATATCCATCTGGCGCGAGTCATCGCTATACGCGTTCCATGCCATGCGGTTCTTGCTGATTTCCGCCTTCGCGGTCAGCACCGTGTCCCTGCCGTCCGCAGTGTGATGCGCGAACCAATGATCGATTGCGATTTCTGCGTACGTTGCCGGAGTAAAGTCATCGTCCTTCATATCGCGGATAATCTTTCGCGCGATGTCCATCTCTTCGAGCGTGAACAGCTTCCTGTAATCCTTCGGCAGTGTAACTTTCATGTGTGATACCTCCTCTTGTGCGACCTGTCTCATCAGTGCCAGTAGGTCATCTCTGGCAGACCGCCTTCCGGCGGTTTCGACTATGCGGTTTTCGGTTTCGTGATGCTGAAGGCGCGAGTCGGATTTCCGACCTTCAGATACTCGGCGTAGATGTCCGGCCGTTCCTTCTTCAGACGCGCGGTGTCGCAGGTCTCAGAGCCTTTCTTCCACTGCCAGAAGATGTTGTACCCGTCCTCGGTCGTGTACTTCTCAGTGTCTCCGAGCGCGTCCTTCATCTCATCCTGCAGCGCGGTCACCTGCGCTTTCAGTCTCTTGACTTCCTCGTTCAGTGCATTGATTTTCTGAATGCGGTTTCTGTACTGTCTGTCTGTCATAGTTCTTTCCCCCTATTCGTGCGTGATGTAATCAATCAGTTCCGCGTCCGTCATTTCCGAGACGCGACTCGCGCCCATCTCGGACGCGATGTCTTCCAGTGTTTCTCTGTCTTCCTTTGCCATGCCAGTCCCTCAGTCTTGAAGCGTGACCGCGACCCCAGTCTCTTCAATCATGCATTCCCATCCGGCTTCCCAGTCCTCGAATTCCTCGTCTGTTTCGAAATCGTCCGGCGTGTGGAAAATCATAAGTGCGACTGTGTGCTTGAACGCGTCCACAATTGCGTCCCCATAGGTGTCGAACTTGCTTTCACCGCTCCAGAACGCGTCCATCGTCCGGCGAACCTTTTTCGCAGCGCGCCTCACGGCTTGCGTGTCATTCCCAGGAATGTAGACTACGAAGTCTACCCACGGGTTCATGTTGTCCCAGTAGCGGATGCCTGTCATGTTTCCGGCGTGTATCCCCATCATTTTCATTCCTCGTCCTCCTCTCTGAACGTCTCTTTCAGACGCGCGACTTCCGCTTTGTCCGTGATAAATTCCAGATACGACTTGTGCCTTCCGTAGTACGCGACCAATCCCAGATTCCCGTTCTCGAACCTGACCATGTCGACACCTTCCTTTATCGCGAGTGCTTCGATACCGTCCTGTAGGGCGCGCCATGCCATGTAGCGGTCACTGCCGTCCATGAGCGTGTCATCATGGCAGCCGTCCCAGAATGTCAGCCGGATGACCGCCTCGCCCGTACCTATTGCGTCCAGTATCGCGTCATCGATTTCCTCAGCGCGTCTCTCGTCCTGCGCGTTCCGCAGGTCATCGTTCTCCTCATACGGGATGTCAAAGACTGACGTGCCTATGATTTCGTACTTCATAGCGTTTCCCCCTTGTGTGTGATATCGTGTTCCATGCGCGTCCACGGCTTACTAACATTCGACCATGAACGGCGACTCCGGCAGGAAGGTGTGACCCTTCCTTTGCGCGAACTCTCGCGCCGGATTAGTGTGAGATGGCGTCCATCATATCGCGGACTCCCTGAAGGTATCCCTTCATGTAGTGTTCGTTACTTTTCGCGTTCAGATACATCCGCCATGCGTTGCAAGCTTTCGCGCGGTCTCCTTTTTTGCGAGTCTCGAACCATTTGTCAATCGCGACTTCCGCAGACTCCAGGCGCTTGTTCATCTCCTTGCGAGCGTTCACATACAGTTCTTCCGCGTACGCGACCGCGTCTTGTGGCGTCTGGATCTCTGTACCTGTGTACATATTCGTTCCTCCTTTGTGTGTGTTTTCCTGTAATCGCGAGCCGGACATTGCATCCGGCGTGACAGGCTTTAACCTGATATCGCGAGTCATTTCAATAGTTCGCTGATGTAGAACACGCCTTCGTGCTTCGTGTAGCACTTCAGGCAAGTCAGACAATGAAGCGCACCGCAGTTGATTGTGATGTTGTGTTCTTTCGCGTACTCTTTTGTGTACACTGTGAACACGCCGTCAATGAAGTCAAAACGCGGTGCGTCAACTTTATTCAGATGCTTAGAACTCTGAATGATAATCAGGTTATCCGGCTTTGCATATCCGGCTTCCAGTGCTTCCGCGATGAACTCGGGATTCTTTGTCCACAGCGCGAACACTGTGTTCGGATTTTTATAGCAGAAGTTGAAGTAGTTGATAACCTGTATGACGTTGTTCAAGTCTCCGAAAGACTCAAGACGGAACAGGCGGTCATTGATTACAAACCAGTCCTCCGCCGGAATAATGACACTTGTCAGGACTTCGTGATTACGTTCCAATACCTTGCGTAGGCTCTTTCTAAATCCCACAAGGTTACGCGCGTAACATTTTGAACAGATGCTTTCGTGCATCTTTGCGCGTGCCTGACAGATAGCATTAAGTACAACTGAAGTATTGAGAGACCGAATCCCTTCCATTTTGCCTGTATGATTAGAGATTTTTACGCCCCACTGCTCAAAGAACTTTTTCTCTGTCATCATGATATTTTTCCTCCCGTTTTTGTGTGTGATATCGGTTCACGCTTTCGCGTGATGCACAGCGCCGGATTCGAACCGTGTCACGGCTTCCATGTTTCTAAGCCGTTGCGCTGTGCGTGAGGAAAAACACGCTTCCAGTATTCCGTATGCCCTAGAAAGTTCTCATTCTATTTGTTCCTGCGAGCGACACTCTAAGATGCGCGGATGCAGGACTGCCCTGACATACGGTCTTGTCTTATTTACTTGTCAAAGTGCTTGCATTCGGTTTAGTGGCTGTGAATGCTTAGCCTGTGATGTTGTCCCCATTCGTTGTGTTTGTTTTGATGATGCAATGATAGCATGATATGCATAGAATGTCAATGATGTCATGATAAAAATGTTGCACAAATATAATGACATCATGTTGTGCATGTTGTACAATGATATCATTATGCCATTATATGGAAGAAACACCCTCACACTATGATTGTAAAGCAATACGCTGGAACACTTTACAATCTCCTACAACGTCACCCATACGCCCAGTAGGCAAGTAGGTGAATACAGGCCGCGCATCCACGGGAAGGAAGGGAAAGACGCCCACGCTTCAGAGACGCCCAAAACGCCTCATACAGAGCCGGAAGCCGTCAAGGGTACAATGGTATACCCTAACGCCATGCAGGCCGTATATGGTCAAAGTAGAGCCGCTCACGAGCATACATGCCCACGTCAACGCCCACGCCTACACACTCACGTCATGCCCACGCCACGCCGGAGGACGCCGGAGTCAATGCATACAATCCCTGGCAACATACTAGGAAAAGGGACTGTATCGCGTTTGCTTCGAGGCGTCGAACCGAAACTATACGGATGCCGCTCTCACAATTATCCAGACTCAGAGCTTTTATGACGATTCCGCTACGAAACCATTACAGAAATGTTAACAATTACAAAAAATATTATATTTTTCAAAACTCCCGGAATAAAGTACCAGCTACCCATGTTATAGTGATAGCGTGGAAATTCAAAATAAGGCTTCGCCGGAAGAGAAGCGACAGGGAAGCGAAAGCGGACCTGAAGCGGAGCGGACGGCAAGAGCGAGGCAAGAGCCGAGCGAGAGGGAGCCAAGGAAGCCTGTGGGCGGAGGATGTACCCTCTGCTTATTTTTTTATCCCAAAATAAATTATGTAAACTAATTATGTAAAACAGGAAACCGGAAAAATTTTACTCCGGTGTTTGAGGTTTTTGATATGCCGAGAGCGAGAGTAAAGAAACTGACGCAGATGCAGGAGAGGTACTGTCAGGAGAGAGCGAACGGTGCTGACTATGCCACTGCATGGGGGAATGCGGGATACAGTACGAAATGCAAGAGATCCAATCAGCGGTCTGACGCTTATCATATGGAAGTAACGAAACCGTCTGCCCCGTACATCCAGGCACGTATCAAGGAACTGCAGGCAGCTGCGGAGGAAGGCGCCATCCTTGACAGGCAGGCACGGCAGGCGTTCTTAACTGGCATTGCCCTGGACGAGACCGAGAAGACAGATAACCGTCTTCGCGCTGCTGACATGCTGAACCGTATGTCCGGTGACTACACGGACAATATCAGAAACACTGTGTCCGGTGGAGTCTCGCTGACCTACGAGGAAAGGATGAAGCTGATCGAGGATCAGTTAAAGGGCGAGGAGTAGTTTCCTATATATAAGGAGGAGAGAGAATGCGGCTGAACTATGGAGACAAGGCAAAGGATAAGATCACTGGCTTTGAAGGCGTTGTGACGGCACACATCAGCTATTACGGTATGAGACCCGACCAGTACATTCTGGAGTCCATGACAAAGGAAGGGTACACATACAGACAGTCTGTAGACGAGAATCGGCTGATACCTGCCAACAAAGAGATCCCGAAAGCAACACGGGTGCATCTGTGCGAAGGTTAGAGGAGTTACTGAAGGACTCCGACAACAACCGAGGACCATGGATGCTTGGGCGCTTCCCTATGATGGGGAACATGCCTTTGCACTATAAACGGATAAACGTAGATAAGGAAGAGGCGGACAGACTGGCGGCACAAGGTGCTATAGAACTGTTCGCCGCTTTTGGTGTAAAGACCTACTACACGCAGGCCGTGCTTGCAGGCGCCATGTTCTCTGATGACTATGACACCGTTGTGGCAGTTACCTGCAGCCAATATGGTAAGTCGTGGCTTTTGGGACACTGTGCGGCGCTGATGGCGTACAAGGGCAAGAAGCTGTCCGTGGCTGCCGCCAACACCGCTACAACCGATATCATCATGACCTACACCAGACAGGCGATACGTGATGCCACACCAGACATCAAGGAAGCCATAGTCGGTGAGACCATGAAGAAGATCGACCGTCTCGACTCATCACTGAGTAAGGGGCGGCTTTCTTATGCCCGGGGTGGGTACATCGAGGCGCTCACCCTTGGTGATACATTCGGTGACCTTTCGCACAACAAGGCTGTTGGTCGCGGTACTGGCTACATCATTGATGAGGCCGCCATGGTATCCGAGAACGCCCTGGCTGAGATTGGCAGACGCGAACTGTCCTCGGTGGATGGGACAAAGCAGATGCTCGTCATGATATCGAACCCGCATCAGCCGGGGGCCTTCTATGACGCGCTGACAGATCCCAACCCGTCCAAGGGTACGCTGATCGTCTGGTCAGATGCTTTGACTGCCGCTCAGGAAGGTCGTTGGACACCGGAGCATATATTGCAGACCGACTTCGCCAAGAAGATGGATACCTGTGTACGGTACTGGCTGTGCGAACTGCCGCAGTCAGGCCAGTCCATGTTTGACACACCCAAGGTCATTGAAGCACCGGGGCATAACACCTTCCGCTTCCTTGGCATTGATGCTGCCTACAAAGGCAAGGACAAGATCTATGTCTGCGAGTCATCCCTTGGTGAGGTGGCAGAAGTAGATGCCCTGATGGAGATGAATAAGAACAACTGGGTGGATGGCGTGACTGGTAACGAGATAGCCGATGACATCGCCAGTATCTACCACCGTGACCAGTGTTCCTTCTGCTGTGTTGACCAGGGTTATGGTGTATGGCTGATCGAGGCACTGGCACAGCGCGGTGTCAATGTACTCGGTGTCAACTTCGGCGGAGGCCCCACCAAGGAACGTGTGAAGGCCAAACAGTATGCCGCCACCAACGCAGGCAACATGAGGGCAGAGATGCACCTTGACCTGCAGGACCTGATAGAGAACCAATCACTGGTGTTCACGCAGAAAGCCTATGACGCCGTCAAAGAGGTGATGCCTTTTGTCACCTGTGACCGCAGAGCATCAGGCAAGATCGTGGTACGCCCCAAGATAGAGATCAAGAACGCCATAGGGCATTCCCCTGA
>Ga0326513_10000169_pt1 | contig 52065 bp, 34 predicted proteins | sample 2_2465_0518_D_FD_203654 | JGI IMG/M metagenome (GOLD analysis project Ga0326513, IMG submission 203654) | Bovine rumen microbial communities from UC Davis, California, United States - 2_2465_0518 | ecosystem: Host-associated > Mammals > Digestive system > Stomach > Rumen | place: USA... | reverse complement strand
AATGAGTAAAGATCAAGTTTTGAAAGGACTTCAACGATTTGGCTGCAACTCAAATGATATGAAATCCCTTTTTGCGATAGATGACACACCAGCATCTACGATAAGTTATATATGTCAATTGTTAGAAAAAGGGTGCTATGACTATGTTATTGTTGATGATATACATCTGATGTCCTCTTCTTGTCAGGCGAAAACAAGACAAGAGGAGATGGCACATATAATAAATGGATTCAAGGAAATGGCAAAAGAGAGAAACATTTCAGCTATCCTATTTACACAATTAAGGAAATTAACAGAATATAGCCATAAAAAAGACATAAAGCCTCGTCTTGAAGACTTGGGCAAATACTATTCTAATTGTATTTATGAGGATGTGCATGTTTCATTTCTACATCGTGAAGCTTTTTACAAACGTTCTAAAGATGACTTGCTGGAGTTTATTACTTATTACCCCAATAATGAAAGGAAAATAGAATATATTTTTTTTTAAGAATAGATGTAATGAAGAGTAGCTTATCAGCTCATGGTTGCCTCAACACTTACTTAAAATAGGCCAATATAATGAAAACAGAAGATATTTGTAAAACTCTGCAAGATGCAGATATTCAGAATATTGATGATGCAATGATAGAAAATGTATTAAACTACAATATTCAATTCGCAAGTGAAAAAGATGTTATTCACTTCTTTTGTCTCATCACTCATATCAGGAACAATCGAGAGCACATCAATCGATTATTATCTCGATTTGAAAACACAACCGTTTTTTCATTCTGGACGGGTATGACTAGATGTTATGTGCGTGCAATCCAACGTTACGTTTTGGATTATTACTCATTCGAAATGGAAAAATATGAAGTTTTAGGGAAAATCAAATATGGATATTTCCTATTGTTCATTCCTGATAGCATAAATTGTGAGGCAGAAGAGAGAATTCGTTGTTATGAATGCATACAAAACTGGATAAAATATGATGTTCACGCAAATGGCGAGGTATTAATTGCCGATAATGAAATCAAAACGCTCAATCCTAATAAAGATCCATTTTGCGAATACCTTTTCCTGATGAGCGTAAATGCCGAAGATCTGACAGACTTATTAGGCAAGTAATCTAAGATTTTTAACACATGAGAATCCATGAAGATTTTTTTAGAATTAAACGCCAAACACGTACATGGTGGCTAACAACGCTTTGAAAAAAAGAATTTTTACATAACTCTGCAACTCGTCACCCTCAACGCTGCAAGTTATTGAAACTCTTACGATTACAGAGGTGATTCATTTAAAAACACTCGTCACCCACTCGTCACCAAAAACTTTGTATCTTGTTGAGTATGTGGAGAATATACACGCAAATCACTCGTCACCACTTGTCAACGTTTTTAAGGTGACGAGTGAATTGATCACGCAAATAGTTATGTATCAAGATGATACACACGCGAGGGTGGTGAGTTGGTGACGAGTGCTTTAAAATGAATCACCGCTACAACTCTCTGACACAGAAAACTTTATGACGCTATGGGTGACGAGTTGCAGAGTTGTATGAAAATTCTTTTTTTTTGAGGTTGATTCTATTTTGCCTTTACTGCAAGTCCCAAGTAATTCCTATGTGATTCCCTTGTAACTCCCATTTTTCTCCCATTATAGGGAACGGACTTGGAACGGATTTACAACGGACCTGGAACGGAGGTAGAGCGAAACTAAAGCGAAGGATTGAGGATAAGTCTATTTTCCAACTTCCTGTACATTCAGGTTTATTGTTGTACCTGTAACTTGGTTAAGTTGGAAGGTGGTCATGACTTTCTTATTGAATAGGCTTGCGCTAAGATTCTCAATTCTGCCAAACTGAGGATAGAAGACATCCATTTCCTTGATTGTCTTGTTGGCATTATAGAGCGCTACATGAGCCTTGCCTGGAACATTGATATAGAGTCCTGGATCTTCTTTCTGGGCGGTTTTCTCCTTTTCTGTTCTGGTATCCTCTGGAGTCAGTTGGAGATCTGCCACGCTAAGATAATATGGTGAACCTGAGAAATCGTCATTATCAGTTATGCCAAAGGCCTCAGAGAAACGGAAAGCCAACTGACCAGTAGTAGGTGCATCAGCCATAACAGTAACTACGTGTTCGGTAGTATCAATCTCGGTAATACCCTCGAAAAGTTGACGGAGAGCCTTTTCCTGGTTGTTGAGTGATGCAAGCATGAGTTTTAGCTGCTCTCCATCCTTCGGCATGGTCTCTGCTGTACCACGAGTCAGGTCATTACGCGAAGTGCGGATTGTATATATTTCCTCTGCACAAAGCTGAGCCATCTTTGCTCTGCTTCCTGCAGCAAGAATATCCTCACTCATATAGTCGCGAGGATTAAGAGGTACTGGCTTTCTGGCTGGAGAAAACGAAGTCTCTTCCTTGTTAGGTGCAGGATCTGTATTGACAGAGAGAAGCACGCCATTATCATTAACGTGGATTTTCTGTATGTTATACTTCATACCAGCCTTGGCCGTGTAATGCTTAGAAGGGTCTGGCACCCCGATAGGCTGCATCTTTAGGTCGATTATTTTGTATGATGTTTTAGGCTCGAGTACAGCATCTGTTTGTTTCAGGTAGCGAGCCGCATACTCAGCGTATTCTCCTGGAGTAAATGTGGTTTTCTGAACGAGAATACGGAATTTGAAAGCTGTTTTGGGAAGATAGTATGGAGCGCCTTCAGTCACAATGTCCTGAGAAAGCGCAGATTGGAATATTGCAAAAGCAATTACAAATAGTGATATTATTCTTTTCATAGGTAATCTAAACTATAGCTGGCAGAAAGCCTTTGGAAGGTAGTTGATTATGTCACTTGCTGTGAGGCTTTCCTCACCAAGTTCGCTTGCTGCAAGGTCACCGGCAAAACCATGGAGATACATGCCCATGATTGCTGCATTCTCCCGAGAGTAACCACGGGCAAGAAGTCCGGTAATGATACCAGTAAGTACATCTCCCGAACCTGCAGTTGCCATTCCTGCATTGCCTGTTGAATTGAATATGATATGTCCGTTAGGCATACATAAAGCGGAATAGTGTCCTTTCAGTATTACGTAAGCCCTGAGTTGCTGAGAAAGTTCGCGGGCTCTTGTGAGACGTTCAAAGTCGTCTGTAGAAGATACACCGACAAGACGGTCAAGTTCACGAGGATGAGGAGTGAGAATCAGTCCCTCAGGCAGCTGTTGCATCCATGCCTTGTGAGTTGATAGGATGTTCAGGGCATCCGCATCAATGACCATTGGAGTCTTGTTACTTCTTATCTGGGCGATAACTGCTATTGCCGTGTTTTCGCTCTGTCCAAGGCCAGGACCAATGCCTATTGCCTCATATCCTTGGGAATCTGCAGGCTGTGTGAATATGGTCTCTTCTTTGTCTAGTTGCATAATAGCCTCTGGAACAGAGATTGACATGATTTCGTAGTTGCTCTTTGGTGTGTGTATAGTCACCTTGCCAACACCAGAACGCAGACATGCCCGAGTTGCAAGAACGGCAGCTCCTGCCATTCCATAGGAACCGGCAATGATAAGGGCATGTCCCATGTTGCCTTTGTGTGCGAAATCATCACGAGGTATGAACATTCTGCGGATTTCATCCTCCTCGATGATACTATATTGAGTTTCGGTCTTGTCAATAAACTCCTGGCTGAGATCTATATCGAGCACACGGATATGTCCTAGAAGTGGCTGAAGATCAGGCATCATCATACAGAGCTTCTTACTGCCAAGAGTCAGGGTCACGTCTGCACGGATGATGTTTGCCTTTACGTTGTAGGTGTTGTCCTCGGTCATCATTCCTGATGGGAGGTCGATGCTCACAACCTGAGCTTCTGATGAGTTCACATATTTTACGAGAGCAGCATATCCACCAGACAACGGCTTGTTGATTCCAGAGCCAAAGAGTCCGTCAACCACAAGTACATCCTTGGTAAGAACAGGAGGATCGAATTCCTGAATCACTTCTGTGAACGTCTTGAGGTTGTTGCGTTTCTTGAGAATATCACGATTCTCCTCACAGTCAGGCGACAGACGGCCACTTGTATTGAAGAGGAATGCCTCTACGGTATAGTGTCTGTCTGCGAGCATCCTTGCAACAGCAAGGGCATCACCTCCATTGTTTCCTGGGCCGGCAAATACAACGACAGGAGTTTCCACATCCCATGTGTCCATAATAGCTTGGGTGAGAGCTCTTGCGGCTCTCTCCATCAGGTCAATAGAAGAAATCGGTTCGTTCTCTATCGTGTATTTATCCAGTTCGTGGATCTGTGAACTCGTAAATATTTTCATCATTTTGTGATTTATGAGTGCAAAAATACTAAATTTTACTCATTATTGAGCAGTTTCTCCTTTTTTTTTAGTAATTTTGTACCAAATTTAGCATTTAGTATTAATGAAAAGGGTCAAATTACACGATAAGACGTTCGAGTTGAGTATTCCTGAGACTGAGATTCTCAAGAGCGTGAAGGCCGTTGCGGAGAAAGTCAACAAGGACTATGAAGGAAAGTGTCCGTTGATACTCGCAGTACTCAATGGATCATTTATGTTCTGTGCAGATTTCGTTCGTGAACTGACCATTCCATGTGAGGTTAGCTTTGTAAAACTATCTTCATATAGCGGAACTCAGACTACTGGTAAGGTAGAGGAACTGATAGGTGTTAATTCTGATATAACGGGTAGAGATGTCATTATTGTAGAGGACATTGTTGAGAGTGGTAATACGTTGCTAAAGTTGAAGAGCATTCTTGAAAGCAAGGGCGTGTCTTCATCTGTTATATGCTCACTCTTCTTCAAACCGTCGAAACTGAAGGTTGACCTGAAGGTTGATTATCCGGCAATGATTATACCTGATGATTTCATTGTTGGTTACGGACTTGACTACAACGAGGCTGGCAGACAGTTAAGGGATGTCTATACTCTCTGCAAATAGCATCTATCATTTATAAATTTGAAGGAAATAGGATAATAGTTTCAACATAAAACATTTCAAATAAGGTATAAAAGATGAAGAATATCGTAATTTTCGGTGCACCTGGTTCAGGAAAAGGTACACAGAGCGATAAGATTATCGCAGAATTTGGAGTTGAGCACATCTCTACAGGTGACGTGCTTCGTGCAGAAATCAAGGCTGGCACAGAGCTGGGCAAGACTGCTTCTGCTTATATAAACGAGGGTAAGCTCGTTCCTGACTCTCTGATTGTTGATATGCTTGCATCAACTCTCGATTCTAAGGGTAAGGACATCAAGGGCGTTATCTTCGACGGTTTTCCACGTACTATCGCTCAGGCAGAGGCTCTCGACGCTATGCTCAAGGAGCGTGGTCAGGAGGTAAACGTGGTTATCGGTCTTGAGGTTGACGATGCTGAGCTTATCAAGCGTATCATTGCTCGTGGTAAGACAAGCGGTCGTGCTGATGACAACGAGGAAACAGCTAAGAAGCGCCTTGACACATACTATTCTCAGACTCTCCCTCTTAAGGATTTCTATATTCAGCAGGGCAAGTATGCCAAGATTAATGGTGTAGGTTCTATCGATGAAATCTACGCTGAGATTAGTGCTGCTATCAAGAAGTAAAACAAAGTATTGTTTACCATGTACAAAGCACAATTTGCTGCGCAGCACAGGAATTGTAAATTGTACATGGTAAATTTTGTACATAAAAAGCCTTTCAGACTTGGAAAGTAATTTCGTAGATTACGTAAAGATACAATGCCGTTCGGGCAAGGGAGGACGAGGGTCTATGCATCTTCGTCATGTGAAATACAACCCTAACGGTGGACCTGACGGTGGTGATGGTGGTAACGGCGGAAGCATAATCCTTCGCGGAAACCACAATTATTGGACTCTTCTCCATCTTCGTTACCAGCGTCATATCTACGCAGAGCACGGTGGCAATGGCGGTCGCGACAAGTGCCATGGTACTAACGGCAAGGATATCTATATTGATGTTCCTTGCGGTACTGTCGTATATAATGCCGAGACCGGAAAGTATGTCTGCGATGTTATGGAAGACAAGCAGGAAGTAGTTCTTCTGAAAGGTGGTCGCGGCGGATTGGGCAACTTCCAGTTCCGCACAGCAACCAATCAGGCTCCTCGCTATGCACAACCGGGTGAACCTATGCAGGAAATGACCATCATCATGGAGCTGAAACTCCTTGCTGATGTCGGTCTGGTAGGACTTCCGAATGCCGGTAAGTCAACCCTCCTTTCCGCTCTTTCTTCTGCCCGTCCGAAGATAGCGAACTATCCATTCACCACGCTTGAGCCAAGTCTCGGTATCGTGGGGTATCGTGATAACCAGTCATTCGTTATGGCTGATATTCCAGGAATCATCGAGGGCGCAGCCGAAGGTAAGGGACTCGGTCTTCGTTTCCTTCGCCATATTGAGCGCAACTCCCTGTTGCTGTTCATGGTTCCGGGTGATACTGATGACATCAAGAAAGAGTATCAGCTTCTGCTTAATGAATTGGAACAATTCAACCCGGAGATGCTTCAGAAGCATCGGGTGCTCGCCGTTACCAAATGCGACTTACTTGACGATGAGCTTGTCGAGATGCTGAAGGAGACTTTGCCGGATGATCTTCAGGTGGTATTTATCTCTGCCGTTACAGGACAAGGACTCGAAGAACTGAAGGACATACTTTGGAAGGAACTTAACTCTGAAAGCAACAAAATTGCAGGTGTCATAGCCGGCGATACTCTCGTACATCGTGACAAAGACCTCTCTTATCTCGCAGCAGAAGTATATGACGAGGATCGTGATGCTGACGAGGAGATATATGGGGGCGCTTACGATGATGAGGAAGACGAAGAAGAATGGGATGATATCGAGGATGCCGACGATATTGAGTATATCGACATTGATGATGTTGACGACCTCGAAGATGCTGAAGAGCAGAAGGAGGATTAGGCGATGGAACTATATAACCTCGGAAAGGGCATAGTCGCATTCACCACCGATCGTACTCAGGGGCGTGACATATATAGGATTCGAGAATCGCTTATCAGGCATTTCCCAAATCTTCAAGGTCGGATAAATAACGGCCTATATCCCCATCAGACTCATACCGATAATGTCTTCTATATAACGGATAAGTTCCTGACATTGCCAGAGGCGGAAAGGATAAACAGGCTCGAAGGCATAGACGCAGTCATCAGTAATGTGCCTGATGTGATTATGGGAATTTCAACGGCTGATTGCATTCCCGTATTGGTCTATGATCCCGAGCATCATGCAGCTGCAGCTATTCACGCAGGATGGAAAGGAACGGTAAAGAGAATCGTGGAAAAGTCGCTTGTAAAGATGCAAGAGACTTTCGGCACCAATCCTGCCAAGTGCGTGGCTGCAATCGGACCTGGCATCAGCCTTGAGAGTTTCGAGGTCGGGGATGAGGTCGGGGAGGCTTTCGTAAACGAAGGCTTTGATATAGAAAAGGTATCTGTGCGACTTCCGAAGATGAATGTAATCCATCCGACAGATGAAAAACGTCTTCATCTTGACCTGAAGGAAATAAACCGATGCCAGTTGCTCTCGCTTGGAGTATTGGCTGAAAATATAGAGGTTAGTCCTATCGATACCTATACTGATGAGAGGTTCTTCTCGGCAAGAAGGGAACAGAAAGGCGACGTGAAATGCGGTCGCATATTATCAGGATTTGTAATCATATAAAAATTATAAGGGGAATACGGTTCTTGGTATTCAGAGAGTGTCAAAAGCTTTTTGACTATTATGAACTATTATAACAAAGTGTAAAAGGATATGGAAAAAAGGATAATGATAACGATAGCTTGCTTGTTTGCCGCCTTCTCGGTGGCATACTCAGTAGGTCCCCATAAGAAAGTGCATACTATTGGTGATGCCACTATGTTGGAAGATGAATCCGGCAGACGTGGCTGGGTGGAGATGCTCCCACAGTATTTCACCGATAATGTGGTAATCGACAATCGCGCTAAGTCTGGATCTTCGAGCAAATCATACTATGTGGAGGCTTCGTTGTGGCAGAATCTGCTCAAGGGCGGAAAATATGAAATGCATGAGGGTGACTTCCTGCTGATTCAGTTTGCGCATAATGACGAGAAGAACAATGGAGCGGACGGTGCAGAACTCAAGGAGTACTTTTCCCGTCAGGGAGCCATGCACAGAGTCGGCGGCGTTGACTATCGTGGCACCACTCCGTTTGATACATACAAGGAGTATATCCGCTACTTCATCAAAGAAGCAAAGGCAATGGGTGTAAAGCCTATTGTCGTAGGCGCTATTTCCCGTAAGGACTTCACTGAGGATAGAAAAAGAATCACAAGGGCAGGAAAGCATGACCTTGGTGAGAGTTTTTCTGTTATCAGGAACAAGACATTCTTCGAAGGTGAAAAGGTGCATCCTGGCGACCAGACCTATGACTATACTGCAGCAGCAAAGCAGGTGGCAGGGGAGTTTACCGATGTTCCTTTCATCAACCTAACTGAGCAGACAGCAATAATGTATGCCAAATACGGGTATTCATACTGCACAAGTCATCTGTTCGATGGAAATGACAAAACCCATACCACTGCCCTTGGGGCCGCCTTGATAGCACGCGAATTTGCATTCATGCTGAAGAGACAGGCATCAAGCGAGACTAATCCGAAGAAGAAGGAGGTACTTCAGGCACTTGCTAATGAGGTGGTTATCAACAAGGGTGTCTTTGTGACTCCTTACAATGGTGACATGGGACTTGCATACGTTGGCTCTGATGTTACCAAGACCTTTAACGTTTCCGGTTTCGATATGCCAACAGAGAGCGGTCATGTGAAAATATCTGTCGATAATGGCTTCCTGATTTCATTGGATAAAAAACAATGGAGTGAGTCTGTAGATATAAAATATACAAACTCAACCTTTATGGCTCCTGTCTATGTTAGTGCTAATACAAGCAAGGGGGGAGTTGTTGTTTCTCAACTGACAACAACATACGGAACAACAACAAAGACACAGGCAATAAAGGTTGAGAATATAGATAAGGGCGTAGGAGAAGAGGCTTTCGCTTCATGGCCGCTTGCCAATAAGTCAAAGGCCGCAATTGCAAGGTCTCTTGAGGCTTCCGAGGTTACAACGTCCGAGATGGTCATTGAGAAAAACACAAAGATTCCTGTCTCACCAAGTAATCACCGTGAGATGATGCTCTTCAATATCGACGGGGAGATATGGCCGACTGTTGACTATGATAAGGTACCTACAAGATACGTAGAATTCAAGGCAAAAGTGCCTAATGGCAAGATATTGACTGTTAGCAATGTTACCTTGGATATCTGCGGCTTCGGAGGTAATAGCGGTTGCTATTCTGTATATCTCTCAACCAATGATGATTTCTCAAATCCGGAGCTTCTGAGAAAGGAAAACAAGATTCCGAAGGACAAATGCTTTACCATCACCAAGGAAATGCTGAAGAGAGTTCCACAGGGACAGAGCATTTACCTTCGTGTATATCCTTGGCTGAGAGTGTCGGAAAAGTCGCGTGGCAAGACTATCGGTATATCCGATGTGAAGATCAAGGGTATATTGACCGATGTCCCTGCTCCTGCACAGAAAAAGACAACGGTAAGAAGACCATCCTCAAAATCTACTAGCGGAACGGCATCTAAGACTGGTAGCGGCACAGCATCCAAAACCAGAAGTACGGCTACTAAGTCGGGCTCCGCAGCCCCAAAAGGCGGTGCGGTAAAGAAACCGACAGTAAAAAAATAATAGGTGAAGGGTGCCCAACACACTTTAACCCTTAAAATCCCATCCCAAAATATGCAACAGGAAAGAACACTTGTATTGCTGAAACCTTGTACGGTTCAGCGCTCTCTCATTGGTGAGATTATCTCTAAATTTGAAAAGAAGGGTCTCAAGATTGTAGGCTTAAAGATGATGCAGCTCGACGAGGCAATCCTCAAGGAACACTATGCCCACCTCGCATCTAAACCTTTCTTCCCAATCCTTCGCGATTCAATGATGGTGACTCCAGTTATCGCTATGGCTCTTGAAGGTATTGATGCTATTGAGGTTGTACGTCAGATGGCAGGCTCAACAAATGGCCGTAAGGCGCTTCCTGGCACAATTCGCGGTGACTATAGCATGTCTGGTCAGGAGAACATCGTTCATGCCTCTGACGGTCCTGAAACTGCTGCTGCCGAGCTTAAGCGCTTCTTCAAGGACGAGGAGCTGTTCTCATATGGAATGCCACATCTGCTCGCCTTCTATGCGAAGGATGAGTTGTAAAAAATAAGACCTCTCCCTCCGAGGGGAGAGTCGCCTATCGTCTTCAAAGTCCCCCTTTTAGGGGGATTTTTTATTATTGCTGTCCGGTAAGAAATTTTTGATTAGATAAATTCCGAACTGGTACTACACTAAAATCCTTATTGTTACCCGTTACTTGTTACCAACACTTTTTACGAATATGTTTTATGTCCAGAGTTGCCCCATAAATAAAATAGGAGATAAACCCGAATGGATTTATCTCCTAAATTGTTTTGTGTGTATCTAAAATACTCTGTCTTACTTAGCGAGCTTGCCGTCAGAACCGAGTACGTTTACAATCTTGTGGATGTACATCTTCTTCATGTTCTCACGAGCTGGCTTCAGATACTGACGTGGATCGAAGTCTCCAGGATGCTCAGCAAGATGCTTGCGGATAGCAGCAGTCATAGCGAGACGTGAGTCAGAGTCGATGTTGATCTTACATACAGCAGACTTAGAAGCCTTGCGGAGCTGCTCCTCTGGAATACCGATAGCTGCCTCGAGCTTACCGCCGTACTTGTTGATTGTGTTAACCTCGTCCATAGGAACTGAAGAAGAACCGTGGAGAACGATTGGGAATCCAGGAAGCTTCTTCTCGATCTCAGCGAGAACGTCGAATGCCAATGGAGGTGGAACAAGAACACCGTTTACGAGTGTGCACTGTGCAGGAGTGAACTTGTGAGCACCATGTGAAGTACCGATAGAGATAGCGAGAGAATCACAACCTGTACGTGTAGAGAAGTCGATAACCTCCTCTGGCTTTGTGTATGTTGACTCAGCAGCGCTAACCTCATCCTCAACACCAGCGAGGACACCGAGCTCAGCCTCTACAGTTACGTCGAACTGATGAGCGTAATCAACAACCTTCTTTGCGAGAGCGATGTTCTCCTCGTATGGGAGGTGAGAACCGTCGATCATAACAGAAGAGAAACCGTTGTCGATACAATCCTTACAGAGCTCGAAGCTGTCACCGTGGTCGAGGTGAAGAACGATCTCAGGATTCTCACAACCAAGCTCCTTAGCGTACTCTACAGCACCCTTAGCGAGGTTACGGAGGATAGTGCCGTTAGCATAGTTACGAGCACCCTTAGAAACCTGCATGATAACAGGTGACTTTGTCTCTACTGCAGCCATAACGATAGCCTGCATCTGCTCCATTGTGTTGAAGTTGAAAGCTGGGATTGCGTAACCACCAGCAACGGCGCGCTTAAACATCTCACGGGTGTTTACGAGGCCGAGGTCTTTGTAATTTACCATAGTTACTTTAAAAATATTATTTTGAAAAACTAAATTTTTATATTATCCTTTTTCAAGACTTCTGTGTGAATCTTCACATAATCTTCGATTTTGCGAATGCAACGTGTCTGAGCATCCTCGCATGAAGCAAAAAGTGCATGTCAGCCTCAAGGCTGGTGCATGGTCTTCGATTTTGCGAATGCAACGTGCTGAGCATCCTCGCATGAAGCAAAAAGTGCATGTCAGCCCTAAGGCTGGTGCATGGTCTTCGATTTTGCGAATGCTACGTGCTGAGCATCCTCGCATGAAGCAAAAAGTGCATGTCAGCCCCAAGGCTGGTGCATGGTCTTCGATTTTGCGAATGCAAAGTTAGCATTTTAATCGCGTATAACCAAGTTTTCATTTGAAAAAATCCTCAAAACGGGAAAAAAACTTTCACTTTGCAATAATCACTTTGCAATTTTCAAGGAAGAATCCCATCATATATAAGGTAGAAAACCTGTTCTTAGTCGTAGATAGAAAGACTCGCTTGTGCGATGTTTTTCAGAAAGTAAATTATATTGTTTCTGGAATGTAAATTAGCCAGTAAATTATACTCGGTAAATTATTTTCTCTCGCTTTCTCTCCCTTGTACCTCCTGTTCTCCTCCCATTTTCCTTCGAATCAAACTCGATGATAATACCATTATAATACCATTATAATACCATTATATTACCATAATAATACCATAATATTACCATTAACTATGGTATTTTAATGGTATCTTAATGGTAACTTAATGGTAATTTAATGGTAATTACTACCTACCCATAGCGAAAGACATACGGCTTTGTGAATAATTGTCTATACAACAGAAAGCTGCTAAATTCTACTTCCTCAAGTTTTGTAAACTTAGCGTAATAGCGGTCTGTCAGGCCGTCTTTGCTGAACCTGCGTAACTTAAATAATTAACACGGAAGAATAGATGAATAACAACAGAATTTTCCCCCTTGATTTGCTGAAGTCGATAAACGAGCAGATTCGTGAACTCAGAAGCGTGCCACAAGATGCCCCTGATTATGCTGATGTGAAGAAGCGTCTTTCTGATCTTCATAAAAAGGCAAAGGAAATAACCGACAAGATGCAGAATCTGGTTGAAAAGATGGCGAAAGAACTTGAGTAAAAACTTTATTTATTCCCGAAGACAGGCAAAGACTTTCCTTGCTGTTTTCGGGAATAATTATTTGTGTATTTGATTGTTAAAATCTCTGTTACTCCATTATTTATAGATGATTAACGCGTGAATAAGGAAAGTAAGGTTTAAAAAAAGTTATAAAACAAGAAAAAATAGAAAAGAAAATGGAAAAACCGAACAATTATTGTATCTTTGCATTCGAAAGATTGAAACGCGCACCGGCTTGTAGCCGACGTTCGCTATCTTTCGAATGCGAGGATGCTTCGCACGTTGCACTCAGAAAGATTGAATCGCGCACCGGCTTGTAGCCGACGTTCGCTATCTTTCGAATGCGAGGATGCTTCGCACGTTGCACTCAGAAAGATTGAATCGCGCACCGGCTTGTAGCCGACGTTCGCTATCTTTCGAATGCGAGGATGCTTCGCACGTTGCACTCAGAAAGATTGAAACGCGCACCAGCTTGCAGCTGACGTTCGCTATCTTTCAAATGCGAGGGTGCTTTGCACGTTGCAATCAGAAGGAAAGTCTAAGGTGTTAGACTTTAGCCTTTGCTTACACCGTTTCCTTATCAAGGAAACTCAAATCCCCGAGAGGGGAGAAGACTTAAGTTAGTACTTTTATATCATTGGCTTATCTGCGAATGAACATAACCTCATCCTTGTCCCTTTACGGGATAATGCCGAATTGGTCGGCAACCAAAGGATGGCTGCAGAGCTTTATGAGTTTTTGCGGTCAAAGTCCAAGGGGGACTCGTAGGGCAAGGGAGGGGTTGTTGATTGGAGAAAATTCACTTTACTTAAATGTATAATAATTACCCAATTTCGTTTATGAGGGGCTGTTTGCAAGAGGCAGCTTCCTCGTAAACTTAGGTAAGTCCTTGTGAACCTTCTACCTGCTGTGGTGTTTCGTCTTGTTGACGGGTGGCACGACAGCTTATGGGTGAGGGCACAAGGATTTACTTTTTTAGAAAGAAAAGCATTTTCAGGAATCATGGAATAGGTGTTTTTGTGCAGAATAAAGGAAATAATTACACTAATTATTTGGAATAATGGAAAAATTTTTGTAACTTCGCACACAAATTATACACCTTAATCGCTATTCTACTGATGTCTCATAAATCTTGCAGATTAATCTTTTCTATTGCTGTCTTTGCTTGTATGCTGTTCGCATGTGGCAGGGGAGGGGACAAAACCTCGTTGTCAGATGTGGATAGTGTGGAATTGAATGACTTCAAGAACTATGTCTATGAAACACGCATGAAACTGCTTTACGAGCATACATACGATACTGCCAATATTCCTGTGGCCGACTCTATCTACAGAGAGGCTGACAGACTCAATTCTGACTGGTGTAAGCTTAGGGCTTTGGAACTGAAGTATTATGTGTATGTGGCTGATCCTTCGAAGGAAAAGGAGTTCTTTGAGGCTATTGACGAGTATCTGAAGATAGCATCGTCAGCTCCTGAATATCAGCAGGAACTGTATGACGGTACGTATGCCAAGGTTGAGTATCTTATTGAACGTAAGAAGTTTATCTCGGCTCAGGAGATAGTAAGGGATTTGATGAGAAAGGCGGAGACATCTGAGTATTCTGAGGGATTGTATCTCTGCAACTATCTGATGGGCTGTATCTATCAGCATCGTGGAGATTATTCCATGTCTATTCCGTATTTGAAAAAGGCTGAGGAATATGCCAAAAACGACAGTATGCACGTGTCGCTTGTTTCGCGAGAACTTTCCGTATGCTATCAGGCAATAAAGAAACATGATGAGGCTCTTGCTATGGCACGCCGCTGCTGCGATTACGCATGCAATAGGGTTTATAAGGTGTTTGGCGAATATACCTATCTAACATCCCTGTTTGAATCAGGTAAAGAAGCGGAGTTTGTAAAGGCATACCAGTCATCTGCTATCTGTACTGGGAATGTGGATGATGTTATGCCTATACACATGCAGCAAGGGCTTCAGGCTCGTCTTGCCGTGTGCCAAAAGGACTGGGATAAGGCTGAGGCTATTGCTTCAAAGATTGATATGGAGGATGAGAGGCTTGGCGAGCTGTTTACGCTATATCTGCGAAAGGGTGACTATAAGAAGGCTTTTGAAACAAAGCTGAGAATCGGAGAGATGAACGACTCTGTAAGGTCGGCTATGCAGACGGACGATCTTAATGAGATGGAGGCCCGATTGGGTAACAGCCGTTTGAAGATTGAGGCAGACGAACTTAAGCTTGCCAATCAACGTATGATGACTGTTTCTGTTATTGTGGCATTGGTACTTGTCATTATCATTATTGCCTTGGGAGCTGTATTCTTTGTACGCCGTCGTTCTTCCCGTTATAAGAGAAAGGCTATGGAGGAGAGGGAGTTGTTCTATAGAAACGTTACCCACCAGTTGCGCACGCCTATGACCGTTGTTCTCGGTATGGTGGAGCAGCTGAAACAGCATATTCCCGAAAATGATGTTGTAGGTCATGAGAGTCTTGAGGCTGCCCATAGGCAGAGTGATAATCTCCTTCAACTGATAAAGAAACTCATAGCAGCTTCAAAGGAAGGAGAAATGGTGGAGTTGAGTGATACTGCCTCTCACAGCCCCTCACCTGTCACTAACGTGACACCCTCTCCCCAAGGGGCGAAGGAAAGGTTACCTTTATCCGCGCATAATGACGTGATTGGAAATGCTAACATTACCCTCGCCCCTTGGGGAGAGGATGCCCGAAGGGCAGGTGAGGGGCCGCAGGCGGGGGGAGAGGCCGAGTCCGTTTCTATCCTCCTTGCCGAAGACAACGACGATGTTGCCATGCTTATCTGCAATATGCTTCGTGACAATGGATATAACGTCTCTCGTGCGGTTGATGGGCAGGAGGCTTTGGAGATGCTTCGTGAGGAACTTCCCGATATGCTTATCACGGATATTGCCATGCCGAGAATGGATGGTCTTGAACTGATGAGGAATGTGCGTGCAGATGATACTATGTGCTGTCTGCCTATTGTCGTCGTCTCTGCACGTGTAGAGGATCATGAGCGTCTGGAAGGCATTAGTGCCGGAGCGGAGGTGTATCTTGCCAAACCGTTCATTAACGAGGAACTGCTGCTTATCGTGGACAAGCTGCTTGAGCAACGTAAGAGATTGAGGAAGATGTTTGCCAACAGCAAGTCGGATGATGAGACCAGTAAGCAGCTTCCTGAAGTGGATGTTGAGTTCTTCAAGGATATCAACAAGCTGATTGATGCTAATCTTATTTCGGGTGATGTTTCCACATCATTCCTTGCCGATAAGCTGAATACATCTGTCTCTACTCTCAACAGACGACTGAAGAATATGAGTGGATTGACGGCTACCACATACATCCGTAATCGCCGTATTCTTATGGCAAAGCGCTTGCTTGAAACAACTGATCAGACTGTTAGCGAGATTGAGGTGCAATGTGGTTTCAACACTTCTGGGCATTTCTCCCGCGTATTCAAGGCAGAAACAGGCATCTCGCCTCTCGACTATCGTCATCAGAGCAGAAATCAGTAGAATCGACACTAAAATCCTTATTGTTACCTGTTACTTGTTACTGTAGGGGTAGAATTGCACTGTCTTAGCTATGCCTTCGTTCCAAGTCCGCTTCTAATCCGCTTCTAAACCGTTCGTAGGAAACGGAGGCAGATGGGATTTACAACGGACTTACAACGGATTTACAACGGAACTACATCGGAGGGAGGAGTTCTCGCAAAATCTCATTGAAGTCTGTATTAATTAGGGGGATGTTGTTTTGGAATGGTTTTCACACCCTTTTTGAAAGATAATGTGAATATTGTGATTGCTATTGAAAATAACGAAATTATTGTTACCAGAGCTTTTTTTCGCGTTTTTCAAGACATACCGAACAAGTTGAATCAGCCACGAATTAATGCTTATTGTTATGTTATTGAGACTATCAGTCGCCTACACTCTGTCTTTTAAATGTCTATAACAGTCTCATTATCTTTAGTTTAGGTATCTCTAGGCTATAATGTAATCTTGCTCAACAGACGAGCAAAATCCCGGCCAGTAACAAGTAACAGGTAACAATAAGGATTTTAGTGCATGGCCAAAAATTTTACTGAATCTTTCTAAGGAGTTTATATACCTTATTATATATAGAAATAATAAAATAGGCATCTGTTTATACTATTTTTCTTATTGTTACCTGTTACTTGTTACCAACACGATTTCGTATTATCCCGGATCTACATCATAATGCACGAGCAGGGATTTGTAGTTGGCATCAGTCATCATTTGCTGAACGCAGAACTTGATGTTGTCTCTTACTGCTGCGAGAGGAAGAGAGAGGTCGAGCTTCATAACTATTTTCCTAATGCAGAGAGTCTTGATACGCGCAACGGCTGGCTTGTCGGGACCAAGAATCATTGTGCCTTGCTTGCCCTTCAAGGCTGGAGCCTGACGAAGACGGTTGGCAAGTTCTATACCTGCGTTGTTTACAATCTGGTTATCCCTGTGCTTCAGGTAGATATAGATGAGGCGAGTGAAAGGAGGGTAGCAGAAGGCACGACGCTCCTGTGTCAGATCACGGAAATAACCAGAGAAATCGTTGTTTACAATCTGCTTGATAATGGGCAGTTCGGGATTGTTGGTCTGAAGAATAACCTTGCCTTGCTTGCCTTTTCTTCCTGCACGACCGGCCACCTGTGTTATCATCATATAGGCTGTTTCCCATGCTCGGAAATCGGGAAAGTTCAGCATGGAGTCGGCTGAGAGAATACCCACCACGCTAACGTGGTCGAAGTCGAGCCCCTTGGTTACCATCTGAGTACCGATAAGAAGATTGGTCTTCTGGGAAGAGAAATCGCTTATGATACGCTCGTAGGCATTGCGTGTCCTTGTGGTGTCGAGATCCATTCGTGCGATACGAGCCTCGGGAAAATCATCGCGTATTATGTCCTCGATTTTCTCAGTTCCGAAGCCTCTGTCCTGAAGTTCCGTGTTGTGGCAGTCTGGACATTCGGTAGGCATACGATAGGTGTAGCCACAATAGTGACAGGTAAGTGAGTTGAGGTTCTTGTGGTAGGTTAGGGACACGTCGCAGTTGGTACAACGAGGCACCCAACCACATTGGTGACATTCTATTACGGGCGAGAAACCTCTTCTGTTCTGGAAGAGTATGACCTGCTCACCATTATGCAGAGCCTCTCCGATAGCCATTCTAAGGTCAGGAGACAATACTCCTCTCATAATCTTACGATGGCGGAGATCCTTTACGTTCACCACGTTTATCTGTGGCAGTTTGATATCCTTGAATCTCTTGGTAAGAGTGACATAGCCATACTTTTTCTGAAAAGCGTTGTAATAAGTCTCGGCACATGGTGTGGCTGTTCCGAGGAGAGTCTTGGCGCCATACATCTGCGCAAGGACGATGGCGGCAGAGCGTCCGTGATAGCGAGGGGCTGGGTCTTGCTGCTTGAACGAGTTTTCGTGCTCCTCATCGATAATTACAAGCCCTAGGTTCTTGAAAGGAAGGAATACGGCAGAACGTGCTCCGAGGATAACGTCGTAAGGCTTGTCGGAGAGTTGTTTTTGCCATATCTCTACGCGCTCGGCATCAGAGTATTTGGAATGATATATGCCGAGTCTGTTGCCGAAGACACGATGTAGTCGCTCTGTAATCTGCACGGTTAGGGCAATCTCAGGAAGAAGGTATAGAACCTGCTTGCCTTCGTCAATTGCACGTTGGATCATCTTGATGTAGATCTCTGTCTTTCCGCTTGAGGTTACTCCATGAAGAAGGCATACGTTATGCTCTTCCCATTCCTTGTAGATGCTGTCGTAGGCTTTCTGCTGGGCTTCGTTTAATGTTGAGGGTTTAGTGCTTTGTGTTGAGAGGGATGTATCGCGCATCAGTCGGCTAACTTCCTTGTCGTATATGCGTAACAGGCCTCTGTCGCACAATGCCTTTATTGTAGCAGCATTGGCGTGGGCATCGTTCATCAGTTCCTCTCGTGTAATCTCTACGACTTCTTCGCGAGTGCTATTACCCTCAATAGAATCCCAATGGGATAGTGAAAGGAACGAGTTGAATGCCTCAAGCTGTCGGGTAGCTCTGACAAGCATATTGAGAGCTATGTGAAGGGCATCCTCGTTCTGGTATTGCTCTGTAAGTCCTATGTAAGTCTCTGTCTTTGGACGATAAGTTCCTTCTGCCTTCATGCCAGAGGGTAGGGCAGCGCGGAAAACATCGCCGAGGGGCGACATGTAGTATTCGGATATCCAAGTCCAGAGTTTGTATTGCTGTGGGAGAAGAACAGGCTTAGTGTCAATAATCGCAATTATATCACGTATCTGTACTCCCTCTTTTATTGAGATTTCTTCAGTCGGAGCATTTACGACAAGTCCTATGTATGTCTTTGAAATACCCAACGGCACTTTTACGCGGATGAATGGCACGACATCTTTTTCCATGCTTTGGGGCACAGAGTATGTGTAGAGTCCATCTATTCCGAGGGGAAGGATTACGTTTACGTATTTCATGACCGCAAAGTTATATAAAAAAAAGCAGACTCGCAATATTTGCAGTCTGCTTTTTATATGAAGTTTGAAAGTTTTTAGAAATAGTATGTCAAACCTATCTGCCAAGCGTTAGACTTTGGCTTGAGTTTGAATCTCTTGACGAAGTCGTCTTTGATTTCTTCTGCCTCAGCTGTCTTTCCGAGAGCAGAATTATAGGTTGCTCTTATCTCGATGTGGTTTATTTTGACACCTCCACCAATATTAACGCTAAAGTCGCTATTCTTCCAACGCCAGTCTTTTACGCAATCTGAGACCTCGTCGATATCATCTGCATCTATGTTGAATGCACATTGTGGACCGGCAAAGACGAAAATCTGACTATTGTCGTTGATGTCAAATCCCTTACGGATATTTGCCTGAACGTTGACGTTCTGCTCTGTCAAGCTCTTTCCGTCTACTTCACCCCTACGTACATCATAGATGCCGGCTACCTCAACATCGAATATTGGGCATCCGATAAGGAATGTTGGACCGATGTAGAATCCTGCCTGATTGCCAGACTTTATAACGTCAGTATCCATAGAGAACTTGTTTATGTTCAATCCGCCTTGAATTCCGAATTTTATTTGCGCACTTGAAGGAAGCGCGAGCAGGATTGTGGCTAATATTGCAAGTACTGTTCTTTTCATAATTGTATATGTTTGGTAATCTTGTATATGAAAAACGTAAAGATGCAGAGAGGATTAAACTTTGCGACTCTGCGATTTTGCGTTTAGTAAAATTAGTGTCTCTGACGACGGACACTTACTCGGGCAGAACCGGATGAAGATGATGAAGACTTCGACTTAGTCTTGCTGTTCTTCACCTCGGAAGTGGAAGTTGTAGAGCGGCGTGTTGTCTTCTTCGCCTTCTTCTTTCCTTTTTTATCTACCTTTGCTATGCTGTCGAGAGAGTCTTTTCGAGCCTGATCGCCCCAAATGCTCTTCTCGAATGTCTTCATCTGGGATTCTATCTTTTGCTGCTCCTTCTTTATTGCTGCTTCCTGATTCGTGGAATCTGCGGTAGCAACGGTTTGAGCGAGAGTCTGACCAAGCATGTTGTTTGTCTTGTAGATTTCGCCCTTGTATTTGGTTTTTACAAAGAAGTCGTCAATACTCATCATTGCAGCATTATTGATATTGCTCGTCATAATCATCTGCTTTGAGAGGAATGGGGCGATGTCATCATACTTTACCCAGAAGAGAGGGTAGGTGTTTGCCTGACCTCCGAAATCATCCTCGCGCGTCATGATAGGGCAGAGGGCTACTACCTTTGTGTGGTAGGTTGCTGTATATTGGTCGTAGTATGAAGACTCCTTGATGTAGTATGATTTTACCTCACGACTTGGAATGTCGGAGTTGTCAATCTTGAGTCTGCCGTCTTTCTTCTCGTAATAGATGCTGTAATTGTCAAGAAACTCCAGAGGTTTAATCTTTGCATCAGGAGTGAAAGACTCATTTCCGTTCAGGTTATACTTATATGCAGTTATCTGGCCGGAAAGCATGAGCTTGAAGAGGTATGTGAAGAGATTCATCTGCGAACCTACAGGCTCAACAGGATAGTACAGTCCTCCATTCTCGTCTTTTGTAAGGTCGAGCAGACGATATAGGTCGCGACGCCAAACCACATCCTCTGGCATCTTCTGCTGGGTAGGAAATGCGATTTTCGCGCGTTCTGTCATATTGTTGGCATTACTCTTCGCCTGTGCTTTCTGAGCCTGCTGAGCGCGTCGTGCTGCTGGTTGGGCAAAGGTGGTAGAAGTAATGAGAGAGAGGACAACAAGAAGTGTTGCTGCCCATAATCTCCTATATGTCATATTCTTTTTCATACACATTATTTGATTATTACCTCCATAGAGGTTGGTAGTGTGCGTAAAATTCCGTCAGGACCTATCGCTTTTACCTTTGAGATGTAGAAGCGCTTTGAGCGTGAAAGCTTGCGGAAGGTGTCCATCTGTCTTCCTGAGAATGATGCTCCTTCGCTCACGATAGGAACGGCGTTACCCATATTGTCGAAGAAGACAGCCTCAAAGCCTGTCACCTTGAATTCTATGTCGAGAAGTCCGTCGTCGATGGCTGCCTTGATGCCTGTTGCTCCAAGGAGTGATGCCTTGGCAAGGCCACCGCCTCGGAAACGATTATCGCCTACGAGAATGTATGGAGTTGGATCTGGAAGCTTGCGGACACGGAAAGTGAAGTTGCCCATGTGAACAGGTTTTCCTGTCTGTGTGCTTGACACAGAGATTGTAACGTCTTTCCCTACAGCACTAGGACGGGCGATATACTTGCCTGGTCCTACAGGAGTGAATGTTCCTCCTGTCATAGTTGCGCTCACCTTATTCTGAGGTACGCCCGGGATGGATACGCTTACTGGGTTAGAGTAACCTGCGTATAGTACGTTCATCATTGTGGCAGATACGGTTGCAGATGGATCTACGACAGTATATTTCTGTTCGAAGTCACGACGGATAATCTCGCCTCCGCCATTCTGTACGGTCATATAGCCGGAAAGGGTGAAATCACCAGTCTTGCCTGCAACGAATTCGTATGTGCTGTTGGTGAGATTCACTTCATGACCGCCGATATAAATCTGAGGCTGCTGGGTTGTATCTACCGCAGCCATTACAATCTTTGCAGAGAACTTATCACCTCTAACAACTGTCTGTGCATTAGGGATGACGAATGCAGAAAGTTTGTTTACGCGGATATCCTTAACGTCGATATTGCTTACGAGATTGTGGAGGACCTCGCCCTCAGCATAGCGGATGTCACTTTGAAGCTTAGAGAGCATGGTGATAGCTGCAGCTACAGGCATACCCTCGAACATATACTCTTCCCAGTTCTTGTTAAGAGGATTTCTGCGTCCTGTAATCTTTGTTGTGAGATTGCTTGCTATGACTTTTCGCTTGTCTTCGTCGGTTATCATAGTTAGCATCTGCTCACGATAGTTGTCTATTGCCTTGCGTAGCTTTGCGCCCTGTCCTGTACCTGGGGCAAGCATAACGTGGTTGGCAGCTTCGAGGTCGTCAACTCGCTCAATATTGTTGACATCACCATCTGAGCCGTCAGCATCCTTGACGATTGCAACCTTCAGCTGTTGTGCGTAGTTATATAGGGAATCACTCATGCGCTTGACGAGGGTTGCCTTATCAAACCATTCACGTACTTTCTGAGGGTTAGCCTTGAGTTGTGCCTCAAAGTCGTCGTATATTGTGGTGTTCTGTTTCTCCGTATTTGCCGTTGATTGCATCAGACTTGCATCTACGATGCTGAAGCCATCAAGCACCTCGCTGGAGATATTCATCGCCAGCATAGCCATAAGGACCACATACATCAGGTTGATCATCTTCTGGCGTGGAGAAACCGGTTTCTTCTTTATTGCCACAGGTTATGCAATTATAATTAACAATTAATAATTAACAGGTCGCAAATTACTGCTTTGGGATATTTACAGTCATAGCGTCGATCATACGAGCATATACAGCGTTAAGCTCCTTGATTTCATCTGCCATCTTGCGTGTCTCAGCATTAATCTCGTCCTGAGTTGTGATCTGTTGTGAAGCAGCCTTGAGCTGCATCTCATAGACGCGTGCAATACCTGTAAGAGTACGATTGAGGTTCTCCATTTCCTGAGAGTCGATAGAGAGACGCTCGCTAACAGCTGCAATCTTGAGAAGGAGTTCGTTAAGCTCGTTAAGACGATCAACGTATGTGGATGTAGCCTGTTCCATGGCCTGAGCAGTTTCTGGAGTAACTGCAGGTGCCGGTGTTCCAATCTTTGGAGCAGAAGCTTCTGTTTCATGTTGTTTTTCAGAACTGTTTGGAGCAAATGATATAGCCTCAGAAGAAGACTGAGAGGCAGATACTTGCTGAGCAACAGAGGTCTGCTTAGGTGCATATGGTGAAACAGTACTTCCGCCGATTGTACCACCTCCGATAATGATTGTTCCGCCAGATATTTGTGAGGCAGGAGATTTGCTAGCATTGCCTGATGTGGCAGCAGCCGCAATATTCTCGGGAACAGGATTTCTTGAGGTTGTCTCAATACCGTTTTCTAATGCCTCCTGAGCTGCAAGTGCGGCAGCAAGTTCTGTATCTGTTGCGAGGTTTCGGCCTTCCTGAGTCTTGTCAAAAGGACGGTCGAAGGCAGAGATGAAGAATACGAACACCTCAGTTCCCATGCCAATGAAAAGCATTGCATTTGCACCTGGAAGGTGGGTGAGCTTGAATAGGGTTCCGAGGATAACGACGGCTGCACCCCATGAATATGCGTAGTTCATAAAGGTTTGACCAGAAACGCTATCCATCCATTTCTGAAGCCTATATATTATATTATAGCTACTATATTTTGTCATAACTAAAGATAGAATTTATGTATTGTAATTATCTTTTCTTCTTGCCTTTGCCATTCTGACTTGCAGGACTTGCCAATGAGCGTACACAACGGAATCCTATGTATGCCCTTGGCTGATTCTGATATTCCCATGAACGCCATGCTGAGCGGATGAAGCTCTCCGGGTCTTTCCAAGAACCGCCTCTGACACTCTTCTTTTTCAGTCTGTATGGGTCTTCTGTTGCGGCATTATATTCCAACTTAGGGTTGAGGTCGTTCATAGCCTCTACACCTGCTTCTGTATATATGGTAGATGTCCATTCTGCGACATTTCCAGCCATGTCATATAAACCATGGCTATTTGGAGAGTATATACCAGTCTTGGATGTAATCAGGTTTCCATCCTTGGTGTAGTTTCCTCTGTCTGGCTTGAAGTTCGCATAGAAACATCCGTCACCGTTTTTTACGTCTGGGTTTTCCCAAGGAAACTCTGTACCGTCTTTTCCACGTGCTGCATATTCCCATTCAGCTTCTGAAGGAAGACGATAGCGCTGGATGTATTTTGCCTGTCCTGATAGTCCTTTGAGAAGGAAATCGGTGCGCCATGCACAGAATGCATTTGCCTGTTCCCAAGTTACGCCGACAACAGGGTAGTCATTGTATGTGGGGTTGCTGAAATAGTTGCGTAGATACATCTCGTTGTCTGAGTTCGGGAAATCATTCACCCAGCATGTTGTATCCGGATAGATATTGACGATGTACGTGTTAAGGAAGTCCCAAGGTCCGGAGAGAGGACGATTGATAGACTCTCTTATTATCTTGCCCTCATCATTGATATATGCCGTGTCCTTTGTTATCATTACGACTTCGTCAGGATTCACTGTTATATCTGTGTTGAGGTTCCTTTCCTCTGGCTTGATACGATTACGGCGAAGTGCTGCTGTTGTATAGTCGTATATCTCATAGCGGTATATGAGTTGTGATGCATCAATGAGCTTTTCTCCTGTAACAGGATTCGTGATATACAGACTCTCGTATGCACGTTGCTGATCCTCATTTGGCTTGCGAGGCAATGGCTTCTTCCAATTGATTCTTGGAGGAATAGGATCGTGGTTCTGGTCTTCTGTAATAAGGAATGTTTCATCACCACCGTATGCTGGGTCTGCAAGACGTGTGCGGAGGATACTGTCGCGCACCCACATCACAAACTGACGATATTTTGAATTGGTGACCTCGGTTTCGTCCATCCAGAATCCGTCAACACTTATATCTTTTACAGGAGCTACATTACCCCAAAGAGAATCGTTGCTGTCGATACCCATCCTCAAGGAACCGCGATTTACCATTGTCATTCCGTAAGGAGTAGGCTCGGTGAATCCTCGTCCGTTACCAACGCCTGTTACCTCTCCTCCTGACATAGAGGAAGTCATCTTACCTCCGAAACAAGATGAAAGAAGGAAAACCGCATTGGTTATCGCAAGAGTGAATATAATGTTTTTTATCTTCATATTCATTTATTAGAGATGTCTTACACTTTGATGCCTGTTCTTTCCTTTTGGCATGAAGTTTATATCTGTCTGATATCCGATGAAAAGTTCATGTGAACCGTTCTCGAAATTGATTCCGCTAGTGTAGATGTCGTAACTGTAGCCTAGCATTATACCATGGAAGCTTCCTGCAAGATATATTGTGGTGGAGTTCTTCGGACTATATCCCAGACCTGCACTCATTGTCCTTCCTTCATAAGTGTAGATCAGGCGAGCCGAAAGTTCTCCTCTGTATCCTACGAGGTCTGTTGCAACGAAAGCGGATGTCGCTACAGAGAAAAGCGGATTGTTCATTTTGAAGTTATATCCGCCAGTAGCATACAGCGTGGGATCTACGGTTATTTCATTTGTCTCACCAAGTTCTATCGTTGGTGATGTCAGGTGCTGGGCTGATATTCCTGCATACCAGGACTCGCTTTTGTAATGAAGTCCGAAACCGAAGTCTATGGAGTTGCCTTTGATGTTACTCTTGCTGAAGGCAGGATCGGTGGTGTCCTCTATGTCAACTTTCGATCCGTCGAAAGACTCACTTAGCAGTCCTGCCTGAACGCCAATTGCCAGACGGCCGTCCCAAAACTTCCTCTGGTAGCTGTATTGGGCGTTTATCTGCTGTCTTGAAAACAGACCTTTCTTGTCGCTCATAAAACTGACGCCAACGCCATTCCTCGTGTTTAATGCATTGAATGGCATATCTGCAGACACGTATGCTGTCTTTGGACTATTTTCGAATCCTACCATGCTCATTGCGTAGGATGCGGTGATGTTCAGTTTGTCAAACAATCCTGATGCAGCAGGATTGTATGCGGTCTGCATGTCGAAATAGTGTGAGAAATATACGTCATACTGGGCTCTGACTTTTGTTGGGACCAGCGCCACGGCTATGAGGATAATTATCACTATTCTGTTTGCTTTCACTTTTATATAACGAGGAATCTTCTTTTTTATTACAAATGCACATAAAAAAAGCTCCACCCTGTATTAGGATGGAGCTTTTCTTATTTAGTTGAGTTTTAATTACTTCTCGAAGAACAGCATAGCTACGCGGTTGTTCTCGTAAGTCTCATACTTGTCCTTAGTTGTACCGCAACCCTCAGCAGTGATACGGCTCTCGTCAATACCATACTTCTTAACGAGGAGGTCCTTAACTGCGTTAGCACGACGAACTGAGAGTTCCTGATTCTTCTTTGCTCTACCCTCTGGTGAAGCATAACCCTTGATGTTGAGCTTGAGCTCTGGGTGGTTCTTAAGAATCTGTGCTGCAACTGCAACGTTCTCAGCCTGCTGCTTTGTGATGAGAGACTTGTTAACATTGTAGAATACAGATGGGATTGTTGGAGCCTCGAATGGAGGTTCTGGAGCTGGCTTGTTCTCGCAATCTCTGAGAGCCTTTGTGAGACGTGCAATCTCTGCCTGAAGCTGTGCAATCTTAGCCTGATCTGCAGCGTTCTTGTTGCGGAGGTCGTTGATTGTGTTGTTCAGAGCATCAATCTCGCGCTGGTCACACTCTGTGATGTTGAGGAAGTGATGAGTACCATTGCTTGTCTTGAAGTAGTAGTTGATACCTACGTTAAGTTCAACTGCTGCTCTGTTAGAGTTGTACTGAATCTTGTCAAATTTCTTTGCACCACCAATCGCATATATGAGAGCTGGCTCTACATAGAACTGCCATTCCTTTTCGCTACCGAAATTCCAAGCAAGGTCAAGAGCGAACTTTGATGTTAGCATGTTAGTCTGGAAATTGCTAGGGAATTGACCCTTGTCGGTTGTTCCGAAGTTGTGTAGGAAACCGATACCTGCAAGACCGATTACTTCAAATGGACGAGGTGAACCTTGGTAACCACCGAATGCATTTGAGAAGTTAATAGTACCGAGGAGATTTCCTTCCATTGCATGGAAAGGAGATTTGTCTGTCAGTTGGCGGCCATAAAGCTTATTGCCGAAGAGGAAGCGACCCTCACCAGCAAGACCGACACTTGGTGTAAACCATTTACCAAAGCGGATACCAAACTGTGGGTTCAGGTTCTTTAAAACTGCCTGGTGTTTAGCCTTGGACACAGCACCAAGGTTTGCACCAAGATACCAGTTGTCCCAGAACTTAGCGTCTGCAAATCCGCTCTTTGGCTCCTGCGCTGATGCAGTCATAGCTGATGCTGCAACAGCAAGCATTAAGAAAAGCTTTTTCATTTCGTTTATGATTTTAATGTTTATATCATGCAATTAGTTCTAGACTGTTGTTTCTATCATCTAGATATTTGTTGCAAAAGTAATATATTTTTGCTAAACAACAAAATATTCTTGCATTTTTTCGTCAAAAAAGCGCAAAAAAAGTGACTTTTATCATATTTTTCCTCAAAAATGCCCTTTTTTTATGTTAAAATTTGCATTTTATACTCAAATCTATGTCTGTTTGATACGAATGTTCAATCATTCTTAATCCTGTCGAAATGGAATTTTTGTTAAAGTATTTCGTGAAACCAACTTTGAAATTGGTTATAACAATGGAAGTTAGCGGTTGTTTGATAATCGCGGAAAACCTTATTCCCTCTCCGTAAAAATTCGAAGGGTAATATGATCCGGGAATCGTTCTTTCGGAAAGATATACACTTGAGTTACTATCGTCCGTATTAAAATATGAAAGAAATGCATAAAAAATATTTTTTTTGCGTGTTTGAATACTCAAGTTTTGAGTTATGGAATAACCTTGAGATTTAAATCCTGTGTAAGTGAGTTTTGATAGGTCTATGATTGTTGATGTTGATATGTGCTCTGATGTCCTTTGAATTGTAAATCTGAGCTTGTTGCTATATCTGTTGATGATTTTTGTTTTTTCTACGTTGTTTCTCTGTCTGATTCTGTATTTGTATCTAGCTTGAACATTCCATTTGTCCTTGCTATATTTTAATGATATATTGTTGTCGAATGAATATGACGAGGCACTTGTGTAATATTTGATCCACGGGAAATATGAAAGGTCGGAATATGCATTTATTGTTACATTCTTTGTTGCATTCCATATCATTCCTGCATATATTCCGCTTTCATTCTGGGTATAGCCTCCATCATTAAATGCTTTTGCATTTATTGCATTATATTTATATGAGTAAAAACGCTGAACGGCATTAACAGTAATGTCCTTATGCGGCTTTGCTTCAAGACTATTTATTGTTGCAATAGAATTGCATGAGCCTGTGGCTGTCTCTCCTGCAAAGGTGAACTTTCCCGAGATGTATCCGTAGTTTATGCTCGCATTCCAGAAGTCATAGCCTTTTGCATAGTATGTTCTGTATGAATTTGGATTGTTACTTGGATTTGGATTCAAAGGCCTGTCAAACCAATTATATGCCATCGAAGCTCCAATGTAAAGGCCATTCCTCTTGTAGTTGATATGTGTACCAGCGTTCAATGATGAGGAATTGTTCTTCTTCTCCATCTCGGATGGTGTTCGGTGATAGTCTGCTGTTGATATAGTGGAGATGCTTCCGTCCTTGTTCAGCGTGGCATCAATTTTCCTGTAAGACCAGAATGAGGTTAGGGTCCATTTATTGATGGAGCCTTTCTTGCCTAGGTCGAATGTGTTTGCAACTCCTTGGAAATGCTCTCCGTCTGATCTTGTCGAATGTCCTGTTATTGTTGCATCGTAGTTGTTCATGGCTGATAGCATTATCTGCTTGCCATATCCGAAACAGTTGTTCTGTATAAGTCCCATTCCGAATTTTATTTTGTATTGTCCAAGCACAATAGTCTTGAGCCTTCCGATATTGTTTACCTTTACATAGAAGGAGTAATAATCCATGCCCCATTTGTTCTTGTTGGCAAACAGGGGCTCACCGGCATCTTGAGCTCCGCAAAAGCCATATCTGATGTTATCCGAGAATTTCCCAGTCAGTTTGATGTTGTATTTGTATTTATAACCAAGATACCCGTTCTTGTCTCCTTCTCTATTATATAAAGGTATATTGGCGTATGTAAGTATTTCTCCATGTCCTTTTCTCATTATGGAATCAAGTGTAGGTCTTGAGTACCATTTATCCTTGATTATTGGCTCTGCAACGATGAAGTTGCTGAGGAAGAGTCGGAGAGGTCTGTCTATTGATTCTATAAGTGCAAGTTCTTCGATGGTTCTAAGTTCCCCGTATCTGTCACGGTATTTTATTATGTCGTCAATCTGGTCTCTGTTTATTCCTGGGATAAGATACAGGTCTTCAGGATTCAGCGTGTTTATGTTCAGTGGAGAGGATTCCAGTTCGCACAGGTGCTCGTAGTCATTTTCCATAGCAGTCTCGTCAATCTCTTCCATGGCGTATATCTCATGGAAATAGTCTTCCCATACTTTTTCCTGTGCCATGGAAAGATTTGGAAATAGTGTAGCTATTAATATAATAATGTATGCGCGCACGTGTATTAGAATAATAATGTGAATTCAATGGTTTTTATATAGTGTGAATTCGAGGTTTTTTATAATGTGGATTCAATGGTTTTGAACAGGAACAAAGATTCTTGATAATTCTCTTGTCTCCTGTCTTATCTTGCTTTGCCTTCGTTCTTTCTCCGAACCAAACTCGGTGAACCTCCGTTCTATGTCCGCTATTAGAACGGAACGGACCTTCACCGAGCTTGGTTCTGATGAAGAACGGATTTATAGCGGACCTATAATGGACTTGTAACGGAGGTACTTCGGTTGCGGTAGTAAGGCTTTACTTTATTGTAAAGCCTTCTCTACTTGTTGCATCAACCATTCGTTCTGCTGTGGAATGGTCATATCGCTGTTGTCGAGCAGTATGGCGTCTTCTGCCTGACGTAATGGGGATACTTCTCTGTGGGAGTCGATATAGTCGCGTTCCTCTACGTTCTTGAGTATCTCATCAAAGTCTGCCGGCATTCCTTTTTGCTGTAGTTCGTCATAGCGCCTCTGGGCACGTACCCTTGCACTTGCCGTTACGAAGATTTTGAGTTCGGCATCAGGGAAGACGGTTGTGCCGATGTCTCTTCCGTCCATGACAATTCCCTTTTCTGCGCCCATCCTTCTCTGTTGGTCAACCATTGCCTCGCGGACAAATGGGATAGCAGCTATCTTTGATACGTGATTGCTGACCTCGATAGAGCGGATGATATTCTCTACGCATTCGTCGTTGAGGCAGGCATCCGGTCTTCCTGTTTCTTTATTGATGCAGAATGAGACCTTGATATTGTTCATGTGCTTCTGAAGTTCATCTGTCAAGACTTCCCCTTCAGAATCGAACAGGTTGTTGCGCATCGCATATAGGGTGACGGTACGGTACATAGCACCTGTATCTACGTATATGTAGCCTAATTTGCGGGCGAGTTCCTTTGCCATTGTGCTCTTTCCGCAAGAAGAGTGGCCGTCAATTGCTATTGTTATCTTTTTCATTTCTTTTCTATGTTGTAGTTGTTCTTGATTCTGTCAGCAACTTGTTCCATGAGCCATTTCGGGGTGGATGTTGCTCCGCAGATTCCAATACTATTTACATTAGTAATCCACTTTGGATCTATCTCGTCAGGACCTTCTACAAGATATGTATGTGGGTTCTGTTCTTTACAGGCATTATAGAGTACCTTACCATTGCTGCTCTTTCTGCCAGAGACAAAGAGTATCAGATCGTGTTTTGTGGCGAATGAGCAGATGTTCGGCATTCTGTTGGCTACTTGTCGGCAAATAGTGTCAAACCATTGGAAGTTGGCACCTTCTGCTATGTGAGCCTGAATATAGTCGATGATGGCGTGAAATTCATCAAGTGACTTGGTGGTTTGTGAATAGAGGTAGATGTCGTGCGTGAAATCAAGTCGTGTGACTTCGTCGGCATGTTCTATGACAATGGCGCGCTGCCGCGTCTGCCCCACGAGCCCTAATACCTCCGCATGTCCGTTCTTGCCGAAGATGACAATCTGCGCATCGGGATTGGCGGTGAACTGTTTCTTGATTCGCTTCTGCAACTGTAGTACAACAGGACAGGTAGCGTCGATAATCTCGATGTTGTTCTGCTCTGCTATTTTGTAGGTCTCAGGTGGTTCGCCGTGTGCCCTTAGCAGAACCTTGGCATTGTGGAGCTCTGCAAACTGCGTGTGGTCGATGGTTATAAGTCCCATCTCGCGAAGTCTTTCACACTCCATTCCGTTGTGCACGATATCTCCAAGGCAGTAGAGTGTGGAGCCTTTTGCAAGTTCCTCTTCTGCCTTGTTGATTGCGGTTGTCACACCGAAGCAGAATCCTGATGAAGAGTCAATTTCTATTAACATAACAGTTAACAATTAACAATTAATAATTAACAATTAACACTTGCGTAGCTTGATGAGCTTGCGAATAATTAACATGGAGTGCGCATGGCCTTTGACCCAGCAAGTTTCTATTTATTTGCTGCGAGGGCTGTAAGCCCGCCACCTGATAGGGCGGTGCGTAAGCGCCGTTGTGTGGTGGTGGTTGGTGATTAGAGCGCTGTAAGTGCGATACCTATGAATAACAAATACAATAGGTGTCGGTCCTTCAGACCTCAATATACTATGACCAATCTGTATAACAGCCCTTGCGGACTGCCCTATTAGATGTCGCACCTTCGGCGCTCCTTGGATTACATCTTTCCGTACCAACGGCGCTAACGGACTGCCCTGTTAGATGCCGCACCTTCGGCGCTCGCCGCTATCTGCATTTCAGTTCAGATAAATACTTTTTTTGAACGCAAAGACGCTAAGGCGCAAAGAATTTTTACTTCTCACTTTTTACTTTTTGTTTCCTCTGTGCCTCTGCGTTCTATTTGTTTTCAATTTACTTCAGTTGTTTGTAAAAATCATCCAGAAGGTTGTAGGCAGCGGTGAAGCTTGTCTTCTCGCCATTCTGCACGCTCATCTCCGCTTCTTTCAGCCTTTGGGCGATGACAGGATCGTTGTAGAATCTGTTTCTGAGACTTGCGTCTATGGTTTCGTACATCCAGTATTTGTTCTGACGATGACGGCGAGCCTCGAAATAACCGTTTTTCTTTACGAAATCGACGTATTCGAAGATCATATCCCAGACTTCCTTGACGCCATATCCGTAGAAACCTGAATAGCAGAGCACCTTGGGCATCCAACCGCTTTCGGACACAGGGAAGAAATGGAGCGCGTTGCGGAAATGGGTTGCTGCCATCTGGCATTTATCCACGTTGTCGCCATCGCATTTGTTCACCACAATGCCGTCGGCAATCTCCATAATGCCACGCTTTATGCCCTGAAGCTCATCGCCTGTGCCTGCCACCTGAATAAGCAGGAAGAAATCCACCATGGAGTGGCATGCTGTCTCACTTTGTCCTACGCCTACCGTCTCAATGAAAATCTTGTCATAACCGGCAGCCTCGCAGAGTATTATTGTCTCGCGTGTCTTTCTTGCCACACCTCCAAGAGAACCTGCAGATGGTGAAGGGCGAATAAACGTTTCTTTTCTGGTAGATAGCTTCTCCATTCTTGTCTTGTCGCCAAGGATACTGCCTTTGCTCCTTTCTGAAGAAGGGTCGATGGCAAGAACTGCGAGCTTGCCTCCGTAGGTGTCAAGAACGTGTGTGCCGAAGACATCTATGGAGGTACTCTTTCCTGCGCCAGGAACACCGCTTATGCCGATTCTTACAGACTTTCCACTATAGGGAAGGCACTTTTCTATCACCTCCTGCGCCTTAGCCTGATGCTCAGGATTGACAGATTCCACGAGCGTGACTGCCTGTGATAGTATCGTCACATCGCCACGCAATAGTCCTTCAACCATTTCATTCACGCTATACTCCCTATGACGGAAGCGTCCGCGTTTCAGATAAGGGTTGACGATGGAAGGCTGCGCCACACCGCTGTTTACGGTCAGTCCTTTATATTCGCTGCTATTTTCTGGATGTTCCATATAAAAAAGGAAAAGTCCCTCACCAGCCCTTCGGGCATCCTCTACCCAAGGGGCGAGGGGGATGTTAGTAATAAGCCCTTCAACGCAATTAAGTATAATTATTCCTTCGCCACTTGGGGAGAGGGTGTCCGTAGGACGGATGAGGGGCCGGTTTATTTCTTTATCTCAATTACCACCTTCTGCTGCCTTGGATCGTTCGTGATCATGAGGATACGAGGACGGGTCTTAACCCTTGAAAGGTCTTTCTCATACCCCGTAATCTTCATCTTCGTGCTCTCGCCTGCATTAAGTTTCTGCTTGGCAAGAGTGATTTCGATGCCTGGGGTGAACAACTGCATGGAACGAATCTCAAGCGGGTTTTTACCCTTGTTGGTTATCAGAATCTCGGTCTTCTTCTTACCGCCTTTTGCAATGTTTGAAAGGTCAACGGTAGTGGAAGAGAGCTGTATGCGTGGACTACGATACAGGCTTGCCTCGTCGAGTTGCGGTTCTGGAGGAAGGAGAACGGTGGAGACCATGATTTCCTTATCCTCGGAAACCTTGTCGCCCATGCTTTTTGACAGGTATATGCTTGCCTGGGAAAGACCGAGCGATTTCATCTTGCTTGAGTTGAGCATGATATGGATAACGCCCTCTTTCTTAGGACCAAGACGTTTTGGCGAGATTTCTGCACGGAGATAGTTCGGGAGGTGCATCAATACTGGCTCGACAAACTGGTTGTTTGGGTTGAAGATGTGGATGTCCTGAACTGGGCGCTCCCCACGGTTTACATCATCGAACTCAATGATGTTCACGTCAGTAAGTAGACCACCGATAGAGTAGGGGTAGTTGCCAACAAAATTCTCTACCTTTGGTACGACGATGCCCTTGACGGTGACGTATGTAGGTTCTTTCTGATTCTTGACATAGATTGCTACATCGCGCTGGAAATGCCCGAGCTGTTTGGAGTCATACGTTGCACTAACCTTGAAATCAGTACCTGCTGGTATTACTCCTACGGGAAAGCCGACCTGAGTGCAGTTGCATCCGGAGTACATGCTTGAAATCTCGATAGGAGCATTTGATATGTTCTTTACATCGAATGTAGCAGTGACGGGTTGCATGAACTGTACCTGTCCTAAGTCGATGACGTTATTTCTCACTTGCAATGTCTGTGCCGAGGCAAAGAGCGGAAATGCAAGTAGAAGTGATAGAGAGAGTTTCTTCATTTATTATTTTATTCTTTAATCCTTAATCTTTAATCGCCCCTCTAAATCCCCCTGCATAGGGGGACTTCCTTTGCGAATCGGCTCTCTCCCTATGCAGGGAGAGCGGGGAGAGGGTCTTTACTCCTTAACCACATAGTTAGAGCCTGGTGTTCTTCCTGTGAACACAGGAGAATAGGTACAAGTGGCTGTAGCCGTGCCTGAAGTGTAGTTACCGCTTCTTGCCACATAGTATGAGGTCTTTATGACATGTGTGCCTTTTCTCAGCATATTGTAGCAATATTCGGTCTTGGTGTCGCGGATAATCTTGTATGTTCCGTGGCTGTAGCCAGATAGCTGCTCAACAGGTTCAAGACAAGCCAGACGGTTATCGGTAACGGTAACGAAGTCGTAGTCGCGGTCAGCCGTGATAGTGATAGTCACCTCAACCTTGTCGCCAACCTTTAGCTGCTTGTTCGGAGTCTCAACCTTTCTTGTAATGGAAAGACCAGTTGAAGACTCGTTGGTTTCTGTGGCAGCCTGTTTGTATTCTATGAATACGTTAGTCCAAGACTCGCCATCTGTATGCTTGGTTACGGTAATGGTATTGTCCTTTGATGTGATGTCCTTTGAGGTCTTCAAATAGCCGAGGGAAGAGGTGTATTCCTGAGCCGGCATTCTTTTCTTTCCTAATGCTATGTCGGCAGGAACTCCTTTCCTAAGTGAAGATTTAGTGCCTTGTGATGGGCATAGGAAGGCATAGATAGCATCAACTGCGTTGATAGGAGTATCCCATGACTGGATTCTCTTACTCTGCAATAGCCAGCGTTTCATGTCTGCTATCTCTTTTGCGGAGTTCTTTCCGTCTATCAGTTTCAGAGCCTCGATAACAGATACCTGAGTAGGAATCTTATAGTCGCACCAAGAGTAGAGTGCGCGGTCAGAATCGAAGTATCTGCCAAGATCATCACGATAAACAGTATGTTCTACTATGCTCTTTATGAACTCTGATGCCTTGCTCTTATTTCCATTAAAGGCAAGAACGATGGCAGCCTGTGCCTTTGTCTTCATATCGTCATAGCGTGTATCTTCTGGAACAAGTTTCAGCAGATAGTCGGCATTGCTGTTGTTGCTTATCTTTGTGCCGGAAGCCTTGGCGATAGCACGGCAATAGAGATAGTCGAGGGCGTATGAAGGAAGATACTTGAATTTATTCTTCTTCATATCTGCAACATTCTTGGCAGTTTCCTTGTCAAGGAAGTTGAAAGAACGCTTGATCAACTGCTCATTCTGTTTCTTGACCTTATCATCGTTTATCATGAGATTAAGACGGAGAAGAGTCTTAAGAACTTGAACGGTCATATATGTGCTGCCATTCATGCCTTTCCACCAACTCCAAGAGCCATCGCTGTTCTGAAGATTTGAAAGACGGCTGAGAATATCGGTATTGCGATAGTCGATAGAGGTGGAGTCGAAGAGCTGGCTTAATTCCTCTGACTTCCATTCGTCTATGGTTTTCCTTATCTCCGGATTTGTACGTGCTATGCTTGCTGCTATGCTGTTTGCATAGTAAGCAGAAGAAAGACAGATAGCGCACTCGTCATAGTATTTTGAGACGTAAGGAAGAGCCTTTATCATCAGCCATTCTGGAGAATCTGTGTATTCTACCGTTAGATGCTTGTCATTGACAGATGGCATGATATTCTTCAGGTCGAATGTCTTTTCGCCAGCCTCTGTAAGAATGAATGTCTGGGTGTTCACCATCAATTCTTTCTGTGAAATGATTGGTAAATCTTTTTGCTCGCCATCGGAGAAAGTTCCTTCCTCGCTCTTGCCTGAAACGGTGTAGCGCACGATTATAGACTTGTCTTCCTGATTCTTTGAATCGTAAGGGAAGGATACAGCCTCGCTCTCACCAGCCTTGATAGTTATCTTCTTGCTTTGGGTGGTGAGAACCTTTTCTGTCTTTGCATCAAGAATGGTGAACTTCACAGTTGCCGTAATATCCTTGTCTGTTATGTTTGATACAGAAGCCGGAATGTTTGTCACGTCACCTTCACGCAGGAAACGAGGCAGACGAGGCTGAATCATCAGTTTCTTTTGTGCGATGGCCTCATCTGTCATAGTGCCGAACCTTACATCCTTATCATGTGCAAATGCCATGAACTTCCACGTAGTAACACTCTCAGGAAGAGTAAACGACAAGGTAGCAATTCCTTTATCGTCAGTTCTCAACTGAGGCATGAAGAAAGCGGTCTCGTTGAGGTTGGTGCGGAGGCTTTCTGTATCCTTGTCTTTTTCCTCTGTTGAAGCAACATCGTCAGAAACACTCATATCGGCTGTACCTATGAATTCGGCCTTCGCTCTAAGTACTTCTCCGCTTTCTGCTGCCATAGCCATAGGAGCTGCACCTCTTATTCTAATAACACTATTTTTCGCATTTTTCTTTTGTACGCCATAACCAACTGCTATTATTTCGTCGAAATGATGGGAAGCGTATCTAGGATATGCGAATTCTGAGAAGCTGAGAGGTGGGATACCAGACAAGCGTATTCTTTTGTTGTATTCTATGTAAATCCAAGAATGTTCTTTGTGGAAATTCCAGTTATATGTCGGGGTATGGATGTATCTAAAATCTCTAAAATTCCAAGAGTGAGATTTTATTGCATCAAGTGATTTGTCGAATAATACCGCCATTACATTTGCTTGGGCTGGCTTTCCTTCCTTGTCTGTTACTGAAAGTTTCCATTCTTCCTTCTGTCCAGGCTCAAGCTTGTTGCGGAATGTCGTCCAGTTGAGATGGAGAGTCTTATCTGGAAGTGAACGGATAATTGTGTGACTATGTGAATAGAACTTTCCATTGCGAACCCAGGCAACGGTATAGCATATGCCATCACCATATTCATCATATTCTTCCTTGTACTCAAATTTACGTGTTACAAGTGAAGAATCAAGTTTCAAAGAACCAGACTCTATGACCTTAGAACCGCTAAAAATAGTATAGACTGCGTGAACATCTTTTTCACAAGTACCAAACTGTATTGTCGCAGGAAAATTATCTCCTGTAGCATACCACCAGTCTTTTGTCTCTGTTGCAGGAGCCTTATCCTCAAGGCTAAACAGCACAAACTTCTTTTCTATAGTGTCAGTCCCACATATCGCCCTTATGAAATGGGATTTGGTAGGGATTTGCATAGGAATTACATAGGCCTTGCCACAGACTGCCTTTCCTTGCTCTTTTCCGTCAATTTCTATGGAAACTTCTCCGTCAATCTCTGTGCCGGAATTGTTTCTACGGGTAAAGGTAATATCAATAGGTTTGTCACTTTTGAGATATTTATCCTTAATATCACTTGTGAGTACTGTTGAGCGGTTGCTGAGTGGTAATGATAGCTGAGCCTCATGTGATTCTCCTGCAATATCCGTAACAACGGCAGTTGCCTTGATGCTATAGAAGACAGGACAATAGTAGCGTAGTGGATTTATGCTTTTGTTTCTGTATTCCTCGGGAAGAAGCATCGGCATCTTCATCGTGAACTTGCCGGAAGCATCTGTTTGTATGGTATCTTCAAGGAGAATGGAGTTTTGATAACCTGTTGATCTCCACCACCATGCGTTGTTTCTGCGAATTGTATATGCAACCTTGGCATTACTTACAGGAACACCACTATAGGTCTTGGCTGTTCCTGTGACTGTGATAGTATCGCCGTCTTTGTATTCTATCTCTGGCTTATTGATTGTCACCTCAAATGTAGGACGGACATATTCCTCAACTCTAAAACTTGTGGAATAGAGATTGTCTGTTTTTATCCAAAATGTTCCATTCTTTGTTTGCTCCGGGAGAACGAAATCTGTTTTTGCAACGCCAAAATCGTCTGTCTTTACTTTTGCAGATGCGATTTCCTTGTCGGTGGCATCTGTTATAGTGACATTCAACTCTTCATTTTTCGCTATCTTTGTTGTCTCAGAATTTCTCAGATAGTATGCAAGTATAGATACATGAACGGTTTGTCCCGGACGATATATTGCACGATCTGTGAAAACATCATTTCGTTTCTTTATAGACTGCTTCTTGGAGGTTTCGTAGAACCATGTGCTGATGTACTGAGCCTGCATGGCTTTGTCTTTGTCTGTTGTGGCAAAGACATTATATGGTGCATCCTTGATGGGATATTCGTAAAGATATTCACCTTTTTCGTCGGTGATTTTTACTTTATGTTTATCGTTTTTGTTTCTGTCTATTAAATGCAGTTTTGCCCCGGCAACAGGCTTGCCGGAGATTGCATCAACAACAACAAATCTGGTTTGCTGTTTGCTTTGCTGAAGGGTAATGACTTTTAGGTCGCTTACTATCAGTATGTGATTTCTGTTTTTGTTATGCTGCGAGATATTTACATCATTGAATTTGATATCAATGAAATAAGTGCCGAGTGGAAGATTGCCGAATGAAAGGCTATCTTCAAAATATTCATACTCTTCGTGTTTGCCAAAATCCTTGTATATGGTGATGGCTTTATCTTTCTGAAGATATTTATTCTGTTTCTTTATTAGACCAGATTCTTCTACCAGATTCTTGTCTGATATAACTTCGTATGTCAATCCTGAAACTGGGATTATGGAAACTTCCGCTCTGGATATGTTTCTCACATTCTCGAAGAAAACCTTTGGCTTTTGGCTTGTGTTAATAACACTATTCGGTATGCGGATATTAACCGTAGGCTGTGTAAGGTTGTTTCTCTCGTTTTTTAATGCGTCTATCTCCTGCCATTTTGGCCAACGCTTCATAGCCTCGTTTATCCATTCAATTTTCTTCTTCGCAACTTCTTCGTTTTTGCCAGAGAAGAAATCCAGTTTCCTTAATGCTATTGCACCACATTCATTAAGATCATCGTAAATAGCAATCAAAGAATCTGCTTTCTTTATATTTGCCTCATTGTCAAATGAACTTATATTCAGATTTTCAAGCATTAAAGCCGCAGCAATACAAGCCGCCTTTCTGTTGCCTTTCTCAGTATAGAAACGCACAAGTGGCTCATAGTCATTAAGTGAATATGCGATGAGGCTTATAAGGTCATGGCTGAAATATTTGCTGTCAGCTCCTTTCTCAATGAAAGGAATGTATTTCAGAGTGCCATTCTCTTTTGTCAGTTCATTTACAATTTCTGGACTTGTGTGATACAGAAGACTATCAACCACCCCTTTTTTGTTTCTATTGGTAGCAACACGATAGAGACAGGCTGCTACTGGAGCTGTTTTTGAGAGTTCCTGATACTTTGCCTCCATGCGCTTTTCCATAGGGGCAATAGAGTCTCTTGAAATCTCACCAAGAAGGTTTTTCTCTGTAAAGAGAGCAGCAAACAGATGACCATAATGCTTTTCCTTTTCAGCCTTTGCCTCAATCTTCTTTGCTGCTGATAAGGCAGTCTTGGGCTGATCCTTCTCCTGAGCTTTCTCTACTTGCTTCCAAAGAGAGGCATAGTCTCCCTGTGCTGACATTCCTAATGCCAGCATAGAGAGCAGCAATATGGTCAAGAGCCTTTTCATTACTTCGTTTTTACAATCTTGGTCTTCTCATGCTCCTTGTTCCTTCTGTTTACAACAGTAACAACGCTTTGGGCGAGTGCAAGGAATGCCTGACCTGTAATGGTATTCTCGTCAAGGGCAGCTGGAGTTCCCGCATCGCCCTTTTCGCAGATACCTTGAACAAGAGGAATCTGTGCAAGGAGTGGTACGTTCATTTCCTGTGCGAGATTCTTGCATCCTTCCTTTCCGAATATATAGTATTTGTTTTCTGGAAGTTCAGCCGGAGTAAACCATGCCATATTTTCTACAAGACCAAGGATAGGAACATTCACCTTGTCGTTGGTGTACATGTCAATTCCCTTACGGGCATCGGCAAGTGCTACTTGCTGTGGTGTACTTACAATCACGGCACCTGTGATTGCTACTGTCTGTAGCAGAGAAAGGTGAATGTCGCTTGTGCCTGGAGGGGTGTCAAGAATGAAATAATCGAGTTCTCCCCAGTCGGCATCCGCTATCAACTGCTTCAAAGCAGAGCAAGCCATACCACCTCTCCAGAGAGTAGCCGTGTCTTTTCCTACGAAGAAACCGATAGAGAGAAGTTTAACTCCATATTTCTCAACAGGAACAATAAGCTGACGACCGTCTTTCTCTATGGCGTATGGACGTTCACTTTCCACGTTGAACATTTTTGGCATACTTGGACCAAAGATGTCGGTATCGAGAAGTCCTACTTTATAGCCGAGTCGTGTAAGCGCTATGGCGAGATTTGCAGAAACTGTGCTCTTGCCAACGCCACCCTTGCCTGAACTTACTGCGATGATATTCTTAACACCAGGAAGTAAATCCTCTACCTCAGGACGTGGGGCAGACTTATATTCTAATTTTATATTTACCTCTACATCCTTGCCAACGTGATAGTGTATGGCAGCTTCTGCAGCCTTTACTGTCGATTTGAGGAAAGGATCGGTTTCACGTGGGAATATAAGGACAATCGTCACGCTATTGCCGTTGATGCTTGGAGTGTCAGCAAGCATTTCTGATTCTATAAGGTTCTTCTTCGTGCCGGCATAGATGACGGTTGCAAGTGCGTCTGTTATAAGTTTTGGGTATAAATTCATCATTATATTTTGTTCAAAAATGTTTTCTTTTTAGAATGCAAAGATAGTGATAAAAATGGAGATTTCCAAATCTTATTAGTGAAAAGAGATTAAAGCATGAAAAAAGGCTTGCAACCGAAGTTACAAGCCTTGTATTGTTGTATTCTAATTTACATTTAGAGAGCCACGTAAACACCAAAGCTGATGCTGTTGTCAAGACCTATATTGAAAGCGCTTATTGTTGATTTAACGTCATATCTCTTTGCTTTTGTTGTTGTAATGTTATAAGAGAGATCACCGAAGTGGGCTACGAGTGTTACATCGTCGCTGATTGCATAGGCAATACCTGGGTTGAAACCAATGTTAAAGAAATTTGGATTTTCGATTACATCAGAATAGCCATTGAGGTGAGTGGTGCCGTAGGTGATGCCGCCATCAACAAAAGCTGTGAAGTTACCCTCGTTGAAGAACTTGTAACGAACGTATGGGTTGATAGCAAAAGAGTTTGCTGTACCGGTGAATTTGTCATTATTTATCTCTACTGTATAAGAGTCTATATGAGCATAGCTGAGTCTAAGAGCTACAGACCAATTCTCATCAAGGTCATAACCTACTTCTGGCGCGAATGAGAATGCACTTGCGGTATTATCCAAAGATGCGTATTTGTTCTCAATTTCTGTTTTTGTTGATGTGTAACCGATGTTACCACCGAGCCAAGCCTGTGCGTTAGCAGTAAGTGATGCTACTGCGAGAGCAGCGATAGCAAAAAATTTCTTCATAATTTTTAGTTGCTTAATTTTGTATTATTCCTACTCTATCCTGAATATTGAGGTTTTCGGATTACCCTCATTTTTGTTTTATTTTTTTCGAATTTGGATACAAAATTATGCCGAGAATCCATAATAGGCAAAAAATTATAGTTAATTTATGTAGGTTAACAATGTTTCTTTGACAAGCGTCAAGAAAAACAATGTGTAACCATAAGTTTTCCAAAAAATCTATGAAAATTCGGATTTTGTCTTATTTTGTGATACTTTTTCTTGAAATCAGCATAAAAAACAGTTGGTTCTGAATTATTTCACAACAAAGCCTTGTTCGTACCTTTGTTCTTCTTCCGCTTATCCTCCCTTGTTTCTCCGTACCAAAGTCGGTGCAAAGTCGGTGAAAGGACTATTTTGAATAGGAGCTTCACCGAGTTTGCTACGGAGTTATAGCGAAGGAATAGCGTTCTTGCTTCGGAACAGGATACGTTATGCAAACGGCTTTCTGTATGTACAGCCGTTCTTCCATTCTGAGCAGCCGTATGCTGTCTTGCCTTTTATGATAGTGCCTTTTCCACATAGAGGGCATATTGTGGGAACATTCTCGGCATTTGAGCGTAGGGAAGATGCAGGAGCGTTGGAAGTCTCGGGAGACGCTTTCTTTGTTTCCTTCTTTGCTGAAGGCTTTCTGGTCTTCTTCTTTTTCTCTTCTTCAAGATCAACGACAGTAACTCTTCGGTTGGTATTGTCGGCAAGAACCTGATTCACAATATCTGTGATTTGGTATTTTAGTTCGGCAATAAACATACTGGCATCATATTGTCTATGCTCAATATCGCGTAGTTTCTTCTCCCAGATACCTGTAAGTTCCGGACTTTTCAACACATCCTCGTGTATCAGATCTATCAATTCTATACCAGTAGGAGTTGCTACGAGGGTCTTACGCTCTTTCCTTATGTAATGGCGTTTGAAGAGCGTTTCTATGATAGCTGCGCGGGTAGAAGGGCGACCTATACCATTTTCCTTCATAGCGTCTCGCAATTCGTCGTTATCCACGAACTTACCTGCTGTTTCCATAGCACGAAGCAACGTAGCCTCTGTGTAAGGCTTTGGCGGCTGGGTCCATTTCTCAGAAAGAGAAGGGATATGTGGACCTTTCTCGCCCTTTGTAAAGGTCACGTTTGAAGATGTGTTGTCCTCTTCCTCGTTGTCGTTGTCTGAATCCGCAATAGCGTTGTCCTTCTTGAAAACAACTTTCCAGCCTTCATCCGTTACAATACGGACAGAGGTCCTGAAAAGCACGCTATTCTCGTCATTAAGCTTTTCTGCGTCTGTTTCTGAGACTTGCCCCTCTTGTGTAAGTGCCACTCTTCCGAGAATAGTTGTTGTCTCAAACTTTAAATCTGGATAGAATGCAGCAATAAAAGCTCTTGCCACAAGGTCGAACACGTTACGCTCCATATCCGATAGCCCCTGTGGAGGAACTCCTGTTGGGATAATGGCATGGTGATCCGTAACTTTTGAAGAGTCGAACACTTTTTTGCTCTTCTTCAAAGGTTTGCCACCAATAGCTTTCACGAGTTCTGCATAAGGAGCTACACCGCTAAACTGTGTCTTATACAATCCGTTCATGGTCTGCGGGCATTTTGAATAGATGTCATCAGAAAGGAACGTGGTATCTACACGTGGATATGTGGTGAATTTTTTCTCGTAGAGAGCTTGTATGAGCTGAAGCGTCTGGTCGGCTGAATATCCGAACTTCTTATTACAATCCACCTGAAGAGATGTAAGATCGTAAAGGCGTGGAGGTGCTTCTGTGCCTTTTCGCTTTGTTATGTCAACGATATGGAAATCATTATTCTTGATTGCATCAAGAACCTTGTTTCCTTCTTCCTCGGTAGTATATTCTATCTGACGGAAGATAGGTCCCTTCGATTTTTGTGTCTTGCCGTTCTTTGCAGCCTCGGCAACTTCTGCTGCATCCTCAGCCTCTGCCTCCTCATCGTGAGCGATAGCAGTAAACTTTGAATCCTTGTATATGGTCGTGAGAACCCAAGACTGACGAGGTTCAAAGTTCTCAATTTCCTTCTGGCGATTTACAATCATCGCAAGGGTAGGGGTTTGTACCCTTCCAATCGAAAGAACCTGATTCGTGCGCCCTTGCGGACGGTATTTCAACGTATATAATCTTGTGGCATTCATGCCAAGAAGCCAGTCGCCAATTGCACGTGAAAGTCCAGCAAGATATAGTGGTTCGTATTCCTGCTGATCTTTAAGTGTCTGAAATCCTTCACGTATAGCCTCTTCTGTAAGAGATGAAATCCAGAGTCTTTTCACAGGACATTTAGCCCCTGCTTTTTGCATCACCCAACGTTGAATAAGCTCTCCCTCTTGTCCAGCATCACCACAGTTTATTATGGAGTCTGCCTCTTGCATCAGTTTCTCGATAGTGGCAAACTGTGCTTTGATTCCTTGGTCGTCTTTCAGTTTTATACCAAAGCGTTGTGGTATCATAGGCAATGCCCCCAATGACCATCTTTTCCACATAGGGGTATAGTCATCGGGTTCCTTTAGCTCGCACAGGTGACCAAAAGTCCATGTCACCTGATATCCATTGCCCTCAATGTACCCTTGTTTTGAAGTCGTGGCTCCAAGTACATTGGCAATATCACGAGCTACGCTCGGTTTCTCGGCTATGCAAACAATCATTATTTAGCTGTATCTAAACTACTGCGCTTGTCTCTATGATATGAACGGTAGTCATCCAGTTCTATTTCCTTTTCCGACTCTGTGAGCTGCTTCTCGTGAGGAAGAAGGAACTTCATATATTTGATGTTAAGTCCACGCTCAATCCACATTGACTCGTAATAAGTCTGTATGGATAGGATTTTCTTTGTCTCATCATCTATTCCTTCTGTGTGATAGAGGTCTGTTGTGCGGAATAAAACTCGCAAATCATTATGCTCTACCATATAGGTAGTGTATGTGAATAGGAAGTTAGAGTCCGTCTTTAGGTGTATGATACCATTATCTACAAGGAAATGACGATAACGCTCAAGGAAGAAGGTAGATGTAAGGCGTTTATGCACGTTCTTCATCTGAGGGTCTGAGAAAGTAAGCCAAATCTCCTGCACCTCATCTTTTGAAAAGAAACGGTCAATAATCTCGATGTTAGTGCGAAGGAAAGCTACATTTTTTAACCCTGCATCCAGAGCCTTAGTCGCTCCTGTCCACATTCGTGCTCCTTTTATATCAACGCCTATGAAGTTCACATTTGGATATAACTGAGCCAGTTCTACGGTATATTCACCCTTGCCGCACCCCAGTTCGAGTACGATAGGATTATCGTTGTGGAAGTATTGCTCTCTCCAGTGGCCTTTCATTTCGAAAGGAACATTATCCACCACAGAGAATGGATATTGGAACACATTCTCATAGCGTTCCATGTCTGCGAACTTTGCTAGTTTACCTTTTCCCATTGATTAAATATAATTTTTCGGAATACAATTCCAGATGCAAAATTAATCAATAAATCTGAGATTTCAAAATAAAACAAAAAAAAGATGAACGAGAACAACATATTGTCCCGTTCATCTTTTTGTATTTTGTATGAAGGCTAATTTTTATTGGCCATCTAAATCTAAATCATCATCATTATTCAAACCGCCTTCGAATCCTGTGTCGGTATCGCTGATTTGGCTAACCATGAGTGGCTCGATAGCAGTCATGTATCTTGCACGGAAATATGGTGCTTTATATTCTTTCTTTTCCATAATTTCTAATCCTCCTTTTTAATTAAAATATAACCTTAGATGTTTCTACTGAACCGTCTTCGAATGTCTTCTTGACGAGGTTGATGCCACTGAATGGCTCGTTTGAAATCTGACCATTAGCTGAGATGTACTGAACAGAAACAACTTCACCGTTTACAACGCCGTCGATAGCAGTAACAGTCTTGTCAACATCAACAGTCTCAACTGAGCCGTCCTCGTCGATAATCTCGATTGTTACATTCTCCATCGCCTTAGCATTATTTGTGCTTTCATATGTGAAGTAGCAACGGCCTGGCTTCAATGCTTTTTTGGTCTTACCAATCTTGCCAACACCTCCAACCATGCCTACAACATAGACATTGCTTGCTTCTTCTGCAGAAAGTCCCTCGAATGTTCCAACAAACTGAGCACCATTGAAGTTGGCACTCTTTGCTTCTTCTGTAGCCTTTACAGTACCATTTGTGTCACCAAAGAATATAGATTCACCACTAACAGTACCAAGAGTCTTGTATAAATAAGGTGTGTTAGCAGCTATTGCTTCTGTGCTTGTGAATGTCAACTTGTTGGTGATAGATGACTCATTATCAGGACCAGGAACGTATCCTGTCAGTTTTGCCTGCTTTACGAATATGTTTCCTGTACCGGTAACTGTGAATGGAAGCACGATTGTTCCGTATGAATCAGGTGAGAATGTACGCTTGTACTGAGATTCTTCGGCAGCAAATGATTTGTTTACGAAAATCTCCTGGCCATTGTCTGCTATAACATAGCTCTCACAAGTTGTACCTACAACGATATTCTGACCTGTAACATCAGTATTCTTATTAAAATATGCAATTCTGTTGTCGATAATGTCTGTAGCTACAGAACCGAGAATGCTGACATCTGTGAAGTCATAGTTAAGGTATGTGTAATTGGTGTTAGACAAGATTTCCTCAACCTTGCCGTCATCTACAACACCATGTACATAGCCAACTTTACCATCTCCATCAACTGTGTATGATGCGGTGCCATCAGCAATTCCTACAGGATTATATGTAACGAAAGAGTTGGAGTATACTACACCACGTGTATATTCACCGTTTACATTGAGAATAGGAATGTAATTTTTTACCTTTTTTCCAGTAACCATATAATACAGTTTAGGATTGACTTCCATTTCTTCAAAGTCGTATAGTCTTGGAACTTCATTGCCTCTGACAACCAGCTTGTTATTAATCTCTATCGCTCTTTCGCATGCGTCCACATATCTGGTATAGTCCTTAGAGTCTTCTTTTACAGAATAACCGGTGATTTCTCCATTCTCATAAATATATGTGGCAATCTGACTTTCGCTTACTACAACATCATAGACGGTATTGCTTGACTGAAGACGCTCTGTAAAAGAACTAATCGCACCAGGGTTACCAGAGGCTTCTGCCAATTTTACATTGTAAATGAGATTACAATCTGCAATTGTAGTTGTCAGATTACTGTTCAAGGTAAGTTGGTAGAAGTCACTGTTTGGAGTAATTGACGCTGTAGCAGGAGCAGTTGTCTGCCCCTCGTACGAACTTGGATCAAGGTCCTTCTGGGTGTCATAAGTAAAAGTGTTGCCGTTACTGTCTTGTACGGTTTTTGTTTCGGCAAACACAAAGTTTGCACTTGCAGAAAGAACTGCAGCAAAAAGTAATAGTCTTTTTTTCATATTGTTATATGTTTTTTTGTTTATATCATTTATAATGAATGTTTCCGTTTTCCTCCCTCTTTTGAGTTCGGTAACTATATAAATCGCTACAAAATTAGCAATTTCCTACGAAATGACCAAATTTTTACCGAAAAAAAAGAAGAAATTAACAAAAAAAACTGAAATCTTGAAAAGAAAGTTATTAAGACTCTCGATATTCTTTGTTTTGAACGTTCTGTAAAGCAAAAAAGAGGAAAGACTTGCTTTCCTCTTTTTATGCTATTTTTAAGATTGTTTATTCATCTTCATCGTCAGCTTCCCAGCTTCCATAGATGCCTTTCGCGTCGTATTCATCGTCGTCGTCGATTGGCTTCTGTGGTACTCCTGAAACTTGTTGCATTATCGGCCGTTGGCGAATCGCTACAACGATAATCTGCGGATTAATATAACATTTTTTCATAACGTGTATATTATTTCATTATTTTCTTTGTCGTTCCATTAGAGTACTTCACAATGTTGAGACCTTTCTGGAAACTGTTCATCTTTCTTCCGTTAGCATCAAAGATAGAAACAATCTTGTTGCCTGTTTCGTTCTCGATGTTGGCGATGCCAGTCACCTCGTCTTCGTCTATGGCTACGATGCTGATTTCACTTGTTTTTGCGAGACTTGATTCGCCATTGCGATCAATGATTTCCAGATACCAACGGAGTCCTTTGACTGAATGTTTGTCAGGGTTTGATGCCGGACTGAAAGCTCCTGCTGACATACTATAGTAGTGGTTGTCAACCATGTCTTGTCCGCTAACCTTACTGTAGGTGCCATGGAATATGAACTTTGTAAATACTGATGAGCAATCCAAAGTCTTGCTCTCTGCTTTCTTCAAGGTTACATTGTTTATGGTGATCTGCTGAGGGTTGTTGGCGTCTGCCTTCTTTGCTCTAATCATACAAGGAGTGTGAGCCTTGATTGTCTTTCCAACTTTTTGATATAGAATTTCAATTTCGGTGCGGTCAATAATACCATCGTCTTCATCATCATACTGATGAATGTTGTTTATGATAGCAACTTCGAAATTGTCTTTCCAATCATTATAAGACATGTCAAAAGGAACGTAGAGACATTGCCAGTTGTCGTTTTTGAACACTCTTGAATATGTAAGTTCTTTTACGTGATAATCTTCTTCTCCTGTATATTCTGTACCGTCAGTCAACATGTATGTTCCGTATGTGACAGTAACTGTGCACTTTGCACGTGCATTGCCATCTCCAGAAATTGCTGTGATTGTAGCATTACCAGGACCGACTGCCGTAACAGTTCCATTTGATACTTCTGCTACATCCTCGTCTGAAGAAACCCAGATGATATTCTTATAGGTCGCATTTGCTGGAGTGATTGTAGCTGTAAGCTTGAGGCTATTGCCTACTTCCATGCTCGCATTTGTCTTATTGAGAGTGACTGATTCCGCAGGAGTGAATGACTTCTTAACTGTTACTACGCATTCTGCATAGGCACCGGTTCCATCCATTGCTGTACATGTGATTGTTGCTGTACCCTCTGTTGCACCTGCTACGAAATCACCTGTTGCTGGATTTGAGATAATAACAATTTTGTCGTTGCTACTTGTAAACACAACATCCTTTATACGGGCATCTGCAGGGTTAATTGTTGCGTTTAATTTACCAGGCTTAGTGGTGAGCACGGTCATGTTTGCATTGTCAAGAGTAATAGACTCAACATGGGTTATATCTATGTCCTCTACGAAGTGACCTTTGTATTTTGACCAGTTTACTGCATTCTCGAAAACGCTCTTCATCAGAGTGAAGACATGGATGGTTGCGCCTGATGTTTTGAATGGAGTTGTTCCGCTGATTGTGGTTTTGCTTGGGATGTTGTTGATGTAGAAATTGCTAACGTTTGTTCCGTTGAATGCATTATCATCAATATATGTAACAGACTGTGGGATTGATACACTCTCAATTGTTGTTCCATTGTTTCCGAAAGCTGAAATGCTAATGGTTTCTAAACCTTCAGGAAGGGAGATGGATGTCAGTTTACAACCGTCGAAAGCATAGTTCGGAATTTCTGTAATGCCAGTAGGGATTACAATGCTGCTAATTCCAGTGTTTGAAAAAGATGCTATGCCGAGTCTGGTGATTGTTGTTGGCAATTCTATTGATGTGACTTTAGTACAGCCTCTAAAAGCATAGTCGCCAATTGATGTTATACCCTCAGGAATTGTAACACTTGGTATCTTGGCGCAACCTCTGAAAGCGTCGCTACTGATTGAAGATATGGATGCAGGAAGAATGATGCTTGATGTTAATGAAGATGCATTTCTGAATGCGTTGTTACCGAGGGCTGTCAAGCTTGTTGGAATGTTGATTTTTGTCATTGCTGTACAGTTCATGAATGCACCATTGCCAATTTCCTTTAGACCGTTAGGCAAAACAACCTCTGTTATTTTCTGACAATTGTTGAATGCGAACTCGTGAATCTTTGTTATGTCGTTTGAGACTGTGAACTTGCCGGTGAAACTTCTTGTACAGAAAATCAACTCTGTCTGCAATTTGTTATATAGAATGCCGTTCTTTGCATAGTAATTGCCATTCAGTGGATTTACGTTGATTCCTTCCAGCTTGTCACAGCCGTCGAATGCCTGTGAGCCTATAGTGGTAACTGATTTAGGAATATCTACACTGATGAGGTCCGGACAATTGTAAAATGCCTTTCCCATAATACCAATAACTGTATATGATTCGCCTCCAGCTTCGGTGGTGAAGGTTTCAGGGATGCTGACAGCGTTAGTGTATTTGAATTTGTCTCCCTCTACTTCGTCGTAGAATTCGTTTGTTACAACAGCAGTGTGTGTAACATCGTTAATTAGATAGAAGATGCCGTCGACATGCGCCCGCGTGCCTGCAGCAGCTTCCCAGTACTGAGCTTTTGCGCCTGTCCATGAAGCGCTTACAATGAAGAGCAAAAGTAAGATGCTCAAGATTCTACTTGTTTTGATCATAATCTTCTTTTTGTCTGATTTAGCTATCCCTGAATAATCAGCACAATGTTTTTAGTTGTTTTTATAGCCGTTGGGTACTCTACACACTTTTTCGTTGCAAGCCGTCCTTTTAGTTGACTCGTCTTCTGTCTCCCGCAATTCACAAGGTGTAAACGCTATTTTGCTTATTTGTATGTTATCGTTAACACGAATTTGGGGACAAAGTTAAAAATTTTTTTCTAAAAAGACAAATAATATGTGCACTTTTTGCTAAAAAGTAACATTTTTTTGTAATTTAACGTGAAAATTTATGAATTTTTCGGTGATTGTGTGCGGTGTTTTACATGGAAAGTAAATAGGGGAGATTTTCTCCCTGGGACGATTTTGAGAGTTGACTATAGGTGAGAAAAATAGACTTTAAACGCAAAAACGCAAAGGCGCAGAGTTTTATTCTTTGCGTCTTTGCGACTTTGCGTTTTATAAATAAAATTTGTATTAGTCGATAACGACACGAGTCCAGTTGTGAACGTCTGGCTCTATGCCGTACTGGATATTGCGGAGCTTGGTGAAGAGCTTCTCTGAAACAGGTCCCGGCTTGTCTCCAAAGACATAGCTCTTGCCTGTCTCGATGTCATCGATACGTGAGATTGGAGAGATAACGGCTGCTGTGCCACAAGCACCAGCCTCCTCGAATGTCTCAAGCTCCTCTTCTGGAATCTGACGACGCTCAACCTTCATGCCGAGATCCTCAGCCAACTGCATGAGAGACTTGTTGGTGATAGAAGGAAGAATAGATGTTGACTTCGGTGTGATATAGGTGTTGTTCTTGATACCGAAGAAGTTAGCAGCACCTGCCTCATCGATATACTTCTTCTCCTTTGCATCGAGGTAGAACTCGCAAGCATAACCGAGCTTGTGTGCCTTGTCATTAGCCTGAAGGGAAGCTGCATAGTTGCCACCTACCTTATATATACCTGTGCCAAGAGGTGCGCTACGGTCGAACTCACGAACGATAACGTATGGGTTTGCGTAGAAACCACCCTTGAAGTAAGGGCCTACCGGAGTAACGAAAATCATGAAGAGATACTCCTTGGCTGGGTGAACGCCAACCTGGGCACCTGTACCAACGAGGAGGGGACGAACATAGAGAGTTGCACCTGACTCGTATGGAGGTATATAATCCTGATTCAGACGGACCACCTTGTCCACCATCTCATTGAAAAGCTCTGTAGGAACCTCTGGCATGAGAATTCCGCGACTTGTTGACTGCATACGAGCAGCATTCTCGTCGGTACGGAACACACGCACCTTGCCGTCTGGACAACGGTAAGCCTTCAAGCCCTCGAAAGCCTCCTGACCGTAATGCAGACATGTGGCAGCCATGTGCATGTTGATGTATTCACTGGAGCAAACCTCGATTTCGCCCCACTTGCCGTCACGATAGTAACAGCGAACGTTGTAGTCTGTAGGTCTGTAGCCAAACCCCAGATTTGACCAATCTAAATCTTTCATATTGTTATTTTTTAGTTCGGAAAAATCAAATTTTGAAATGCAAAAGTATAAATATTCTTTTAAATTTGCAAGAAAGTAGGCTTTTTTTTTCATTTCAAGCCTTAAATAAATGAAACTAATATCTGAAATGCTCGCTTGTGCGACTTGTTTGGAAAGTAAATTGTCAGTAAATTATTTCCTGTAATAAAATCTTCAGATACGCCAGATAATACCGTTTCCCTTCCTTTCTCCTCCGTAGTAACTCCATCAGTAGTCCATCGTTTGTCCATCGATCCTCCATCGAAACGATGGACTTGCGATGGAGTAACGATGGAGTATCTTGGGAGGAAGGACGGACAAATGACGGTGTTATTTACCGCTTTCGAGAATCTTCTTTATTTCCTCATCGGTCTTCGTGAGTTTGTCTTTGCAGAGCTTGATGAGCTGTTGAGCGTTTTTCAGTTCGGTGCTCATCATATCAATGTCGAGTTCTCCGCTCTCCATTTTCTTTACAATCTCCTCAAGTTGTGAGACTGCCTCTTCATAATTAGGTGCTTTTTTCATATCTTGTCTCTTTTATTTTACAATAGTATCGATAGCTCCAGAGGC